>Ga0172367_10001802_pt1 | contig 30461 bp, 30 predicted proteins | sample Lak10m_FD_114542 | JGI IMG/M metagenome (GOLD analysis project Ga0172367, IMG submission 114542) | Freshwater microbial communities from Kabuno Bay, South-Kivu, Congo - kab_022012_10m | ecosystem: Environmental > Aquatic > Freshwater > Lake | place: Democratic Republic of the Congo: South-Kivu...
AAGCAATCAGCTCGGCAAACTGCTCAAGGTAAATGCATTAAGACTTTATCAAGAGTTAAAATAAATAAAATTATACGAGGTATAAATGAAAAATAATCTGAAACTTGAAGTTATCTTCAACACTTACATAAATTCCGAAACAGATGAAATACTCTGTAAAGTACCAAACGATGTACTTATTGATAGCATTATCAAAAATGGATTAGAAAATTCAAAATTGGAATATGCAATTGCTTACAATTGCTCTTATCCAAACTGGAATCAATACGAGGTCACTATGGTCGAATTGATTAAAATAATATCTATAGAAAATATACTAGTAGATGGGAAAGATCAAATTAAAATTAACCTTGAAGTCCTCGATGCATTCTGTCATCATAAATTTGATGTTGAATTCGGACTTGATGTTAAGATGAGTGAAGATGTACCAAAAGTAATAGTAATTAAGGGCGAAGATACAATAGAATAACAGTTGATCCTGACAAAATACCCAATTATATAATTTGAAATATAAATTAACACAGGCGGTGAATCAGCCGCCTGTTATATCATACATTTACAATTTTAACATATTAAATTAATAAGAATCCAGGTATATCTAATTTTTTCCCCAACTACTTTTTGGGTTATCAATATATGAACCTCAGAACCATCACCGTAAAGAATTAAACCATATCCTTTCAAGATTAATACACCCGGTTCGGGTGGGTCAATTTTGATTTCTCTTTCATATTCTTCACAAAAATTAAATCATTTAAAATTAACTCGGTATTAAATTCAACTTGAATTTAGGTGACTGCCATTTATGAACAAAACTTTCCACAGTGAAAGTGTTCTTCGTTCAATTAAACTATAGAATAAAGGGTATAAGAAATATAATGAACGCAACTAATCTTACCCAAAACTCTTTGCAAAACTCGAGATATCTCAGGCTTTACTCCCTATCCCAGGCAGCTAAAATGCTTGGTGTAGGACGGGATACTCTTAAAAGCTTAATCGCACAGGGTAAAATTGGAGTAATTAAGATCTTAAAGCAAAATAAAATCGCTGATGCTGAACTTCAGAGATTTATAACTGAAAATACAAAATGTGAAACAGGACCAACGACAGAAATAAATGTGAAATCGTTTTTGAACGATTCGATAGGCAAAAAGAAAATAAACACAGAATCAGTCTTTGATACGATGATGAAGGAAATAAAATAATGGCGAGTATATATAATAAAAAAGGGATGCTCTATATCTCCTGGTGGGATTGGAGCCAAAGCAAAACTAAGAACAGATCACTGAAAATGAGCAATACTGTTAAAAACAGAAAAACTGCAGATGAATTTGCTAAAAAATTTCAGAAGGAATTAGATAAGAAAAAGGAAACAGCCCAATCAACAGGATTACTTCAAGGTGCAAGTATCTCAGAAGCATTTACTCACTTTAAAAAGAACAACGCTCATAAAAATATTAAAACAATAAAGGATTATGATCGCTTCTACAAGAAGTTTACAGAAAGATTTAGTGAGGACACTCCTTGTTCAAGTATTACAAAGCTAGGAATTGAAGATTGGATTAATGAAACAAAGAATTTGAGTTTAAGTCAGAATACAAAACACGGGTACTATAAACAGTTAAATCATTTTATGAACTTCCTGTTTGAATACAGCTATACCCAGATGTTTAAGATTAATAGAGATGTAAAAATCAGAGCCGAGCTTAAAGAAAAGATCATTATGACTGATGAACACATCACTCAAATTTTTAACGGGCTTCCGGAAAAGAATGATAATTTCAAAGTTACCATTCACTTACTGTTCTATACAGGATTAAGATCCTCAGACATTCTAACAATAGAGGCAGATAAAATTGATCTTAAGAATAGAATAATTAGTTACTACTCACCTAAGAGGAAGAAGTTTCGTGAGGTTGTGTTTCATAAAGATCTTGATGTAATTCTTAGTGATATGGTTAAGAAGCGAAAAGGCAAAAGATTACTCGATTATAAAAATGTGGAAAACCTTAATCGTGCAATTACAAGATACTTGAAAATTCTTGAACTACATTCAAGAGGTTACACGGCAAGATCTTTCAGAAAGACTTTCATCACTTTGTGCAGAACAAGGTACAATATGGATGCAACTGTTGTAAAAGAGCTCGTGGGTCACGAGCATACCAACACAACAGACAGATACTATAACTCGGTTACAATGGATAGGATGAAAGAGGAACTTGAGAAGTTTAAGAGACCGGTTGTTGAAGTAAAATCCTGATTATAAAAAAGCCCTGAAAATATTTCGGGGCTATAAATTAGAAGAATAAAAAGCGCTTAATATCAACCTGAATTTATATTAGTCAATTTCTAAAAGGAAGTAGTATTGTGTCACTGCTTCATTATGAGTGTCAAATTGATTATCCAAAACATTCCAAACAATTTTTTTATTATATCCAGCATTAACATTATCGCCGACATTTCCCTTTAATTTATTCAAATTTAACATATCTTTAGGTCTATCTTTATGAATTAAATATAGCATAACATCAAAAGTATCATCAGGATCTCCGATCAAATTAAATTGGATTTCATATTGTACTCACCAGGAACAATTTTTAGTTGCTGAGCAACTTTGTTTTCATTCGTGATTATTTTTTGAATAACATAATATGATCTTCTCAATGATACCTGATCTGTAAGTGTTTCATTCTCTTTAATTATTTTAGTTATTTTTTCGGTATAAAATCCAATCTCTGAAATTTCCAAAGTGTACGGGCCTGCCTGTAATCGAGTCAAAGGTATATTCGCTGCCCCATCTTCTGGGAACCGACTGAATATCGCTCGGCGGCTATGATAATCTCCCGCCCAATTGAGAAGATTTTTCTAATATTATTTAACAACTAATTCCATATTTATAATTTTTTATTCTCTTCATTAAAAATCAATCGATCTCCAAATAAAAACTGTACTTAAGGATTTTTGGATTTATTGGGGAGAACATATTTTTAAGGATATTCCAGAAAATCTTTTTACCTTTTCCAACTTTAATATCCTCTCCAATGTCACCCTGTAGTCCATTGAGTATAAACTTTTTATCTGGTTGTTCCTTTGAGATTAAATATAACATTACATCATATGTTTCACTTGGGGAACCAGATAAATCATATTGAATTTCATATTCCCACATGCTTGCAATGACTTTTAAACCATACACAACGGTGGGCTCATTGGAAGTGATTTTTTCGATAGGATAAAATGAACGATTTAGTGGGATTGTTTCTTCAAGGGTTTCATTTGCCCTAATTCTAAAAAGTCTATTTTGAGGAGTAAATCCTAATAATTTAATTTCAAAAAGATAAACACCTTCTTGGAATTGAGTTAATGGAATATTTCCTATCCCACTTAATACGATTGACGAATCTAATTTTTTCCGGATTATATATTCAACATTTTCAGGTGAAAAATTAATTTTAATTTTTCCAAAAGCTTCTACCAAATTATAATTCTTATAAACAGTTTTGCCAGCTTCCACTATAATTGACTCTTTTATCGGAGTAAAACCTTCCTTTTTTATAGCTATTATGTAATTACCAGGATTCAAGGTATTATTAAATGGTATTTGAAATTCGGTAGCATTAATAGTAAAAAGAACGTCATTAGGTTTACAGGACAATTCCAATCTACCTTTTTCCGAATATACACTTCTTACCCCATCAGAGAATAACATTAGAATCTCTTTAATCGCTGTAGAGGAATCTGTATCAACATATAAATAACTGTATTCAATGTCACAGGTAGATGTATTTCTCATTGTTAAGTTTAATCCTTTGGATGATTCTTGTAAACTTATAACATGTTTAATATTCAATAATTCGTTTAAGGAACTCAGACAATTTGGATCGATGCTTGATAAATTTCTAATCTTTGTGATTTTATTTAATTGGAGTAGTTTGACGTAGGAATAAAAAGTGAAATTATTTGAAATGTTAGGTTGACTTTGAAGAATCTGATGAAAATTTTCTATGATTAAAGAATCCTTATTACTAATCGGCAACAAAGCTATGTTGATTGGTTTACTTTCTAAATTGAACGGATTTGGTTCTAAATTCATGAGAGATGTGAGTTTGTGCTGAGAACGAAGATCGGAAAACAAAACTAGAATTACAGATAGAAAAAGAATTAATCGCATTTTTAAAATCCTTTTTATTATTAATTGAAAAATATGTGACCGATAGAGTTTTAATCTAGAAGTAATGTTTATCGATTTACTACATATAAATTCCCTATCGATTTTTACAATAACCGATAATCAATGCTACTCTACTCCCCTTGCCGTATTGAATATGAACAAAGATTTTCAATTATTCATCGAAATCTAAATTTATATAATAAGAAGCAAGTTGCGCTGATTTCCCTTTCAATAAATATTCTTAGTTTTCTTCTCAAGCCAAGAAAAAATATATTTCCGAATCAAATACTTTCTATCAAAACATAAAATATCTTTTCAGTATTTATTCAACAAAGGTTGTTTTGACTCTTTTGGATACTAAAAAGTATGGCACCCATATTACACCAGCAATCATAACTTTGATAGTCCCTAATACTAATTCGTAAAAAAAAAGATGAAACAAATAAATGGCTCTCTGAATATGGTTCATTCTGATCCCAAATTCTGTAAATATTATAACTATTTATAGAATCAAAAATGGTTAAAATAATTAATGCAGATAAAAAAATGATCATCATTAAAGGGAAATGCCTTTTTTTAAAGTAGAAATATATATTCAATATTATTGAATATACAAACAGTAGAATTACACAAGCGGTTTCTATAATTAAAAAGATTCTTACAGAATCTAATGATGAATTATTAATTATAGAATATGTCCAAGACTCTCTTAACTCCTTTAAATAGGATAAAAAAGAAATGAGATTCGAAATATTAATGAATTCTATAATTGGTATTATAGCTAAATTTATTGCGACAAACATTAACCAACCATTAATTCCTTTCAGATCAATAGGGTCACTATTGAAATCATTTGTTGAACTATGTACATAAGGTTTAGCTATATCGAATTTTAAATTGTACTCTTTCAAATGTATTTCTTGATCATCTTGTGCTAGTTTTATTTTTTTTACATAGGGACTTTGGAATTCACTTTGCTGGATTGTTTCTTTGAAATAAAAATTATTATTCTCAAAAATATTTTCACCTTGTCTGCTTTGTAAACCGGGCAAAATAATCACATCGTTAGCTCGCTCGGTTCCAATGTATACAGGAAATTTTTTCAAGGTATACTTCTTCGTTATTCCTTTAAAAGAAATAGTCAAGATAATTCGTGGATTAGAAATGATTTTCATTTCAATTAAAATTAAATTCTCATAAATGCTAATTTTCGGGTCTATTCAAATTTTTAAATTTGAACTTATAATTTGTAATATGTATTATATCTCCATCTGATAAACCAAATAGACTGGTGATAATATTATTTACTTTTACAGGATTTACAGCACTTAAGTTTTTTATAAAAAACTTTCTTCTATCATTACTATAAAAGATTTCAGCATGAGTTTTGGATATTGTTTTATTGTTCAATACTAAATTATTGGAAACATTTCTTCCTATTGAAAAAGCGTAATCGTAAACATTGAGTACTTTGCCATTAGCTAAATTTATCAATTGAAATTTTATCTGATTTTGATTAAAATATGGATTGCTCTTAAAATATTTTGATTTTCTGACAATTAAAAATAGTGTCACGACAATAAGCAAACCTATAACCATAAAGCTAATTATCAACGTAATTAATAATGAATCATTATTTTCTTTCAAATTTGTATTTTCTACCAGATTTTTATCTGAACTTAGTGAATTGATTTCCAATCCGATAGCGCTATTTACTGGAATAGCAAAATTTATGTTCTGTCCTTCATCTACCATGTAAGCACTAATCCCAATTAATTCGCCTCTTGAATTGACTACTGCTCCCCCACTGCTTCCGGGCGAGATACTAGCTGATATTTGTATTAAATTTATGTCCTGTCCATATTTTCTGAATCCGCTTATTATTCCTTCGGAAATAGTATTTTCAAATCCCATTGGGCTTCCAATAGTATAAATCCTTTGACCAATTTTTAAATCTTTTGAATTTGCAAATTTAATTACGGATAATCGCGTTGAAGACATTCTAAGCACTAACAAATCCTTACCCATATCTATAGATACTATCTCAGCGTCATTGATCAATTGATTTGTATGTTTAATCTTTATTTTATTCCTTACAGATAATAGATGATAATTTGTCAGAACATATCCTGAATTATTAATAACTACGCCGCTTCCTTGACTTATCAATTTATTACTTGAGTCATAAATAAGAATTAAAACTACAGAATCGTTCACTTTTTCAAAGATTTGTTCGGGAGTTAGCTCTCTTTGTGGAAAAACTAAAGTTGAAAGAATTAAGTAAAAACAAATAAAAATTATTAATATATTTTTCATTTTTTAAAGAGTCTAAAACAAGATAATTTCGTAGTAATTGTATGTAACTTAAAATATAATTTTGCTTTGAAGATAATCAGGTAATGGACTGTATTTCTATAATTATTTATCTAATTATTTCATAACTGAAATGACATTTTAATAAATAAACTTATATAATTTTTGATTGAATCATATTTATTTCATCCAAAATTTAATCTTGATGTAAGTACTAAGCACAACAATAAAAAAATTATTTTAATAAAAACTTAAATTTATATTGTGCTATTTGTATTACGTTCCCTTCAATCAAAAAAGTCTTATTCTTATTCTTTCCATTTATTTTAACAGGATTAATATCACTAAAATTTTCTATTAAAAACTGATGGAGATCTTCATTATAGTTAATCTCGGCATGAATTTTAGAAATTGTCCTTGCATTCAATATTAAATCATTTGAGTTCGCCCTACCAATTTTATAATTATTATTATAACAACTAAATACTTGTCCACTGGACAAATCAATTAATTGAAACCCTTGGTTTTCCTGGATAGAGATTTTGCCGGATTCTGAATTACTTGGCTTTCTCCTAAATGCAAAGAGTATTATCCCAACAATAAAACACATAACCATTAGAATAGGAACAAGTGTCCATAAAAAAATATTTTTCCCGCCAATACTATCAACAATTTCTTTTATCTATCCTAATCGTGTTATGTCAATTGATGAGTGGTGTTTTTTTAATATTTATTATACGGACTTTAATACCCTTTCGGTCACAACCACAATGGTTGACTTTACAAATCCAAATATTGGTTATGCAGATGGGATCCTAAATTATACAGCTGTTGAAATCAGAGTTTATCAATAATTTAATTAGAGTAACAAAATGAAAAATATCAAAATCTTTCTTTCATTGTTAATTGTTCATTGTACATTGTTAATTGGCACCGCCAATGCCCAATGGTGGGTTAGCGGCGGAAATCTTTTGTGGCCTTATGGAACTGTTTCTGTTTCGGACAGTTTTTCAGTCGGAGGTAATGCTAACATCGATGGCAACTTAACAGTCGATAATTCTCTTACTGCTAACGGTGATCTTACTTATGGCGGAACATTAAACGGAGTTAAAGTTTATACTGCACTTTTATCTCAAGAACTTACCTCCGATCCTGGAGCTATTGTTTTAGAAAATAATCTTGGAAGTATTACCTGGACAAGAGATGGTACCGGCAGATATACAGCTACTTTTTTAGATTTTACGATTACTTCAACAAAATTATTTATTAATGCACCTCGTATTAATTACGATAGTGGTAATTCTGTATTTTATTCAATCAATTATGTTGTAACAGCCTATGATATTACAATACGTCAAGACTATACAGATATTTCTGATTGGCTTGGCGCTTCTATCAACTATGAAGGTGCTATGTATTACCCTGTTCAATTTATTCTTTATCCTTAAGAGGTTTATTATGAAAGTGTTTCTTTTAGAATGCCTCAGTTACTGAAATATTGCCGCTGGCTTTGCCCCAATTAAAATTGCTACCCCAACTGTCAGGCTGGAATGAGTATAGTTGTCTTCCGCTCATTAAAAGAAATTCGTTAAAGGAATCTATATCGACATCAAATAAATTCTGTTTTTGTTCTCTCGCTCATCAAAAGAAATGCGTTAAAAATTTCTTCAAAGTGGAGCGTTAAAAAAGAAATGCTGTTTAAGCGAGTCTTCGAGCGAGTTCATTTCTTTTAGCGAAACGACGAAGAAAATTAGCAGTTCTTTTGGAGAGCATATTTCTTTTGATTCTTTTCTTATGCTAAGAAAAGAATATTTAATAAAATCTTTAATAATATTCCATCCTCATTAGCTAATGAGCCTAATAAATGCACATAATTACCATCGTAAATAATAAATCAGTTAGTCCGGATTGTATGCAGGATAGAATCACAAGAAGATTAGAAGTCTATTCGGAAATAACAGGCTTAGATATGATTGATGCCTTAGATAAATGTATTGATATCGGTTTGATGTGGCATAGATTAGATGCAGCTGTTAAATCACAACTACTTCAAGCAAGCGGTTTTAATTTTCAAAAGATTTATAGGGGGTGATCACTTTATGAAATAATCCCCGTTGATTGATAAGTCAAGCGTTTTCTATTTAGTGTTTTTTAAAAATCTTTTTACAGCTATTCCTATTTTTTTACAATGCACATCATTAAAAAAAGGTTGAGATGGATGTTGTGGGGATTTTAATAGTAGTGTTTTAAAATTGCAATTCGGGATTTGTATAATAAATGCATCCAAGGATTTATCAACTTTATGTTCAGCGATACAAAATTCTAAATATTTTGTTAAATGCTTCCAAGCTAGTTTTGCTAATACTATTATCACGCGTGGCTGGCTATTTTTCATAAGACCATAGACTACTGCACAACCATCTTCGAGGTTTTTCTCTGGTATGTCTCTACTGTTCGGATAATTTCCCCAATCCAAATTTGTGCGACTTGTCAATGTTACTGCATAATCATTATTGTTAAAAACTGACTGAGTAAGTTTATTCCACCTATTATTTCTTTGCTTACCAGTTTTAAATGAAAATTCTCCAACTTCATAACCTATATTAACAACTTTATCGCAGGGTCTTTTCAAGCCGCCTTTACTAATTTTATTTACTGAATCAGCTTTACCCGGACTTGGTCCGACTAACATCAACCAACCATTTGGCGCACCACCACAACCGCGTGGCCACAATTCTTTTATTAGTGGGTACGCTTTTGAAAACTTTATAGATGCATTAAAACGTTTTTCAGGGTATTTACTGTATAAATTCTTTATTCGTATCATCTAAGTATTTATAATATTTATTTTCAATTATTAAGCACAGATTTTACAATATTTCTATATCCTCTTTGCTTTGTACTTATTAGAGCAGTTAGTTGCCTCTTGCAATCTTTCTACATTTGTCTTTGTCTTCTCGTAATTCACTTAAAACCAGTGGATTGTGAGAATCATTTAACAGAGGATAATATTTTTGTATTAATCGCTGTTCAATAGAAAAATCACCGTCGTATTTTATCCAACTGATTTCCAAGTTCTCATTTATCCAATCAATTATTTTCTTTTTATCATCGTTTGAAAATTTATAATTATTCTGATTCTTTTTACCTTTTAACGAACCGAGTGATGGAAGGAAACCTAAAACTGCTCCTATACTTCTGAAAAATGTTCCAGGACCAGTTGCTCTTAATTCTTGTTGTAATCGGTTAAATAGTGATTGACCTTGTGCTTTGCCAATGTAGATTATTTTATGTTCACGTTTGTCTAGAATCTTCTGATATTTCTCCGGAAGTATAGAATTTGATGCTAAACGAATTGAATACAATCCGGTTTTATCATGTGGAAGTTCCGCATCAATATTTTCTGCGATATGATAATGACCTTCTCTAATCAATTCGAGCTCTACTGTAGAGATTTTAACCGATTCAGCTAATTCTGATTTCTTGTCTTCAATTTTAGTATTAGACACGGGTAAACTCTTGGATTCTAACTCACTATTTTTAGTAGCGCCTTCGTTACTATTGTCAGAATCGATTAATTGGATTTGTCCAGAATGTATTAAATTTTCAAAATCAGTAACTGTATAACCTTTTTTACTAGAAAAATCGGAAAAATAAAATCCAATCGATCTTATCTCATCTCTAATTCTTTTCTGATCGTATTTAGAAGCCTTGCTCTTTCGGTTTATCAATAATCTGATTTTTTCTGTTTCGCCTCGTGTAAATAAGATTTTACCTTTCATAATTTCTCTTGGCAGCTAATTATTACTAATACTGGTTTGGTGGCTTACCATCTAAATGCTATTTAAGTATTTTATTTTATTTATAACGTTCTAACTTTTCCTTACAAGGTCCCACCTCCGGCTAATGTAGGTTTAGTTGGAGGGTATGTACATATGTGCATCTGCAACTTAAAACAATTTAAGTTAAATATCCATTAACAGTTATCAACTAAACCGTTAACGGAATTTAATCTCAAGCTAATTTCAAATTAAATTCAATCTGAATTGACTCAGCTTCAACAGGTGCGCTAAGCTCAAGCGGTAAAGAATTATCATTGCAATGATATTTCTTATTCTCTGGTAGAATTATTATTTCAAAATCCTTAATCACCTCTTGCTGAGTCGAAAAAACAAATATCCTGGCATTTTCTGTGTAGTTAATAATCTTTATGATATAAGTCTTGTCTGCATCATAAAAAGTTTTTGTAATAATCTTAGGCTTTTCTTCTGCGGAGGCAGCAGCTAATACAGTACCATTTCTTTTCTTAATAATCTCTTGAACAGGATATAATTGTATAACATTATTGGATTTATACACCTTTATTTTCTTTGCAAGTTTTTGTTTTATTGAAAGCGATAAATCTTGTGATAATGAATCCTTCAGTTCCTTGTAAAATATTATTCCATCGGTAGAATCTTCTATTGAATGTAAAAACATTTTTATCTCCTCCCTTACCAAATCTGTATAAAACACAAAATTAAATATGTCGCGTTCTGTTACTTTCAATTCTTTCTCTCTTCAATTCAAATGTAATATAAAATAAAAAATCTCTAATTCGGAAAATGCTTTATTCATTATTAGTCAGCTTTAGTGCAATGTTGTTCTTCATCACTTTTAATAAGTATTCAAGAATATTATGATACTTAGCTTGATAATCCTCCTCTATCAGTTCAAATATATAGGGAGATAAATACTTGTCCAAACCCGGATTTATTCCGCCATCACTTAAATCATTGGCCATTTCTCGTAATGCTGATTCAAATGCTTTGCCTTCCTCTCTATCTAGCTTACCCTTTTCAACATAGCTGCTAAAAAGTTTTTCAATCGCAGTCCTTAATCCCTCATCAATCATCTCATTTACTTCAATCTTCTTATACTCATTGCTAACAAATTCATTTACTAAGAAGTCAGAAAAATTGATATGTTTTAATCTGTTTATAAGTTCATTTAGCGGTATTGCCGTATTAAAGACAGTTTCATTTTTTAAATAACTAAATAAATCCTCTAACAGTGATTTCTTATTCTGAAATAATATAGATGGTATTTTTTCAAATTCATCCGTTGAAATAAAACTTTTTTCAAAAATTTCTAAATCAGTTTCTGTTATAAAAGTCTTGCCAAGAAAATGGATTTTATAAAGGCCATTTGTCCGAACAAGATAATTAACAGAATCTAATAGTTTTGAAAAAAAAGGATCTTCTTCCTTATATAATTTAAAAATATGCTGCTCTACTCTATTTGCAACAACCTTATTCAGAAAATAAATACAATCATCTTCAGTTGTTATTTCCGGCTTCCAATTATTAAATGTCTGCTGAATCGAAATCACTTCGCTGTTATTTTCTTTAACAAACAGACCTGCAATACAATCAATTGCTACATCCTTAAGAGTTAGCTTCTCTTTAGATAAGAGTTTTGAAATTCTCGCCTGATTATAATGTAGGTATTTAATTGCTATCTGGAATGATTTGTCAATCACATTATTTAATAATGACCGAGTAATCTCGTAATCAGAAGAAGTGAAAAAAGATAATATTTCTTTTTTTTCCATATAGTAAAATAATAAATTTATAGAAATTTAAGCAGGATTTTCCGAATTATAAAATTTTCAGACTATAGTAACTATAAATAATAATTAATAACACACTATTTCTAATTTTTATTAAAAGTGCTTTTCACATTACAAAAATTTCCAATTTATTTAAGTTAATTAATATGGAGTAGAAATGAACAAACAAATAGGAAATGATCAAGAATTAGCTGATCTAAATACAAAATATAAAACAGTCATTCCAAAAGAGAATCCGTTATTCAATCTAGAAAAAGATACAAATGTCAACGGTCTGATACCTTCTCTTATGGTTATGGGGTTGGCATTAAGTCAGGCAGCATGTGATTGTATTTCAGGATGTACTGGCAGTTGTGATGGGCTTTGTGATAACACTTGCAGTGGATCATGTGAAGGAAGTTGTCAAGGAAGCTGCTCAGGGTCTTGTGATTCAACTTGCACAGGAAGTTGCTATGGAGGTTGCTCCTCATCATGTGGTGGTAATTGTTCTGGTACTTCATCCGGTGGATGCGGTTGGTGCACGAATACTTGTGGTGCAAATTGTGCTGGTACGTGTGGTGCTTGTACTGGTTCTTGTGCTGGGTATTGTTCTGGTGGGTGTGGAAGCACCGCCATTAATTGTTCTTGTGGTGTTTGTGCGAATTCATGCACCGGTACATCATCTTAATTGAAATTATGGAAATTAGAAATAAAATAGAATATCCAAATGGTGATTGGCAAAATGGGAACACAAAAAATGTCACCTTTATCGTCACCGAGGACTGTCAACTGCGCTGTCGATATTGCTATATAATTGGTAAGAATACAAAAAACGTTATGTCTTTTGATATTGCAAAAGAATCTCTTGAATATTTATTGACCAGAAGAGATATTTTTTCAGAAGACTCAGTAATATTAGATTTTATAGGCGGTGAGCCTCTACTGGAAATTGAAACAATTGAAAAAATTTGCAATTATTTTAAATTCAGGTCTTTTGAATTAGATCATCCTTGGTTCGATCGATATCGAATAAGCCTATCAAGTAATGGTTTATTATACGATAATACAAGGGTACAAAAATTTATTGCTAAAAATAGAAATCATGTTTCATTAGGAATTTCTATCGATGGAACGAAACAAAAACATGATAACCAAAGAATCTATCCGAATGGTACTGGTTCATATGACATAGTAGTAAAAAAAATTCCTTTATGGTTACAACAATTTCCAAATGCTTCTACAAAAGTCACAATTTCTCATGAAGATTTACCTTTCGTTTCTGAAAGTGTTTTGCATCTTTGTGAACTTGGAATAAAAAATATTAATATTAACTGTGTTTTTGAACCTGTCTGGAAAGAAAATGATGAGAAAATATTCGAAGAGGAATTAATAAAACTAGCAGATTCATTTATAACTAATAAATTATATCAGAATCATTTTTGCTCATTCTTTTCTCGAACTATAGGTAAACCTATACAATCAACTCAGAATTGGTGTGGTGTGGGTAGAATGTTAGCCATAGATCCAAATGGTAATTTTTTCCCCTGTGTTCGATTTGCCCCATATTCATTAACAAATAAGTCGGCTAGATGTGTAGGAAATATCAAAACCGGAATAGATAAAAATAAATTGCGTCCTTTTTTATCGTTGGATCTGCCATTTCAGAGTGAGCAAGAATGCATTGAGTGTGAAGTAGCGACCGGCTGCTCATGGTGTCAAGGAGCAAATTATGATTTATCAACAAATGATTCAGTATTTTATCGAGCTACTAGTATTTGTAAATTACATAAAGCACGAGTGAAAGCAAATAATTATTTCTGGAATAAATATGATAGAATAATCAGAGAACAAAGGAAATCAAATGAAATACACGCACCAATTTATTCAACTTGATTCGTTTGCACCTTCATTTTGTTACTATCAAAATAATAACTTTGATGAAAGTAATTATGAGCTAATTAAATATCATCAATTACACGAAGTACTTTCTGAAGCAGAACAAATTAACAAAAGTATTATTGTTATCTATAGTAATAAAGATTTACCAACAGAGTATCATACTTTATTGGATAGAGTCAATCATGAAAAAATATATCCATTTAAATTAATTGATCAATTTAAAAGTGGAATTCTTATTTTAAATGAGGAAAACTTAAGCCAAGTTTCTGTTCTCCAAAGAGATTCGTCTAGAAATATCATTCTTCGCTTATCACAAAAGAAAATTGATAACTTATTTGAAATTATTTGTTCCTTAGAAGGTACCTTTTCCAAATTAACATTAATCTTGTTAGAAATAGATAAATTTTCCCAGGAAGAAATTTGTAGTTACAAAGAACAATTAGTAAAAATCAGAAAGAAAATAGTTAAGTGGTTGAGTGAGAATAAAACCGCTGAAATCAGTATTCTTACTGATAGATTGTTGTTGCGGCATATGAATAATTGTGATGCGGGTATTCGTCATTTTACATTGGCCCCAGATGGGAATAATTATGTGTGCCCTGCCTTTTACTTCGATAAAAATCTATCGTCGTTTGGTTTAATAAATTCAGAAAATACTAATTTGAGGTTGCTAAAAATTGATTCTTCACCAGTTTGCTCTATTTGTGATGCTTACCATTGTAAAAGATGTGTTTATTTAAATAAAAAGATAACGGAAGAGATTAATATCCCATCCCAAGAGCAATGTATCATATCACATGAGGAGAGAAATCAAACTAAGGAATTGCGTGCTGATATTGTAAGTACTTTAAAAAATCAAACCGAATTACCTGTCATACCTGAAATTGATTATCTGGATCCATTTGAATTACTAAAGCATAAGAAACATGATTTAATCAGGAATTCGAATATATCTAACGATATAACACAGGAACTTATTGATCTAGCATTGCTTACTGATAGAGAAATTTTAATAAAAGTTTACGAACAGAATAAAAATATTTTAAATTTTTTAAAAAACAGTCAACATTAATATGAATTTTTATATAATTGGACGAAATTCTATGAAAACAAAAAAAGCGGTTGGAAGTGTGACTCCTGAAGAAAGAGATGAGATTCAGAATCTTTTTGAACGGAAGAGTGCTATCACTGAATTATTTAAGTCTCTTCCAGATATTAATAAAGAATCCTACGATTCTATTTACGAAAAATTAGTCACCGATCTTGGAAGAACAACTAGATCATTTCAGGGGTGGTGGGACGATAAGGGGCATAAATATTCATGGGAGAGTCATCCCGAAGGACATTGGGAAATCGAATTTGAAACTTGCGAAATATTTCTGGTACATTAAATAAATAGGAGAATTTTATGACAAGAGGAAGTTTTTTCAAAAAAGGGATAAGTCTTTTAGCCTTAATCCTTGTTCCATTTGAAACTATACCATTATTGTCTCAGACACAAGATACTTTGAAGAATAATGGAAAGAGTGCGGATGAGAATTCAGATAAAGGTGCTACTAAAAATCAAAGTATGGAAAATTCAAAACATTTAAAGGAGAAAAGTAAAATGGAAATATTTATTCCAAATAGAAAAATTAAGATTAATAAAAGGTTAGATGGGAAGTAATCATAAGTTCAAAACACTACATTTGGATTTAATATAGTTCATTTTATGACTTTATGTTAATGTTTGTTGAAAGTCTTTGTTGTTAATTAACTCGGCCTTTCAAAAGAAAGAAGAAGTTATTAGTTATTGCCCATAATTTTTTCTTTTTTGATACTTGTTTAATAATTGGATCTTTTTTTGTGAAACGTAAAATTTTTTTATATAGTATTTTTACAAAAAATATGATAAATCCTTTCAAATAAATATACGCGTGATCAAACATATGAAGTAATTCCAGGACCGAGGTCAAAAAATTATAAAATAATAGCAATACTTTTCTAAATGAATTGGAGAATAATATGAAAAATAATCAACTACTATTATTATTATTTATTTTAAATTTATTTTTTTACACAAAATCATATTCTCAAGGATTTTCATATGATCTTTCAATTGGATATGGTGCGCATCACGGCGGTTTTGGGGGAAAACTAACTGTCGATAATATATTTTTAATTGGAATAGGTGTACTTGAATCAGAACCATTAGTTCAAATGGGTTTCCAATATAGATTTATTGGCAATGATGCGATGGCTAAAAAGGAAATAGTCAGTTCCCCCTATATGGCAATTTCATACGGTGGGGCGGGTGTACAGACAGAAACATACTCAGTTATTTACCAGGATGAACCTTACACAGAGAAAAAACCTATTAATGGTTTTACAATTTTAGGTGGGTATTTGGTTCGTCTTGGACCGAATTTCTTTCTAGAGACAGGAGTAGGCTATTCATTCGGTGGCAAGGCAGTGTTTTTTGAAGGTACAGACCATAGTTCTGAGTATAACTTGAGTACATATACAATTGATGCAGCACTAGGGTACAGGTTTTAACAAAAATTCCATTCTTTATCAATTGTACATATAAAACATAATAGCAGGAAAATTTTAGATTTATAAAAAAATACTGATTAAAAATCAATATATATTAACTTATTATTAGTATGCGGTGGAAAGGCTATTTAAAATTAAAATATTAGTAGATTACATTCTATTATGTCTTTAGGGTTTGATTTGTCTCAATCTTTTAGTAATAACAAAATATTTCTACATTTAATAATTATTATAAAAATATAGGCAATTTTATAAAAAAAATAATGTATAAATCTTTACTATTTATTTTATCCTTTTTTAGTTTTAGTTGCTCAACTTCAATTTTCCAATCAGTTCTTTATGAAAGGAATGATTACACGATTGGATTGAATGACAGTGGATTTCCGTATGACTACCTTGCTGAAAAAGGAAGACGCGAAAAAGGTATTGATCTCGCACCAGATATTTGCATCAACTGTTATAAAGATTTTAATATAAATCATTATAAAATATTGCTCAATACCTATTTCACTGATCATGATACATTTAATGTTTCTTCTAGGATTATCAATTCTTTGAGCGATGATTTATATTCAAGTTCATTAAAAATTGAACAAAACCTGCCCTATCTAACAATGAAATTGAAAGTTGGATCAGAAAATAATATTGGTTTAATGTTTTATCCCTACAAAAATAGAAATGGGGCCCCTGTATTATATATGTTCAATTTTTTACAGGTAGACTTTCTGAGAAACTATGTTACCGCATACTCTCTAAATTTCCCTGTTTCTCAGCTGTTTGCAAATGCTTTTAAAAGTCTTGAATACGAAACATTGATTATTTCTGCAAAAGATTCAACTGTTTATTATTTATTAAAAAGGTAAAAATAGTAATTTAAATAATTAAGAAAGATGTAATGATTATGAAATCAATTAACAATTCAATGTGGGTAATAGTTTTTTTATTATTGTTTTTACTAAGTAAGGCTAACTATTCGCAAAGCGATGCACCTAAAATAAAGTATTCTGGTGATGGACTTTATTATGCATTAACAGAAAGTAATGATAGGTATAATTGGTACGCCAGCATATACTTTGTAAAAGATAACAATGGTGAAAATAAAATAATATGGTATCATCTGGCAATACCTTCAGATGATGAGATAGAACGTGTGATATATCTGGCAATGACCGAGGAAGGATTAAAAAATTTGAGTGGAGAAAAATATTCTGGGAGCTATGAGTTTATCAATGAAGATGGAAAGAAAAAAATTAGAATTGATGCGAATAAAATGATTGGCGGTGGGTTATTTGGTGATGATAGTTTTGTTGCCAGAACTTTTATTGTCGAAATAGCAAATAATTCAAATAAATTGATTGGTAAATATTTAGCTAAATCTTGGGATCATTTCCCTCTAACCGATGGAGAATCAAAAGATCGTGATAATCTCGAAGATTTCATAGATGTGGGAAAGATAGATTTTATATTTTTAGAAGATTAGGAATTAATAAAAAATATTGATGAACATAGTGGTATTTACAATAAATTCTGAAAGGAATTAAATAATGAAAAATCTATTGTTTTTTATTTCAGCTGTTTTAACATTATTTATTATTTCAGGTTGTGGTGTCGTTTCGAGAACCATTTATCCTGAACGATCAATGGTTGTTAACTATGAATGTACTCGCAATGTAAATATTTTTTCTCCACGAGACAATAAAATATATTATTCTTATAGTAAGAGTAATTATCCTGGAGAATATATTTATGATGGTACATCTAACGGTGATAGACATACCATTCGGATACACAAAAATTATGTAGCATCAACTACGAAGTCAAATTGGACAATGTGGAATTCAAATGACGTTCAACAAGTTGCGGTTAACTTAGGATATGAAGTTCGTAAGTCTGCATATACAATTATGTTTATTCGTGTAACTAAACCAGATGGAACTACATATAGAGAAAATTCTTTCAATCTTTGGGGTTGGAACTCTGATGGTAGTTTCTATGGAAATAATGTACAAGATCTTCCTGAAGTGAGTGGAACAAAAAATACAATAAATAAAGACGATGCAAATTATGCGGAATCAACCTTAGTCATAGACTATAATGATAAATCGATTGAAATGAAATAAATAACTTATTAGAGCAAATCTATACTGCATACTTTTTGTTGACGTTATAATAAATAAGTTGTGGTAACCTTATCTAAATATAATTTGTAATTATCTTTCATCTAAACTGCTGTGACATTGAAATCTTTATCAAAGTTTCTTCGTGGTTGTCTTTGTAACAATGTTGATCCGATATTTTCTAAATTTTTTATTAATATGATTTCCCTTCTTATTGTTTATAATTTTAAATATAATTCATATTTACGCAAAAGAACTATTTATTATACATCTATTTTCAATGAATGTACAAAATTTTTTAAATGAGTGTTTGATTTTCCGAGCAAAGAAATTTTCAAACTATAGAATAGTTTAGAAATGAGTTTTTAATAAATCACTCAAAAATTAAAGTTTGTAAGAGATTCGTGTAGAAAATATAGAGCCATTGTAATAATATTTCTTTTAGTGCCAACATATTTTTTATGAACATCAAGGCTATAAAATTTTTTTCAATCTTGTTTCCCTCTTGCTGAAGAAGTGAATTATAATCTTGAAAACTTGATATTTTGGGTTTCTCTATTGGGTTTGGAAGCGAATAATTTTTAGCGAAAATTTTAGTGTAGGTGAAGAACTAGTTGCGAGGGTATTCTTGGAAAGTATGAAATGAATTATTCTTATGAGACAAATTTGAATCTTCAACAATTATTAGGTGATTTCAATTAATTTCTACTTCTATCGTTACTTCATGCTCTTTAAATAGAATTGAGGACTTTATGTTATTCAAATTATTTTATCTAATCAGAATCAGTATGATTGTCCTTTTACTGTTAGGATGTAAAAAGGATGATAACCCTATAGAACCATTACCAAATAGCGATTTTATTTTAGCAGAAAATACCGTTCAGGCAGATAGTAATAATTTCAAATCCGCGTTAATTACTTTAGACAGTAACCAAGTAATATTCAGCGGTTCGAACAGTCTATCACAAAGTTTAGATGTTGGAGAATATTTGGTAAGTGATTATGGAGAAGGTATTTTTAGAAAGATACTGTCGAAGCAAATCCTTAACAATCAAATCATTTTTACAACTCGCCAAGCAGCACTTGATGAGGTTGTCATAAAAGGTAAAATTGAATGGGATAGTGAAGTGAATCTTGAGAATGTTGAGTTTTCATTTTCAGATGAAAATACAAAAGTCAACAAAACTCAGGAAAATATTTCAGTTAGTTTCTTGGGTATAGGTATTGGAGCGGGAAGGGATGTTAATATGGATGTGACTACCTCTTTTGAGCCGCCTATCGTAAAATGTATAATTTTGATTGATAACGGAGTCAAATACATTGAAGCTTCAATAAAAATTACTAACCATACTAATATCACTACAACAGCTGTTCGTCGTGCTTTTATTCAGGGACAAGTAACTCCGGACTGGGCCACAATAACATTTCAACCCGGGATTCCCATCCCTGGAATCCCTTTAATTAGAATTTTACCCAAAATTAAATTTGGCCTTGGATGTAATGCCGCTGTTGAAGAATCAATGACAAATGAAATTAATGGGACAATAGAATTAACTGGTGGTATCAAATATGAAAATGGAAATTGGAGTCTAATAAAATCAATTACCAATTCATTTAATAGTGGACAGTTAACTAGGTCAAGTGGAGAATTAACAGGTTATTTGATTGCCCCAAGGTTCGGTTTATATATAGCAGGCGCGGTTGGACCATTTGTTGATCTACAATTTTATGGAAAATTTAGACAAGGACTAGAAAATGGAACCCCATATTATGGGCGATATGCTGGGATAAAAAGTACAGCTGGTGTCGAGGCAAAAATATTATCTTGGTCTTTATCCTACTCTGGAGTTTTATTTAATTTTGAAAACGAATTAGAAAAAGTATACATTAATAATAGTGCCCCAAATGCTTCATTTTCTATAGCTCCTTCAACCGGAAATACGAGTACCAATTTTTCGTTTGATGCGTCTCATTGCAATGACCAAGAAGATCCAACTACTTCTCTCATGGTTCGCTGGGATTGGGAAGGTGATGGGATTTGGGATACACAGTATTCTAATTCAAAAATGTCAACACATATTTATAATTATCCTGGTACTTTCAACCCAAAATTACAAGTTAAGGATACTGGTGGATTAATTGATGAAATTAGTCTGCAATTAATAGTGAGCAATCTTGGTAATATCAATGTCACTCAACCAACATCTTCAACTACCTGGACACAAGGCCAACAGGATGTTACAATTTCTTGGGACACAGGTAATCTTGGTGGTAATGTTAAAATTGAACTTTACAATGGAACATCACTTAGTCAAACTATTTCTTCATCAACCGCGAATGATGGAAGTTATAATTTATATGATGTGCTTTCCACTCAAGCAACTGGAACAAGTTATAGAGTAAAGGTTACTTCAACCACCAATACTGCTAAATATGATTATTCCGATTACTTCACGGTTAGTTCAACCGGTGGATCATCAACAATAGATGGTGTCGTATCAGATGCAACTTCTGGTAACCCAATTGCATCAGCAACAGTTAAACTAATAAAAAATGGTTCCACAATTAGCACTAAAACAACAAGTAGCACTGGTAGTTATTCTTTTACCAGCGTCGTTAATGGCACATATTCTGTTGAAGCTTCTAAAACCGGTTATGTGACAGATTCAAAACCAGTTGTTACTTCTGGCAATCAAAATTATAACATTAACTTCTCACTTTCTCCAAATTCTCAAAATATTGATTATAGAGTAGTACTTACATGGGGGATTGCACCAGTAGATTTGGATGCACACCTTATAAAAGGCTCATATCATATTTATTTTCAATCAATGGGTGCCCAGAATAGTCCACCATATACAGTTCTAGATGTTGATGATAGGTCTTCTTATGGTCCTGAAACCATTACTATCTATAATCAAAATAGTGATTACTGTAAGTATTTTATACATAATTTCTCGGGCGAATCAGATATTAAACTATCTAGTGCAATAGTAAAAGTTTATTCTGGCACCACATTATTGGGTACTTATAGTGTTCCTTCAAGTGGCACAGGAACTTATTGGTATGTGTTTGACATAACTACTTCAGGTTCAATCGTAACCAAAAACATTGTACAATCCACTCCACCAACAGGGGCAAGTGAATTTAATCCATCAATTAAAAAATGATTTTCTAATTTTAATTAAAGAGGCTGTCGTAGTTTTAACTGCGGCAGCTTTTTATTAATCATTTCAGTTCGTCTCGTTTTGCCCACTTTCCATGTTGCAAATATAGAATATTATCCTTATAAATTTGTTTGTATTCTTTAGTATCTGTTAGTGGTGAATTTAATTTTCCTTTAGCAACTAAAGTATCACGTAAAACCCTATATTGATTATCAACTATTACATTAACATCAATTAAACTCTTATCGACCTCAATCCAAAGATGTGCATTCTCACCAATATCATCATTATAGGTAGAAAACCTAAATGCTTGTTTAACATAGTCATAATAAAAACTACCTTGAGATACCCCTGGAATTCTTGTTTCAAAATAAATATCAACATCTGTTTTAGGAAATCGTACATAGGCTAATGTTTTTGCCTCAGGATAATTGAATATAAAATAATCATCAATACTTTTTCTTGAAACATTAAGAGTATCAATTTCAAAAGCAAATAAAACTTGTTGTTCATATCCGTTATCAACACCTGCAGCAATAATATCAGGTTTTCCATTACTGTTATAATCTTTTATTACTGCAGCATTCGTATGTCCCGAGCACCAAAAGATGCCGGCGCATTTTTCGCCTTTCGAAATGTCTATAGGAAAAATTGCTGAGCTGAATGTAGATTGATTTGAAGCAATTAAATAAAGCAAGGACTTATTATTCATCGTTATAGTATCAATTATAGTAAAACTGTAAAAATTTCCAAGATTTTCTCGTTTGGAAAGAACTTCGTCTTCAAATTTATATTGCCAGATCAGTATACCTTTATGATCAAAACAACTAATAAAAGTGTTGTCAATTATTTTATTAACCGATTCAATGATTTCTCCTGCAATAAGAACTTCATTAACACCATCTTTGTTAATATCATAGATACGACAATATGAATTCAAATAATTTGAATTATTTTCTGCTATAACTGCATATTTAACATTTTTGGTCCAGAGTACTTTACCATTTTTATTTTTTATTAAGAGGTTTTCTCCTCGTGCAGATATAAATGAAGGATTTACATCAAAATCAATAACATACATATAAGCAAAGATAATTGCCAATAAAACTGTAGCAACAGCACTAATCCAATTCTTCCTAATAAACTTTCCAGTCCTTACTGCTAATTTTATTTTTCTAATTTCAACAATGTTTCTTCTGTTTAATAAATCATCTATACTTACCAATCCAACAATTTCTAAATTTCGGTTTGGATAGTCTTTCTTTAATTCTTTTAATTTTTCTTCAGCAGCCAGCTCATTGGCTTTTGGAACACAGAATAATCTTGTCAATGAATAAAAAACAACTTCAGTTTTTACTCGAATTATTTCTTTACTTGTACTTATTATTTTGCCACTCTCATCTATGCCGCCAGTCATTGCGATGTTTTCTTTCGCGTCAACTATCATTTTTGAATTATGGTATCTTAATAATTCTTCAATAAATGCAATTGTAAGTACAACACCAAGTGAATTACCTACTAAAATTCCTGCTTTCCTATCAAATGCTATAAGGACTTCATAATTTGTGTTCAGTGTTATTACTTTATTATTTTTCAGGTAGTTGAGTGCATTTTCCCAGGCATCATTAATCTGCTTCGCAATTTTTTCTTCTAATTGGCTTTCACTTGGTATAATTAAGAACTTGATCCCGCTTTTATTTTTCCTAATCTGAACAGAAATACTTTCAAGAATTCCATATGAGTATTGATTGTTTAATTGATTATCACTTTCGAGAACAGGGAATGTCATTCCATCTTGTTTGGCCCCACTAGTTCCATTCAAAATATTTGTTAAATATTTAAGCTGCTCTTCAATTCTAATTATATGATTTGATATTATAGTTAAGTTTATGTATTCAGTATTTAATGAAATAATTTTAGTAGCAACTTCTAGAATTTTGTTTGTGACAGCAGGATTTATATAATATGGTTCATATTGATTAAGAAGCCTCGTGTAGTTCTCTATGAATTCTGGTAAAAAAGCATTTATAATATTTTCATTATCTGAAGAAAAGATTAAATCAAAATAGTTAGAAAGGTTTATAAGTTTTTCTCGATTTGAAAATGATTCTTCAAGAAAATCTTTTATAATACCATGTTCACTATCAACGGCGGTTAGAATATATTGTTTGTTATTTCCCTCACTCATTTTTTATAAGCTCTTTGCGATTTATCCACTTACCATCCTTCCAATATTGAATATTACTTATAATAATATTTTTATAGGCATCAGTATCAGTATAAGGTGGATTTAATATTTCGTGAGCAACGAGAGAATCCCTGGCAACGCGAAATCCACTGGTGATAGTGATATCAATATCATTAAGATTGTGATCTATTTCGTATCCAAACAGTTCATTTTGTCTATTAAAAGGGTTAAAAATAGCAAATTTGTATTTCTTATTTTTAATATCGTCGCGAAGAGTGCCGGAAGTTAGAGTGGGTGTTCTTACTTTTGCAAATTTTTCATAATCTGTCTTGGGAAGTCTGATATAAGTTTTCATTTCAGATGACAAAAAATTATCTAACAAATACTCATTTGTAGTTGGTCTGGCTAATGTCAAAGTATCAATCTCAAAGACAAAAAATACTGCGTCTTCATATCCGTTGTCATATCCCATACCGAGTACCTCTGCTTTCCCATCGCTATCTATATCTTTAAGAATGACATCTGCAATGTGTCCCGAACACCAAAATGTTCCTGGTAACCGTTTGCTAGTGTGTAGATCAATTTTAAAAATAGCTGAGGCGAAAGAATTTATATTAGAAGATCTTAAGAACAGATTTGTAATGCCGTCAATACTAAGAGTATCAATTATGTAAATAGAATAATCATTATTAAGAATTTCCCTCTTTGATTCAACATTATCTCTGAAAGAATATTTCCAGATTACTTCTCCATTTTTATCATAACAAGATAAGAGCGAATAATCCTTAACACCATTAATCTTTTTATCAATTTCTCTTGTTAAAAGAACTTCATTCTTTCCATCACCATTTATATCAATTATTCTAGCATCCCGCGAATAAGGATTTTCTGAATTTATATCTGACTTCACTATATCTACGAATTTTGTCCACAAGATTTTACCATTTCTATTTTTAACAAATAATGTTGTTCCATCGGTTGTGAGAATTGCAGGGTTATTATCAAAGTCTATAACAAACAAGTAAGCAAAAAATAGTGCAAGTAGAATAGTTGCAACTGCGCTAATCCAATTTTTCCTTACAAACTTACCACCTCTAATAATTAATTTTTGTTTTCTAATATCAACTATCTGTCTCCTATCAAGTAAATCATTAAGATCAGTTAATCCAATTATCTTTAAATTCCTTTTGGGATATTCAATTTGCAATTCTTTTAGTTTTTCCTCAGCCCACATCTCATCAATCTTTGGGACACACATAATTTCAACATCAGAGTAAAAAACCGTTTCAATTTTTGCCCCGATAATTGTTTTACTGGTTGCTATAATTCTTGAATCGTGATCTATCCCGCCTGTAATAGCAATTGTTTTGTTAACATTTAGAATGGTTTGGGAGTTATAATGCTTTAGTAATGCTTCAATAAAAAATAATGCTAACGCGGCACCAAGAGAATTGCCTGTTAGTATTCCCAACCGATTTTCGAAATGAATATAAACTGTATGTGTTTTTTTAATCTTTCTTATATACCGTGAACAGTATTCCAGAGCCTTTTCAAAACAAAGTTGTATTTGTTTTTCAAGTTGTTCATCATTTTCCAAACCAGAAGGAGAAATATTAAATTTTTGCTCTCCCCTCTCTATAACAACATTTACCGTTTCTAAATATCCTGATCCTAAATCATCACCATATTTTTCAAGCAAAGGAAAATAAATTTTTGGTTTATGTTCTAAGGCTTTAACTGATATCAACCAATTATTCATTACCTGAATTTTATTCTCAAGTGACTGAATCACCCTATCACACTCTAAAGATTCAATTCCATTTAAATTAAGATTCTTAAGTTGGATTAATTGATCTTTTAACAACTCAATTTTTTGAGGATTTAATCCTCTTATCTCAAGGTCACTGGAGTATTTAATAAAATCAGGGATTAGATCAATGATGAAAGGTTCAATTAAATTAGCGTTAGTTAGAGGGACAGATAAAGCAAAACCAAAGTACTCAGAAATCTTTAACAACTTAGTACGTTTTGATTGTTGCCCACCAAGATCAGATTTGAGCTCAGAATATTTTTGTTCTAATTCTAAAATCTGCACAATAATATCCGCTGTGTTGTACAAAGATTCAAAAAGATTGATTAAAAGGGAAGTCTTTGAACCTAATGTTGATGCAAGATTATTAAAGTGTGAAGTGATAAGTGAAGTAGTTTTTGAAGTAGTAACTCACTAAAATTGGGGTCAACTCCAGCCAATTTCAGTAAATACTACCGAAATTCAATTTTCTCAGAAATAAAAAAACCCCGAAAATCTTTCATTTTCGAGGTTTCAAGAGCTGGCTATGGGACTCGAACCCGCGACCTGCTGATTACAAATCAGCTGCTCTACCAACTGAGCTAAGCCAGCATTTTCGGTGAGCAAAATTAACATTTTTAACTTATCTAAACAAGAATCTTCTCTATCACCTAAAAAATTATTTTGGATCGAGAATATTCAGTTCTTCTACCCAAAATAGTTCACAGGATCCTCCAGCAGTATCATCTCTTCTCAGTGAGCTTTTCCAGTGCCATCCATCATCCGCGCTAACTTCAACTAAATATCCTTTCATTTCAATCAAACTTCCTTTATAAACATCATCCAACTTAGCTTCGGTAATTTCATCTTTAGGTATAATGTGAACATTTGCACTATTTAATCTTATTTGATCAAATGGAATTGGATGATTCTCGGTTTCCCAATGATACCATCTGTTACTTTGAGTAATTTTTATTTGATCTATTATTTCCTGATCAGACATTATTCCCCATCCAAGGGCAAAATCGACAGGGGATAATTTACTTTCTCTACCTACTGAAAAATTATTTCGACTAAGAACTCTTGCTTTAATTTTGTACTCAGCAAGAGCTTTAATTTTAAATTCTTCCTGATTCCATTCTTTAGCAGAGTTTAGATTCAACTGGATAGGTTGATCTGGTGCGGTTTGACCTGCAGAAAATGCAATTACTTTTTCAGGCCACAGAAAATAAACTAATATCAGTACTAAAACGATTGAAGTAACTATTAATTTTTTCATTGGTTATTTAATTTTTTGTTTTTATTTCTTCAAAATGCCCATTAACTGCAAAGACTTTAAACTGTACCATCTTTTGACGATTTTTTTTGATCAGTTCAAAAATCAAACCTTCATATTCATACTTTTCAGATGGATTAAGGATTTTTCCTGTTTGCTCAGAAATAAATCCGGCAATGGTGTTGTAATCATCCGATTCAGGAAGTTTATAACTAAAAGCTTCATTGAACTCATCAATGTTCATCGAACCAAGAACATAATATTTACCATCAGGTAGTTTACTGTAATACTGAATTTCACTTTTTGTTTTGTCTTTTAATTCACCAACAATCTCCTCTAAAATATCTTCCATTGTTATAACACCTTCTGTCCCGCCATACTCATCGGTTACGATTGCGATACGCTCCCCTTGCTTCTGCATATCTTTTAATATTTCTGAAATAAGTTTTGTCTCGGGTACAAAGTATGCCGGACGAAGAAGACTTTTTAATGAATATTCTTGCTTTTCAATTATAGATCTCATCACATCTTTAGTATGAAGTATTCCGATTATGTTATCAAGTGAATTTTCATACACAGGAACTAATGTGTGCCCTGTCTTTATAATTGAAGAAATATTTTTCTCATCTTCTTCAATTAGATTTATCGCAATCATTTCTGTTCTGGGAATCATTACTTCATCAGCTTTAAGATCATTAAACTCAAAAATATTTTCTATTATTTCCTGATCTGCTTCATCTATCGTTCCAGACTTTACTCCATCTGAAATTATATCAAGTATCTCATCTTCTGAAGGACGTTCTTCCGAAAAATTTATTTTTTCTTTAAATGGCAATAAGATAAGATTGCTGAATGCCCTAATTGCTCCAGTGATAAATTTCAAAGTTGATGAAAGTAGTAATATTATTTTTATTGATCGCTTGCCTATAAAATCGGAGTACCTGTACGCAATTGCTTTTGGAACAAGTACATTAAAAACCAAAATGATTGTTGTTACAAGAATCGTGGTAACAAATACTAATATTCCGATTGAATAAATCGATGGCAAATCTATTGCAGATATTAATTGAACATTTATCCAGCTTGAAAATAAAAAATATCCGATAATTGAGGTAAGAACAGTCAAAAATGTAAATGCCAGATGAATGCTGCTGTAAACTTGCTCTTGATTTTCATTAAGTCTCTCAAAATAATGTACGTACTTATCATTGTTTTCTTTGAGCTCTTCAATTTTAGTTTCTCCAAAAGCGGCTAAAGCAATTTCAGCAGCGGCAAGTAAAAAGTTTAAAAACAAGATCACAACAAAAACGAGCAAAAGTTCCATTAAGTATTAAATATCCTTTTATTGTTAATAGCTATCACAAAAATAGCATCGTTATACTAAATTTACATTACTTAATTTTTAATATTATGTTATTTTAAGCTTGAAATTAATATTACTTTTTAGATGAAACCAAAGCAAATAAAAATAATTGATAAAGATAAACTTTCTTTAACCTGGAATGATGAAACTTCAACAGTATTTTCACTTAAATATTTGCGTGATGAATGTCCTTGTGCGGGATGCAAAGGTGAAACTATTTTATTCAAGACTTTTCGTCCGCCAAAACCAGCTATGCTATCACCTGAGATGTACAAGATTAAAAGTATCGATGTTGTAGGTGATTATGCGATTCAAGTCGGGTGGAAAGATGGACATAATACCGGTATCTATTCATGGGAGTATCTTAAAATTCTTGAGGCTGCAGAAAACAGTAATACGCAGCAGAAATACGATACGCTTATATGATTTCTAAAAACGAATTAAAATATTTTTCTTCCCTTCTGATAAAAAAATTCCGTCAGCAAGAAGAAAAATTTATTATTGAAGGATTGAAATCTGTTGAAGAAGGATTGAACAGCAGCTATAAATGCGAAGTTGTTTTTGTTACATCAGCTTTTATGGATTCCTTTCCTGATGTGATAGCTATTCTTAATAAAAAATCAGATAGAGTTGTTGAATTGAAGTCTATCGATTTTCAAAAAATATCTGATACAAAATCTCCGCAAGGTATTGCAGCAGTTTTTAATAAAAATTATCCAAAAAAAAATCTTGAAGATCTAAAAGATAAGCTTGTTGTTCTTATTGATAACATTTCTGATCCAGGTAATCTTGGAACGATTATAAGAACCTGCGATTGGTTTGGCGTGTACAACATTTTAATCACTGATCAATCAGTTGAGTACCTTAATCCAAAAGTAATTCGTGCTACAATGGGGTCACTTTTTCATCTTAATATTTATGATGAGATTTATGAGAATGACTTAGCGAATCTTAAAAGCAACGGTTACCAAATTGTTTGCGCTGATATCAAAGGTAAAAATATTTTTTCATACAAGACGAACAAGAAAACTCTAATTACTTTCTCAAATGAATCAATCGGTCCATCAGAAATGATAAAAAGTCTTTCAGACGATTTTATAACGATTCCGGGTAAAGGTAGAGCTGAATCATTAAATGTATCATCTGCTGCATCCATTATAATTTCAAGGCTGGCAAATGAGCCATAGTCATAATCACCACCACACAAACACTTCAAAAAATTTCAGAACCGTGTTCTTTTTGAATTTCGGATTTACACTTTTTGAAATTGTTGGTGGAATTCTTACAAACAGTATTGCAATTATTTCTGATGCACTGCATGATTTTGGTGATTCAATTTCAATCGGACTTGCATGGTATCTTGAAAAATATTCTCACAAAAAAAGCGATAATAAATACACATACGGTTACGGGAGATTTTCTTTACTCGGAGCATTGATTAACGCGATGGTATTGATTATCGGTTCTACGTTCGTTTTGGCAAATGCAATCCCAAGAATTATAGAACCGCAAGCAACTAATGCTGAAGGGATGATTATCTTTGCGATCATTGGAGTGATAGTAAATGGTGCTGCTGTGTTTAAATTAAAGAATGAAGAATCAATGAATGCCCGAGTAATGATGCTTCATCTGCTGGAAGATGTACTTGGATGGATTGCAATTCTTGCAGTCGCAATTTCTTTACTATTTTGGCAGACTTACATACTTGATGCAATACTTTCAATAATGATTACATTGTATATACTTTTTAATGTTACGGTTAATCTAAAAAAAACAATCTCACTTTTTCTGCAGGCGACACCGGATCATGTACAGATAGAAATGATTGATGAAAAACTAAAAAGCATTGATAAAGTAATTTCATCACATCACACACACGTTTGGTCTTTAGATGGCGCTAATCATATTCTAACGACACATCTGATTGTGGATAGATCTACAACCCGGGATGAGATTGTGAAGATAAAATCGATGTGTAAACCATTATTTGAAGATCTTAAGATGACTCATTTTACAATTGAGATTGAACTTGAAGACGAAGTGTGTCTGATGG
>Ga0172367_10001803_pt1 | contig 30419 bp, 23 predicted proteins | sample Lak10m_FD_114542 | JGI IMG/M metagenome (GOLD analysis project Ga0172367, IMG submission 114542) | Freshwater microbial communities from Kabuno Bay, South-Kivu, Congo - kab_022012_10m | ecosystem: Environmental > Aquatic > Freshwater > Lake | place: Democratic Republic of the Congo: South-Kivu...
GGCTATGGTATGATTCATCTCGGTAATGGTGTTGTGGAATTTCTTTTTCGCAAAACAAGATTACCACGCTTTACACCATTACCTCTCTTCTTTGCCATTTCCAGTTAGCGGAAACTAAAGTTACAAAGACTGTCCAAATTCTGTTGGGTGGTAATATGGGATATAATCCCAAAAAAATAATTCAGAGGTTTACATGATCGATCCTGTAATTTTTTCGTTCAAGTTGTTTAATTTGCAAATTGTTCTGCGCTGGTATGGTGTGCTGGTGATGTTTGGCGCAGTTATAGGAGCCTGGTGGGCAGAGAGAGAGATCAGGCGGCGCGGCGAGAATGGGGAGATCATTTGGGATGCGATGGTGTGGGTTTTGCCGGTTGGCATCATTGGTGCGCGCTTGTGGTATGTGGTCAACAATATTTTTAGCGGCGCAACTTATTATCTAGAAAACCCCGCCCACATTTTATATGTGTGGGAAGGCGGCCTGCACTTTTTTGGTGGCTTGCTGTTTGGCGGACTGGCTTTGATCATTTTCCTGAAACAGAATGGAATGGATGTTTGGTTGTTTCTGGACGCGCTCGCTCCCGCCACGTTGCTGGGGCAGGCACTCGCCCGTCCTGCGAATTTTATCAATCAGGAATTGTATGGTCAGCCGACCCAACTTCCATGGGGAATTTCCATTGATGCGAGCCACCGCCTCGCTCAATACTCGGACCTTGTCAAATACCCGGTAGAGACTACCCGCTTCCATCCGACCTTTGGATATGAAATGATCTTGAATTTTCTGATCGTTCTGTTCCTATGGTGGCTTTCCCGCCGATATGAAGAAGAATTGAAGCCCGGCGCATTGTTCAGCGCATGGTTGGTATTTGCGGGTCTGTCGCGTACCTTCATTGAGTTTTTCCGCCCAGACCAGGCACACATTGGCGGTACCTTCATCAGTTACACAATGACAGTCTCTTTTGCGATGGCGGTTGCGGGCGTTCTGTTGCTGTTTACTCGTTTTGGAAAAATAAAGATCTCTTTGCTGGACGGCTGGGAGGAAGAGTATCAGGTCAAAAAGGTGGCGAGTGACTCGAGTCCCCGCGCTCGAATAGAGGCTTATACTGAAGATGTCTCTGATATGGATGAGGCGGAAGCAATCTCGGCACCTGTCAAACGAAAAACTGCTGCAAAGACAACAACCAAAAAAGCAGCTGTAAAGAAATATCCTGCGGCATCCACTGCAAAAGCAAAGAAAGCTCCCGCTGCAAAAGCGCCTGCCCCGAAGCGCAAGACGAAGAAGAGCGAAGCGTAGGGAATCAAAAAGAGAGCACCACGCGGTGCTCTCTTTTTTTATTTGGTACAGACGGGTCTAAGCTCTTAACTTTTCACTTTGATACTGCTTACGCGGGCCATTTCATCATCGCGTGTTTCGAAATTAAATCTCTCGAAAATATCGGCATAGATCTTTACGATCTGCTGGCGGGTGAAGCCCATTTTTTCGTATGAGTAGTTGTGGTCGCTGCTGAAGGTGAGAGTCTCTTTGACTGCCTGGTCAATGATGATGGGCAGGCCGGGTTTGTCGGGATACCCGAACTGCTCATAGAACCCGCGGATAACCATCTCCGGGCGTTGGATCAAGTCGTCGTATTTTAGGATCAGGTGTCGGGGGGAGGGATGCGCATCCAGATAGCTCAGCGGATACCGATACCAGTGCTGGGTCATGTCGAGAATTTCTTCAATGTAGTGATATCCCTTGCTGGGGTCAGTGAATTGACCGCGTGCGTAGTTGATCCACGAAATGGTGGAGGGCAGCATATCCAGCGGGTTGCGGGAGAGGTAGATGATGCGGGCATCTGGAAAGAACTCGGAAAGGGTGGCGATCTTTGGGCTGAAGGCGGGGTTCTTCGCCACAAAATGTTTTTTGCCCGTGGCGTACATGTGCCTCTGCAACATGGACTTGTAGAAGGTCATGATGCGTTTTTTGTGTTCGGGGGAAAGCGCTTCATCGAAGTGCTGGTAATTCGGCATTTCATCTAGGAACGGGAAAAGGAAGGTGACGAAGTATCCATCCCAAATGTTCAGGTGGATGTTCTCATCCTCTTCAGGTTGGAAGAATGAAATGGGGTGAATTTTTATTTTACCGAGAGTGCGTTCGTCAAATGCAAAGAGCGCGCGATGCAACGTATTGTTAAAATATTTTTTATCGAGCTGTGAAACGAATTGGGTAAGTTTCTTTTGTGTTACCGAGGGAGTGAGGTAGATGTCCCATGTCGTCAGGCTGGTGAATGTTTCTGTATCGCGCGAGAGCAGGCGGTGCAGAAATGTCGATCCGCTGCGCAGGTTGCCGATGATGAAAAGCGGCTTTTCAATGGGGTGATTTTTGTAAGCGGGGAAGAGGATGTCGTCCAACCAAAAACAAAACCAGTGAATGGCCATGCCGACAGGCCAGACGATATAAAAAAGAGCAAGAAATAGAAAACGTTTGCGGGTAAGGCGGGCGGTTGTATTTTTTGATTTGAAGAACGAGCGGTAGAAAGTGCGCCAAAAAAGACTGAAGTTATATTTCATTCAAAGTGGGATCCTTGCCATTTATGCTGTATTGAAAAAAGCCATAAGTGCTATTTCGCCCGTTATTCTATCAGCAAATGAATTTTTCTGATTAACGTTTTGTGAAGATTGTTTGGATAAAGAGCCCACCGCCTCATTCTGTTCTGAGAACTGATTCTGTTTTCTATTACATTCTTCCCATCTGAGGGAGTAAAATTCAGCGCACAGTTTATTTTAGAGGTTTTAATGGAGACAACTATGAGTGATTTGTTGACCTTTCAAGCAGCACAGGATTACCTTGCATCCCTTGTTCCACCGCGCGAGGCGGAATTGCAGGAGATGGAAGCCTACGCAGCGAAGCACGATTTCCCCATTATCGGCCCTGTCTGTGGATATTATTGTTATCAATTGGCGCGGATGATCGGGGCTAAATCCATTTTTGAGTTGGGTTCAGGCTATGGATATTCCACGGCTTGGTTTGCCAAAGCCTTGCAGGAAAATGGCGGCGGTGTGGTGCATCACACAGTTTGGGATGAGGAGCTGTCAAAGAGCGCACGCAGCCATCTGGTTAAGATGGAAAGCGATGCTTTCGTCCAGTATCATGTCTCGGAGGCGGTCGAGGCACTTCGCAAAACGGACGGCCCGTTCGATATCATCTTCAACGATATTGATAAGCAGGCGTACCCGGCATCCTTACCTGTTATCAAGGGAAAATTACGCAGCGGAGGTTTGTTGATCATTGATAACATGCTGTGGAGTGGACGGATCTTCGATAAAAAGGATATTTCCCCTGCTACAGAAGGTGTGCGTGACTTTACGAAACAAATTACAACGGATTTAGATTGGATCGTTTCCCTTGCGCCCATGCGTGACGGAATAATCATAGCCTATAAAAAGTAGGGGTGACCCGCCCTTACGCTCAAGAGGATAAATGACAAACTTCAACATAACTCCAGATCGTCGTAAGAATATCAATGGCACAAAGTGGACATTTGTCCCGAAGGATGTGCTGCCTATGTGGGTGGCGGATATGGATTTCCCCGCACCCAAGCCGATCTTGAACGCCCTGCACAAAGTAGTGGATCACGGCGTGCTTGGCTACGAGATTCCTGGCAAGGTGTTGCAGGAGACCGTTTCTGCACGCATGGACCGTTTATATAAGTGGAAGGTACAGCCTGAGGCAGTGCTGGCTGTCACAGGAATTGTGAGTGGATTCAGTGTTGCCGCGCGCGCATTTTGCTCGCCAAAAAAAGGTGTGGCGGTCCAAACACCTGTCTACAACGAATTCCATGAAGTGAAGAATAATATTGGCATCCCGCAGGTGGATATTCCGTTGATGCGGAGCGTGAAGGGGAATATTATTTCTTATGAAATTGATTGGGAAGTGTTCGAGAGACAAGTGAAAAAAGCGCGGATGTTCCTGCTGTGCAATCCGCATAACCCGCTGGGTATTATCTTCTCCCGTAAGGAATTGACACGCATGGCGGAGATCTGCATCAAACATAATGTGCTGATCGTTTCGGATGAAATCCATTCCGAACTGCTGTTGGGTGGAAACACGTTTACGCCGATGGCAAAGATCTCTCGTGAGATCGAAAAGCATGTCATCACGTTGATCGCACCATCCAAGACGTTCAATGTCCCCGGGTTGTTCTGTGGATTTGCGATCATCCCAAACGAGGAGTTGCGCAAGCCGTTTGAAACTGAGTTGAACCACATGCGTCTGCACGTCGGAAGCATGGGGTTGCATGCAGCGAACACCGCTTTCTCCGGTCAATGCGATGGCTGGTTAAGGGAATTGAAAGCGTACCTGACGGGCAACCGCGATTTCCTCGTGGATTATGTGACGAAGTACATGCCCAATGTTCTCACTACGGTGCCAGATGCGACGTATTTGGGCTGGCTTGATTTCACGAAGGCGGGTATCGAAGGCTCGCCTTATAAATTTTTCAAAGAGAAGGCAAAAGTGGAATTAAGCGATGGCAAGATCTTCGGCAAGGAAGGGGAGGGGCATGTGCGCATTAACTTCGGCACATCGCGAAAACTCCTCAAAGAAGGGTTGGATAAAATGCGGAAGGCAATGGAGGCAATTTGATCCATGGCTGATGTAGAGCTATTTCTGCAAGGTGAGAAACGAATTTATTTTATCCATCAATATGGGATTTAGCTTTTCCATGCGGTTTCCTTCGCTGGTGAACGAAAGCAAAATGCTGGCAATAAAAGTAATCACGATGAGAGCGTGAACCGCCCGGAGAAGGATTTTGGATGAACTTGCATTACCAATCACCATCCAATATCCGATAATCGCAAGCAATGTCACCTGCGAGATCAAGTCCAGCATGAACCTTGTTTGTTCGTAAAAATAAATAAGGATGGTGGCGAAAGTAATAAGGAACGATCCGCCGAGGAGATACAACGTGAATTTTCTTAATTCATGTGTTTCCTCGGCGTTTTCTTTAACTTTGCTGCTTGATAAGAAAGGTATGAACGCTAGCAATAGAAAGGGCATGGAAAAAAGAACGCCAGTCACTGGGCCACCAGCGAATAACTTTGGTGAGGCGATATTGAGGGGTTCCAGTAGACTGTAGATCTCGATGGGCTTAATGAATGGGAATTTTGAGACGAACTGGAAGGGTTGAAAAAGATACGCATAAAAATTGAGCGGGAAATAATCGGGTTGGAAGGTAAGGGGCATATCCCTGTTGAGGTTGTAGATGGTGATCTGGTAGCGCAGGCCAAATTCCAGCGGAGAGCCGAAGCGCGCATAGTTGTACCAGCCGATAAGGAGCGCGCCGAGTGCAAGCGGAGTCAGCAGCGATGCTGCGAGTTGGGTCAATGTATTTCGGTCAATTGACTTGACCCGATTTTTCCAGATCCAGAATGCGGTGAGTGCGGTGACGAACAGTATGGGAAATACGTTGATCGCACGCGAACCGACAGAGCAGGCCCAGAACAAGCCAGCGAGAAACAGAAATCTTTTTTGGATATCTTTTTCAAACGCACGGATGGCAAAGTAAATTTCGCCGATCAAAAAGAATTGACCTGCTCCGATGGCGGCTTCGTACACATCTGGTACATTGAGCGACCAGAGTATGGGCAATATCAGCCCGACAAGAAAGATCGCGAGCGCCACGTTCGCCGCGGAAATATGAGGAAAGAAAAGTTGACGCAGTTTCAGCAGGATGAGCGAGTTGAATATCAATACCCCGCATATGAAGAAGTACACCAAAAACATGTCTATCACTTTGGTCTTGGCGATCAGTTGAATGGGTGTGATCAGCAGGGCAGGGATAGGTCCCCAATACAGATAAAGCTTTCCTTCATAAAGAGAGAGATCCCAAACATCATCGTTAAAGTATCGACCTGATTCGGAGTCGTATGGATCTTTTGCGTCCAACAGAGCTTGCCCCGGCTCCACATCCACATGCAGTTGACCTTTGCCAAATGCGTCCGCGAGCAGTGTGTAATATTGAGTGGATGCTTTCCATGTGGTGAATGTACCAAAGGTGATGAAGAAGGCATAGATCAAGAAAATGGAGATCCAAATATGACCAAAGAGCATAACGCTTTTCAGCTTTTCCAAGGTTGTAAAAGTTGGCCGGCGTATGAAAAGAAATGCGGATGATCCGCTCAACAGCAAACCGAGGAAAAACAAAACCACCCGCGAGGTACCCCAGTTTGGAGTGGGGTCAAAGCCAAGCGGGTAGGCAAAAATGGCAAAAATAATGCTGGCCAGACCATCTATCATCAATAAGGCAGGGATGATATGGTCAGAGATCTTGTTTTCAGACATACGATGATTCTAAAGCAGAAATCCTTGTTTGTATAAATTTGGTTGTAAAATATGGAAACCCACACACTACCTCAGGGAGATAAAATGACAGAGGCCGCTTCAAAACCAACCTATCGAATTTCAGATTTGCATGAGTCAGATCGTCCGCGGGAAAGGCTGGCTGCGCTTGGTCCACAGGCATTGACCAATGCCGAATTGATCGCTATTTTGCTGCGCGTAGGTGTGGCAGGTGAGAATGCCGTTGAAGTAGGGCAGCGGTTGCTTCAAAAGTTTGGAGGGTTGAATGGTTTGCATCGCGCGCCGCTCAAGGAATTAATGGATCAACATGCGATTGGCGAGGCCAAGGCTGCGCAGATAAAGGCTGCCATTGAATTGGGGAGAAGGTTGAGTCTGGAGGCTCCCGAAGAGAAACTATCCATCAACAGCCCGGGGGATGCGGCGGCTCTTGTGCAATATGACATGTCTGCGTTGGAACAGGAGCATTTGCGCGTGATCCTTTTAGACAGACGCAACCGAGTGTTGGAGATCGTGGAAGTGTACAAAGGCTCGGTCAATTCATCACAAGTGCGGGTGGGGGAACTATTCAAGGAGGCAATTCGCACGAATGCATCCGCTATCATTGTGACGCACAATCACCCGAGCGGCGACCCAACGCCCAGCCCCGATGATGTGGCGGTGACCCGTGCGATCGTACAAGCCGGCAAATTATTGGATATTGATGTGCTTGATCATTTGGTGATCGGGCAGGGGAAGTGGGTTTCGTTGAAGGAGAGGGGATTGGGGTTTTCGTAACGTGTCGGTTCCAATGTAACTCTGGAATGGAATGAGTTCCAACGCAACTAAAGAATGCGGGGATTTCTTGGGGTTTAGCTATTCACAATAAATTGTTCCGCCTGGGGATATTCCCAGGCGGAACAATCATGGTTAGTCACGTGGGGCAAAGTTGCTAACCCATCGAGCAAGTGCATCGCGTATTGGGGCAGAGTGGTAAGCATATCGGCTCAGTCCTGCTTCCCGCAAGATTATCTGGTAATTGAGGCGCTGTCCCTTCTCAATAAGCCGTGTTGCTGCAATATCGATTTGCTTGATCTGGTTCTTGATCTGTATTTGCTTGAGCCGTGTGCGATGCTCTTGAATTGCTTCATGAATCTTCAATCGAAGCTCAGGATAATGGTCACGCAGTTGTATGTAAGAAATACCGGCCTGTTTGGCAATCTCTTCAACTTTCACAATGCGATTGGTGGTTTGCAGACTCTCAATGCCTCGCGCAATTTGAGTGAAAACAACTTCATCCTTTTGTTGTCGAACGCGAACATTATGTTGTTGGATTAGCTCATGCACAAAACCGGTCTCGCCACAGCACATATGCCAGTAAGTCCCTTTTTTGCCCAATGCCTGACTCACCTGTTGCAAAGTAACTTCCCGATTCTGCGCAAGAAGAGAATCCAGCGCAGTCTGTATTTTGGAACGAAGTGTCATATACCGCTCGAGTTTTTCCTGGGATCGTTTGTTGGCCTGCGCCCGATGGACTTGTTCTTCCAGTCCCAAAGTAATCCAGTAAACTCGCACCGTGCATACCCCCCATCCCAGGCTTTGAGCGATTTTCTGGTTGCAGTCGCCGCGCATTCCCATCTCGATCAAACTCGCAATTTCATCTTGCGACTTCACCAGGATATGCGGTTCCCCCGCACGAAGCCGGGGATGACGCGCCTTGATCCGTAAATTTCCATCATAAGAAATGGTAAATCTTCGGCCACAGGTTGTGCAATGAAAACGGGCAATTCGTTGTTCAGGCATATCTTTCAATAACTGTACGCTTGTGTCTGGGGGAGGGTGATGGTTGGAACATTTTAGGTTGGGGCAAAGACGGAGACGCATGTGGCGGGGTGTTTGCATGGCTTGCACAAATTCATTCGGCACTTCCAATATGGCAAACTCTTTCCAGGAGAGATGCAAGGCTTCGAGATAAACCAGGTAATGCCGCAAAGGAACCAGAACACCTTGTTCAATAGATGTGATTGTGCCAACAGTCAAGCCCGCCTTTTGGGCCATCGATTTTGCAGAGATGCCAGTCTGGTCACGAAGATAGCGGAATTTCAAACCAAGAGCATAAGAAGGATCACCATAGCCAGATGCGCCACCTTTGGTGATGGCAGTCGTCGGATCGAGCAAGAAACAGAAATCATCCTGCCTGTGTCTTTGCACATCCAGGATATCCTGTGATGCCATTGTTGTAGATAGAGAACGCAAGTCAGCACCACAAGTTGGACAACATAAATGGCGATGATCCTGACTCACCGGTGTCAACATAGCGCCACAAGCTGAACATCTGTCTTGAAGGAAACAGCCATGTTCCAGGCAGACGGTCACGGGCAATAATCGCCAAATCAGCCGCAGATAAGGTTGAGCCTGCAGACAAAGGGGACAGACCTTCAAAGCCGGGTTCACCAAACTCTTGATGAAATGACCTGGACTCAAATAGATGGAGTGATTGAGATCGGGTGGGATGCGAAACTTCCCAACCCAGGAAGCCACTGTCAATCGAGTCAATTCAACGGGCGTCAATCCGGTGCGTAGAGGAATACGTCCCCAATCTTTCATCGGGTATTCCCATTTCAACTTGTGAATCTGTTGGGGCGCATCCCAGATTGGAAATAGGTCGCCAACCATATCCCAGAAAATGTCATACCCATTCAAGTCAGCTAATCTCAGCAGATAACCGCTCAAACATTCTCCGGGATACGGGCCAGGACGCAGAGGAAGCAATTCAAAGAACCAGTCTTTAAACATAGGAGACTCCACTCCGCGCCCTGAGAATATCGAGAAAATTAACCACTTTGGCACGTTTGATATCCCGCCAGGCCTGGTTCAAAATATCCAGGGTCAAACGCGGCTGTCCTGTAGTGATTGCCTTGAAGCAGGAATCCATTAGCAGCACCATCACCTCACGCAGGATACCATCGGTCCACTGTTCAATATAGTGAGCTGGTCCATCCATAGTTTGCCCACTTGTTCCATCTGTAATTTCCCGCAAACCCAGATGTCCATCTTGTTCAAAAGGCAGCAACAAATCCAGCATGGTCAGAAATGCATCCAGGCGCGGGCCGGTGAACTGAGTCAATTCGAAATAGTCATTCCAGCGCCCCTGAACCTCGGCATCACCAGCAGCCCATGCAATCGGATTGCATGAGGCGCAGACAATTGGCACGCCAGTCAGATTGGATAATTCCAATAAGCGGCGGCGCAATCCCGGTTGAGTAATATGCTCGACTTCATCAACGATCAGCAGTTCCACGCCGCATTGTTGAAAATAGAGTTCCAGGAGTTGAAGGTAGTGCTCTTCATCACCGCGCAGGGTGGCCGCTCCACAAGCCAGAAGCATCCGTTGGAACAAGGGCTTGGGTGAACGATTGCCAACCGGTGCATCGATCTTGATCACAGGAACGTAGTTTCGCCTGGCTTGCACCACTGGTAAATAATTAACCGCATACCAGTTCAACAAACTGCTTTTCCCGGCGCCTGAGACGCCACCCACTAGAAAACAACGTTGTTGCCCAATGCTGCGATATCGTCGAATGCTGTCCAGTTTCTCGATGAGCGCTCGCAAGGTTGGCGTCAGAAGAAAATAAAGGTTGGTCAGCCACAGAAGCCGATCGGATGTATCCAGATGGGCATACTGTGAGGCCAGATGTTGGCGCAGGCTGGCAAAACCAGCCTGGCGAACGGTATCCGGGTCAAGGTAGAGCGGTTGCTGAGTGATCTTCAATGCCAGTTGGCGGCGCAGGCTGGAGAGCTGGCTGCCTCGTAATACATCTGCTCTGCGGTTGGGATCCAGGAGTTCGACTTGTTGTTTCAACAGTCCATCTTCAAGCTGCCAGGCTTCTGCCCAAGTACATAAATCAGCCAGCCGCCGGGCAACACTCATATTCATATCAAGATTCAATATTTGCAAGACAGGAGGAAAAATGTTTGAAGAAAGTGGCGTGTTCATCAGAGCGCCTCCCCAAGAGTTTCCAGAAGACGGGTTCGAGGATCGGCATCTTTAGACTGCATCTCAGCCATGAGTTGTTCAGCCTGCGCGATTTGCTTCACTTCCAATAGCTGGACTGTTGAATCACGGCGCGGCCTGCCTGGCTGCCGTTCTCGCAGTTGCTGCAATTTGCGGCGTATTAACTTCTGCTCTGTCTGGCGTTGCTCGATCAATTCCCTGACTTCAAGAATATGCACCAGCCAGGAATGAGGACGCAGCTTGTGCTGGTGATCGCGCTGGCGGATCAAGTCTTTCGCCAGTTCCAATTCCCATAAGCTAACTGATTCATAGCTGCCATCTGCCAGACACAGTTCGCGCGCACATCCATCTCCCAACCAAATCCCGTTTTCAAATACCGCAACTCGACTCACGTCAATGGGATCATATCGCAAGTAGTATCGCCGCTGGCGCCCCTGGCGATCCCGGCTGCGCAGACCTGCCAATCCAACATCCCAGTAATGCAAACCGAATAATGCCAAGCCCTCGCGGGTGGCAATCCGAGATTCCGGATTGAGCCGCCAAAAGGAACGCTCCAATTGTGGTGTGAGAGGTGGGGCGAGTGGAGTCATCAATTCCAATCCATGCAGCCACTTCTCGTGAGGGGTCATCCCGTCCAACTCCCGATGAGGTGTGTGCAGGTAATCAACAATCAACTGATGCACAATACGGAGGATATCTCGATATAACAGGCAGGCAGCCTGGCTGGCATTATGCCAGTGTCGTCGGTCCGGTTGAAGGATCGCTCCCGGCAGCAGTTCCCGAATCTGGCCGGATAAGTTTCCAAACAACCGTTCAACCAAAGCTCCATAGCGGGCCTGATAGGGTGGACGGAAAACGAGTTCCATCTGGGTATACCTGCCACCCCCGCCGATTGCCCTGGCAAGATCTTCCAACGAATAACTGTGATGTGCCCAGGCATTATCCAGTGATAGTCGTTGGGGAATGCCATAACAGTTCCAAGGCAGATGAATACCATAATCACCCAACCCCAGTTTGGGCCAGATCGCATTGCGCAACGCTCCCTGAATGCTTTCAATACAAGGAGCCTCATAGGCCAGGTGGAAACCCAGGACCGCGCGAGAAAAAGCATCAATCAACACAGTCAGCCACAACCGGCCAATCACCTCTCGAAATTCATCATCAACATGGAGTACATCGAGCAAGTAGTGATCAGCGAAAACATGTTGCAGCGGCAAGACAGCCGTTTGAGCGAAGCGATCAAAAAGCAGAAAGTTGGCTTCCCAATCAGCCTGTCCGTGGCGGAGAACATACGCCTTTTCACCTTCCCCCGGCTGGGTATTGAACCAACTCACATAGCCATAGAACCATGAACGGGAGGGCAGCTTGATCTGTGTCAGTCTCTGAATTTGCATCAGATCAGATAACAAATCATCAATGCCTTTGCGCCCATCCAGCAAACGTTCAACCAGATCATCAAAATCCTGGCCTGTTGCATGCCCAATATCCAACCACCAATGCCGATTATGCTGCCAGATCTGTTGGGCAATGTTGTACACCGTTTGAATGCGTAACGGTGGGTTGCTGCGATAGAAACGCCGAATCACAGTATCAATGAAATGCAGCGCGTTCGGATCAATCCGCGTTTTGCCAAATGTCTTGCGATGTAGCGCAGCCGCGATGAGCGCTCGGTCGCCAAAATGAAACTGGCACAACCGACGATAGACATAATACGAACTGAGCGAAACTGGTGATGCAATGGACTGACAGGCTTGCCGGGTTATATCTGCCAGAGAGAATGATTTGGCTGCAATCAAGTACTGGCGTTTGCTCTGTTCGATCTGGGCCTGTACCTCATCCACTATCTGAATAATCCGATCTGCGCGTTTGAGAAGCCCTTCCGGCAAAGTAGTCGCATCTGCCACGCAGGGAAGATCGCTCTGTCTTGATGTTTCTGACTTCCTCTCCAGTTCCTCGCGAGTCGCTGCGAAGCGTGTAATCGGCTGTGAGCCAAACAGTTCCAGGAGTGTGAACTGGCGAGTAGCGCCGGTGTTTGTTGAGCGCGCCTCCACATCCAAAGGATGTTGGGAATCCCACGCAATAATTTCAAACAGGTCAGCGGCGTGTGAAAACCAATGTCCAGTTTGGAGAACATCGGCTGCAGTGAGAGGAGCATCGCCAGATGTTTTCATCGCTCACCTCCGTCAGGAAGCCAGATGCGCGCCTGGGGATGAAAATCGCCATGCCAGAAAAACGGTTGGCGCCAGTTCATCTCAACTTCACCATACCAGAGCATGTGGTACAGGCTGTTCAACAAAACATCTGCTTTCAGGTTCTGTTCTATTTGATTGATTACGAACCTGGGATGAACCTGTCCCTGCCCTTTCAATTTCCCCACCCACCAGTATCCAGATTCAACATCGGTATAGCACTGCGTTCGAAATGCGGACAGAAAATCGAGGCTCGCATACTCGTAGCCTGATGGCAAAGTCTGATCAGTGTGTACCACGTATTGCCAGCCACGTTCCTGGCAGATCCGTTGTGCAGCTGCTTCTCGTTTTTGCAACGATTCACGATTTTCGCGGCGGGACTGAACCGTTACTTCGTGCAGTTCGATCTGCCCATTAACACGCCAAACTTGAAAGTCCGGTGTGTACTTTCGCTGGCGACCTTTTTCATCGCTGAAGACGAGCGTTTCAGGCTGGCTGACGAATTCCACTACTGATGAGTCCCGCTCCAGCAGCAGGATTAACTTTCGCTCCTGCTCGGATTCAAACTGAACGAGGTGACCCCGTTTGTTGGTGGTCACCCCGCGAAAATTATTGCCCAGGCTAATGACGCGTCGCACGTTGCCTATGGGCGGTTTACGTTTCATGCTCATGGGAAAAGGCTCCTTTCTTGAATTGTGGTGGATGAGATCTCCGCATTCCAGAGATACTCTGAATTTAGTATAGCCACCCAAAGCCTTTTTCCCGCAATTTATTCAAAAAGGAGACTCTTTGATACCCCCAAAACACAATTCCATTCCAGAATTACATTGGAACCGACATAACGAGTGTTTGCGAAAATTAATAAGTGAGGAGTGAAATGTGAATTGCTCTCAACATCACGCTTCACTCCTCACGCTTTCTTTTACATGCTTCTTTTTACAGTAAAGCCGTCCAACATCCCTGTAGTCTCTTCGTATTCCACCCTGGCTTCATCTACGCGTGCAGCACGCGGACCTTGTTTTACCATTTGCACAAATTCTTCAATTTGAAATTTCGTGCCTTCGGCTACGGTCTCAACGCCGTCGTGCCCGATATTACGCACCCAGCCAAGGACGCCGATCTGCAAAGCGTTGTATTCAACGTGAGAACGAAAGCCCACGCCTTGCACGCGTCCCTTTACCCAAATGTGAACTCTGAGATTGTCAGTTTGAGTTGTTCCCATTCTTTCTCCTTTGACGCAGAATGCCGATGGTTCCCCACAGAGGAACCATTAATACCAATGCCAGCAATAAAAGAAATGGTAAAAGATTGCGCGCAGCCACTCCAGCCGTATTTTGGCCAAGGACATTCTCGCGCCAGCGCGTATCCAATTGACTGAGCGGGGTGCCAAGCGCGCTCGTTGCGCCGAGTTCACAACTGAACCCTTCGCTGTAGGAATTGGATAGTCTTGTGAGACCGGAAGAGCCGAACGAGTCGCGGATGTAGGAAACAAAGGATTGGGATTGGGCATATGCCAGAAAGGCGCTGCCTGCGTCGACGGGGAAAGAGGCGCACAAGTCCTGAAAAGCGATCAGTGAATTGTCGGTGCTGGCAATTTCCAATGCGCGCGCGTAATCTGGATTCGGATACAGCTCCACCATTGATGCGATGCCTTCCAGGAGCCAGAGAGGTTGGGTTGTGTATGCATCGCCAAGTGAACGGTACAACATCACATGCGCGAGTTCGTGCGGGATCTTGGTCTGCAATTCGATGCTCTGACTTACACCCGGGGCAATGGCCACCATCACAACACCGAACCCAGGGTTGGCATGTCCGCCTGTCCATTCTGCGCCGCCGAGCATCAATGTATTTTGCAGATCGGTGGGGTTGGAGTAAATGTAAACATCGATCGGGTCGTTGAGTGAAATAGGGATGACCTCATTCATAGCCGTCATGCCCGAAGCAGCTGCGTCCAGCGCGGCAGCGCCAAAGGCATCATCCCCAGCATACCAGTGGACATTCACATTATCGCGGCTCACATTGCGCCACGGAAATCGGTCGTCCTTATACTGAAAACGGATCGGGTCACTTGTGTAAGTTTGGTTATCATTGAGCGTGGCTTGAAACCAAAACACCACCCAGCTAAAAGGCGGGATCACATTCAGTGAAGCGTCATACGTATAACTGACCAGGCCATCTGCGCCGATCTGCAGCGTTTCAACACGGGTGGCTTCTTCGTTCACTCCACGAAAGAGAAGGGAAACCTGCTGGATGGGGATCGTGGATCTGATCCTCGCTTGAAATGTGATCGACTGCCCAAAGCTGACCGCCACCGTTGGCTCTTCCACCACGATCCCACCCTGACCTTCCACCTGCTTCACGTTAAAAGGCATAACGACAGCGATGAGCAGGATTGCCATTAATTTAAAAACAAGTTTGCGCGTGTTGAACATTGCATCACCTCGATAAAAACACGATCAATGGCGTTAGGGTCAATGGACTTAATATCGTGCCGAGAAAAACGATGGCAGTAACGAGTGAAGGTTCCAGTTGATATTCCGTTGCTACAACTGTAGTCGCCACTGCCGCAGGCATGGATGCTTCGATGACGCTGCCTTGATACCCGTGACCTTGCAGACTGAACAAACCAGCAAGTAACAGTCCAACGATAGGACCAAGCATCAGCCTTGTGAACACGCCCACCCCCAAGGCGCGGAAACTATGTGACCATTCGATCTTTGTCAATTCCAACCCTAGTAGAACGATCATGACTGGAACCGCTCCGCTGGCGGCGATCTCTATCGTGCGTGAAAGCGGGATGGGGATTTCGAATCCCGTGGCTTTTACCAATAGCGCAAGCACCACCCCATAAACGATCGGTAGTTTAAACACGCCCAGTATAGCGGATTTCAAGTCCGTATGGCCTAGTGAGGCGATGACCACGCCAACTGTATTGAAGAGAATGGTGGTGGTCACATAAAAAATGGATGCGACTGCCAGCGCTTCATTTCCAAATGCAAATTTGACCAGGGGTAAACCATAATTGCCTGTATTGCCAAACGCTACGGTGAGAATGACAGCCAATAGCTGCGGGCGTTCAAGCTGGAAGATCTTTCCAAGAATGAAGGCCAGAGTCCCCATGATGGCGATCAAAGCAGCGGTAAATTCCACGGTGGTGATGGCTTGTTTTAAATTCAATTGGCTGGTGACCATTAGATTAAAAACCAGCAGAGGACTGAAAATATAGAAGACAATACGCCCGATGGTACGTGAGTCTATCGTGAGGGCTTTACCAAGAATATAACCCGCTGTTGCAATAAGCAAGATGGGCAGCAGGTTGTTTGCAAATGTGCTGAAAAGTTCATTGATGGACATAGGATGTGGAGAAATTATAAACCCCGCCGCGCAGGGGCGCGGTTCTCGGATTTAAATCAAATAAAAGGGGCGCGAGAACCGCGCCCCTACGAGAATTACAGGGAAATCAAATCAGGTTGCTTGTGCAGTTGTGCCTGCATAGACCACGGCCCCGTCCAAGTGACGGTGACTGGGATGACCTTGCCGCGCAGGTCTTCATCCGACTCGACGAAGACGATCTTGTTGGTGGGGGTGCGTCCGCGCCAGCGGCCTTTGACCTTGTCTTCGAAAAGCACATCCACTTTTTCGCCAAGGTGCTTTTTGTTGATCTCTGCGAGGATGCCTTCCTGTAAATCATCAAGCATGTGCAGGCGGCGGAGTTTGTCTTCTTCGGGGACGTTGTCGTCCATTTTGCGGGTGGCGACGGTTCCCTCTCTCAGCGAGTAGCGTGCCAGATGGGCCACATCCAGTTTCAGGTCAGATAAGACGCGGTACGTTTCCATGAATTGTTCTTCCGTCTCGCCGGGGAAACCGACGATGATGTCCGTTGCAATGGAACATCCTGGAATGCGTTCGCGGATCTTTGCCACGAGGTCGCGGTATTGCTGTTGGGTGTATCCGCGCTTCATGTTTTTGAGCACTTCATCATCGCCCGCTTGAATGGGCAATTCGATGTGCGGCATCACGCGTGGGAGATCGGCGATGGCTTGGATGAGGTCGTCTTCAAAATAGTTGGGATGCGAGGTTAGGAAGCGGATGCGCTCGATGCCTTCGACTTCGTGAAGTACACGCAAGAGTGCGGCGAGGTTGGGACCGTCTGGAATGTCCTTGCCGTAGCGGTCAACGATTTGACCGAGCAATGTAATTTCTTTGACGCCTTGTTTTGCCAGCGAGCGGACTTCACTGACAATATCGCCCACAGGGCGCGAACGCTCGCCGCCGCGCTTGGAGGGGATGATGCAAAATGTGCAGGCGTGTGAGCAGCCATACACAATGGGCACATGCGCGCTGACGAGTTTGCCCTGCTCTGCTACGGGGAGGATCAGTTCATCGTCCATCATCAGGAAGCGGCGCGTGGTTTCCGCGTCCTCCATCGAGTGGATTTCGCCCTGCGTGAGGAGAGAGATCAACGGGCCGGGGTCAGAAGGCGGGGAGAAGACATCCACATAGGGAAGGCGGGCTTTGAGCTTTTCAGCGCCGCGCACGCCGACCATGCAGCCCATGAGATTGATAATGAGATTGGGGTTTTTCTCTTTGAGGGGTTTCAATGAACTGACGCGCCCAATTGCCTTGTCTTCGGCGGATTGACGCACGACACAAGTATTTAAGACGATAACGTCAGCTTCTTCGATGGTTTCGGTAAGGGAGTAGCCAAGATGCTCAAGCGAAGAACCGACCCGCTGAGAGTCGGCGACGTTCATTTGGCAGCCTTCGGTCCAGATGTGGTACTTTTTTTCCATAGGCGCGAATTATACCAAGAGCGGTCAGAATTAGAGTAAAAACAGACAGGGGTTTAGTCTTTTCTTAATGCCAAAAATTTCGCCACTGAGAACACAGACGCCAGGGAGTTTTTTTAGAGTTTGCCTCAGTGGGGATTTCTAAAAAATTATGGATTGCACTCATTTTGGAGAACTTCCGCCGCGCCTGAAATGGGGCCTTGTGTTTGAGAAACACGATCCCAAAGAGTGACAAGCGCAGGGCACAAAATGTCTTGCGACTTGGCCGTCCGCGCGGTGAGTTTGAGCGCCATTTCGGTATCTCCCGTCATAGCGAAGGCTTCGATGAACGGCAAATTCTCCACAGGCATGGATGCGCTGAATCCTTCCTGCTGTGCCTGCTTGAACAACTTCGCCACACCTTCCCAATCGTTTTGCAGACGGGCGATCTCCGCTTTGGCGTAGAAATAACACCAACCATGCGCAGGTTCAGCGCCGAATAAAGTTTTGTCCAACGTTAGTGCGGGCGCATCTGTTTCGATGAGCGATGGATTTGAAAGCGGAATGGCATTTATCAAATAATCATTCGCGCCGGGCACGGTCTGCGCATTTCCGTAGTTCGGGTCCAACACGCGCAGGCAGCCATCTGCTTCCTTGTAGATGACTACGCTCGCCGAAGTGGAACCGCTGAAATTAACGGTTCGATATTGCAGGTCAATCGGTTGGTCAGCCTGCAAAGATGCAGAATCAAATCTCGTTTTTAAATAATAGAGCACATACGGAATTTCACGGTTATCCAGCTCGGGCGCGTAGATCAAATTCAACGGCGCAATGAGTTGCAGATCAGACGCGTATTTGAATGGAAGTTCATAGGTTAGCAGCGCAGTGTTTTCTTTTATCGCGGGCGCGCGCCATGCCAACTGCCAGAAAAATTCCTGCTGATTCGCCCAATCTCTTCGATAAGTGTTCGCAACTGTAAATTGATACGCCGTAGACATGCCGATCAAAATACTTAAGAGGATGAGCTTCGCGCGCTTCTCTCTTAACGTCAGGTCTGCCAGCCCGATGATAAATAAACTAGCCCCAAGCATGATCGAGACAAAGAACCTGTCATAGTCAAATTCTATTTTGAGAGGAAGTCCCGCCGCCCAAGAAGGGAGCCTTCCTGCAAAGATGGCGACGATGCCGATGAGGGTGGCTTGCCAGCCGAAGGAATGATTGGTGATTGAAAATTGATAATTGGCTTGCATGACAAGGAGAACAATGATTGTGCTAATTAGAAAAATTGCAAACGCAATGATCTGAGTTGCAGAACCATCTACACTGGCAAAGATATTGAACGTCCCGATCCATGAGGTGAAGCCAGAAAGGGACAAGGTGCTGATGAATTCGTTGATGAGTGTCAGTGGCGAAAGCAGGGATGCGACATTGATCTCGTACGAGTTATATGCCGTGGACTGATGGTAGGAATACGTCCACATTGCGTTGATAATCCACACGATCAAATATGGTGTCCATTGCAGGATGGATTTTTTCAACAACTCTTTGCGGTCTTGAATGACTTCTGTGAGGATAACAAGAATAAAGAAGAAGCGTAAAATTTCCAGACCAAAAAAATATTCAGTGGAGAATAATCCCAAAGCCTGTAAAACAATTGCAAAAGCAGTGAAATACTTTGGCGCGTTGGAATTTCGAAGAATATGAACTGTAAAAATGAAACAGGAAAGAAGAAAGAGGAGAGGAATTAATTCCTGATTGATATGAGTCAATGCCACCCATTGCTGTCCGTAGGCGGGGTAAACGGTGAAGAGCAGAACTGTCCACAGCACGGAACTTTGCCGGGTAGGCCAAACTTTCCGAAGTAGCGACCAGACTTCCAGCCCAAGCAGGAAGCGGATGATGAGGCCAAGAATCTGCCAGACGACGGGATGTCCGCCAAAGATGGAAGTCGTCGCCATGAAGATCGGTCCCAATAATGGGCGGAATGGGCGGAATGATTCGATAAATTCTGACGGCCCAAAAAATTTCAGGAACCACGCGAAGGGCCAGTCATCCCAATAGAAGCCCATCCACGGGATGAGCAGGCCGTATGCCAATGCAACCAGCAGCAGCAGAACGGCGGGAAAGGTGAATTTTTTTTGAAGAAGTTGGTTGAGTTTTTCTTTCACGCTGTGATTTTACCATTCCGAATGTGCCAAAAATCAGATGTTATAATCCCAACCATGCGCCAAAACAAACTAACTGACATCGCAATTTATATTTTGTTGATTATTGTATTTCTCGCGCCGCGTCTTCCAAAGATCGACTCGTTTGTGACACTTGACGAGCCATCCTGGTTGAGCCAGGGCGCGAATTTTTATTACGCTCTTGGGCAGCGCGAATTTCAAAATACGGTCTACGAATATCAGCCCGCCGTCACCACCATGTGGATCATCAGCATGGCCATGCTGATGTATTTCCCTCAATATCGCGGCTTTGGGCAGGGTTATCTCAATTACGAAAAAGGTCTCCTTGACCCGTTCATGTACGAGCACGGATATGACCCGTTGGTGTTGTTGAATTATTCGCGCATCATTCAGACCTTCGTTTTGCTCGTTCTTTTTCTTGTGTTGTATTACTTGCTTCAACGCTTTCTTCCGAAATTTGTGGCGGTCTTTGTTTTGGTGTTTGCGGCGTTTGACCCCTTTTACTTGAGCCAGACCCGTTTGATGAATCATGAAGGCATGGTTTCACTTTTTGTGCTTGTGTCACTTGCTTCATTTGCTGTTTATCTCTTCAAGGATCATAAACTTCCATTTCTCCTTCTTTCGGGAGTAGCCGCTGCTTTTGCGCAATTATCAAAATCATCTGCCATTGCCATGCTCGCTGCTCTGGGTGTGATGCTGTTGGCTTATATGATTCAGGAACGACAGTTGGGATGGGGGAGGGCGGTCCTAAATGCTGCAAAATTCTTCGCCTCTTGGTTTTTGGTTCTGGATGTTGCCTATTTTGTTTTCTGGCCCGGTATGTGGGTGGCACCGGGAAAAATGTTATATCAAGTGTATGGCAACGCATTCAGTTATGCCTTTCAAGGCGCACGACTCACCGTTACAGATGAATTGCAGCCTTCCACTTTTAAGTTGAACACGAATGTTGCGGATGTTTGGGAAGTGGCAAAGATCCTGCTTTACCGAACGACTCTGGTTACATGGGCTGGTGTGATGCTGGGATTTGCTCTTCCGTTCACACGCCGCCGTGAGTTGATACAGCAAAACAAACTTCTCCTCACGCTGCTGCTGACGAATGCCCTGGCATTTATCCTGCTCATCGGCATCGCCCAGGGACGCAATTCTCCGCATTACATTCTCACAAGTTATCTGTCTCTAAATTTGCTGGCAGGTTTGGGTTGGTATTATTTTCTCGAAATGCTGGCGGAACGTTTCTTATTCCTCCGCAAGTATGGACAATATGCCTTGCTGGCATTGGTACTGTTATCCCAAATTTGGAGCGCTATATCAACCTTTCCTTATTATTTTACTTATCGGAACCCCATCCTTTATTCGATGGGCTGGTACAACGAATTCCCACACTTCCCATACGGTGAAGGCCTGGAACTTGCCGCGCAATACCTGGCAAAACTCCCTGACGCAAAGGACACCACCGTGTTTTCCTATTACAGCCGTGGATGCTTTTCATATTATTACCCCGGCAAAGCGATCAGTTTTCGTCCCTATTATGCGGATGGACAGCACGCCGAAGATTTGTTGAGAAACCTCAACGCTTCGGATTATCTGGTGGTGTATTACGCCAATCAAGGTCAGTTGCCGCATTATCAAAGTTTTCTCAAAGTGCTCTCCACAGTTCAGCCGTTCCACATCATTTCTATGAACGGTTATGAATACGTCCATATTTATAAAGTAAATGAGCTCCCGCCTGAGATCTTTGAGGCGCTTAAGGATCTATGAACATCACTGCCTCAAAAATAAGCAAAAGCAAGTTATGGTTTGTCATACTTCTGCTTGCTCTTACACTTCCTTCGCGGCTGATTAGCATAGACCGCGCCATAAATATTGATGAGCCCTTCTGGTTGATCTCCAGTTCGAATTTTTATTACGCGGTTACCCACAGGGATTTTGAAAATACCTATTTTGAATATCATCCGGGGGTTACGAATATGTGGATCATTTCTACAGCCCTGCATTTCTACTTCCCCGAATACCGCGGTTTTGGTCAGGGATTTTTTGACACGCGCAAACCAAAATATGAAAAATTTCTGCGGGAACATAATAAGGAGGCCCTGGATATTGTCCGCATCAGCCGCTACATTCAGGCTGGTGTTCTTGCCATTCTTGCGGTAACAGCCTTCCTCCTTTTAAGTCTTTTGGTGGGTGAAAATATTGCTCTGCTTGCCATTGCGCTGGCGATCATTTCGCCGTTTTTTCTCGGGCATTCCCGTTTGTTGAACATGGAAAGCATGGTCGCTTTGTTTGTCTTGGTCTCTTTTCTAGGGATGCTGGTGTACCTGAGCATAGAACGAAAATTATTCCACCTGCTGCTTTCTGGCGCGGCCTTCGGCCTGGCACAGTTGACCAAGTCCACATCCATTGCGCTGGTTGGCGTGGTGGGTTTGATGCTGCTTGTTGATTTATTCAGACGCGGTGAGTTGCCACTAGGCGCAAGGTTTAAAGATGCGTTCAAGACGGGCATCATTTGGTTGGGTGTTGCGGCGTTGGTGTATTTCATCCTCTGGCCGGGGATGTGGGTAGCGCCAGGGAAAATGCTTGGCGGGGTGTATGGCAATGCGTTCAGCTATGCTTTTCAAGGTGCGCGTCTTGATGTGACCGAGGAACTGAAGCCTTCCACCTTTAGCCTTGTTACACGCTTTGAAGGGGTATACCGCTATCTAATCTATTGGGCTTCCTCCACAACCTTCCTCACTTGGCTAGGCCTGGTGTTTGCCATTTTTCTTCCTTTTACAAATTTCAAAAAACAAATCCCGTCAGCGATCAAGTCTATGATGGTTTATCTGGCTGCACTCGGCGTATCCTTCATTCTGATGTTTGGTATCGCACAGGGACGCAACTCTGCCCATTACATCTTGACAAGTTTTGTTGCGTTTGATGTGATGGCAGGAATAGGCTGGGGATATTTCCTGATGTGGGGGCTATCTCGTTGGAAGTCGCTGTCAAAAACACATATTTCCGTTGGGGCGGTGGTGATTCTGATAGCTGCTCAGATCGGCTTTGGACTCCCCTACGCGCCATATTATTTCACCTATAAGAATCCCTTTGCGGCGCACGCGGCAACTCTTGGCTATGGGGAAGGTCTCTCACAGGCGGCGGATTACCTGTCTCAAAAGCCGAATGCAAACGAAATTCAAGCCTATGTCTATAACGGCATGGGGACCTTTTCTTTTTATTTCCCCGGCCAGACACTGGTGTTTAAACGCGTCTATTTGATCGATGATGATTTCGCCACGATCACGAACGACATACGGTCTTCGGATTATCTGGTACTTTATCCCATCACCCGCAGCTTCCACCCTGAGACGGAAAAGATCTTGGGTGAGTTGGAAGGCGTGGTGCAGCCTGAGAAGGTCATCTACATCAATGGACTGGAGTATATCCAGATCTATCGCGTCGCAGATATTCCAGAGTCTGTCTATGAGGCGTTGCTGAAAAAACATAAGGAGCCCGAGGCGCAGCCTTGAGGCAAGTTGAAAAAAAAGAAAGGCGACCTGTTTGAACAGGTCGCCTTTACGTTTCAGGGATAGTTACGGACTCGGCGGCATGCCGCAGCTTCCGCTCACAGTTCCATCAAAAATTATGGAGCTTGCTGTCCACCAGCGGGGGGCTGCTGACCGTTCCCCTGCCCGCCAGGTTGACCTTGGCCTTGCGGACCTTGTCCCTGAGGAGGCACACCGAGCGCGGATTGAAGTTCTTCTGTAGTGACGCCCAGCGTGGCTGCGGCAGTCGCCAGATCGGGGCGGCAGTTTCCATTGGGGTTGCTGCCGTTATTGGTAGCCGCACAATCTGTGGATTTTGCATCTTGCAGAGCCTGCTTGAGTGCGTCTTCGGTGATGCCGAGAGTGGTGGCCGCAGCTGCGAAATCAGGTCCGCCTTGCTGACCATGTTGTGATGGGCCACCCAACGCAGCCTGAAGTTCTTCGGTGGTGATGCCCAATGTGGTTGCGGCTGCTGCCAGATCGGGGCGGCAATTCGTATCTTGTGCAGGCTGTCCACTTTGATCGGTGCTGCTGGACGTTGCACAATCTGCGGGTTTCGCATCCTGTAGTGCCTGCTTGAGCGCGTCTTCCGTGATGCCGAGAGTTGTGGCTGCGGCTGCGAAGTCTGGACCGCCTTGGGGTCTGCCCTGACCGTTGCCGTTCATCAACGCGCCCTGGAGTTCTTCCACAGTGATACCCAATGTGCTTGCGGCTGCTGTCAGGTCGGGGCGGCAATCGGCGCCTTGACCATTCTGTCCGCTCTGATCAGTGGTGCCTGGAGTGGAGCAGTTTGCAGGGATCGCATCTTGTAAGGCCTGCTGGAGCATATCCACAGAAATACCGAGAGTGGCAGCGGCGGCAGTTAGGTCAGGTCCGCCTTGCTGTGATGACTCACCGACGGGTTGCGCTGTATCTGTGCTGACGCCTGAAGCAGATGCTGCTGTTGGAATAGGCTGAGAGTCCGCAGTCTGCTCTGGGGCGGCAGATACTGCGCTCGCACACGCGCTGACAAGCATAGCCAGCAGGGCGATGAGGGAAAAAAGCATGTACTTTTTGTTTTTCATTTTGAGTTCCTTTGTTGAAATTTTTTAGATACGACGATCATCGCCGCATAGATTTTTTGAAATTGATGAATATTTTTTATTTGGTCATGTGTTCTCCTTGTGTTTATCTTGTTGTATTCTACAGATGTTGGGATTTTGGCGAGAGTGCATGCGATCATCGAATTCACAAAAACCCTATGCAATCCGCACAATCTGGCATGACAGGTGTAATGGGTTAAACAACAACTCCCGCAGTTCAAACTGCAGGAGTTGTTGTTTGCGTAGGGCAATCCTACATATTTTTTATTTGCACATATAAAGCGTCATGGATTGGCCTTGAGGACCGCCTGTAGTCGTCTGGCTGTAATCCAATACCACCGAGCAGGAGTCTTTCAACCAGGCGGTAATCTCAGCATTGCCACCGCGGTCACCGCCGTACAAAATATAACGCAGTTCACCGTTCGCGACCATCTCTTTCAAGTCATCGACCGTTACCACTTCGTCACTGCCGCTGAATCCGCCCATGAACAACACAGGGCGACCTGTTGCAAGCACAAGCTGTGAGCCTTGCTGGGAAGAAGGAACCGCCACAAGATATTTCATGCCCTGCGTGTTTGCCTCAAGATACGCCTGCAATTCAGTGTTGACGCTTGAGCCTTGCTGTTGGCGCGCGCGATCTGGCCCGCCTTGCTGCGATTGATTGCTGCCTGTGTACGCGGTCGGCAAATTGATGTCTGAGCTTGCCACGGATGTCATCACTGTCCAGTACATGGGGATGATCAGCATCGCTGTCAACATGGTGACGTACGCGAGCCGCCGTCCGCTTCGCACGAACTGTAAGATGATTCCCAACCCAAGCAGGATGCCACTTCCGATCATCCACCACGAGAACTCGTTGTACTGCGAAGCAGCAAAGTATTGGAAGCCCAATGTCACCGCCGCAGAGACGGCCAGCAGAACGCCTGCCCATTTCTTGTCTTCGCCCCATGACCACAATTGAGCGAATCCAATGCCGACCATTGCGCCGAGCGCTGGAGCGAGCATGATGGCGTAATACGCGTGGAAGATTCCTGAAACCATGCTGAAGAAGACCACGCAAGTGAGCAGCCAGCCGCCCCAGAGGAGGAGCGCCTTGTGAACTCCAGATTCAATTGGCAGTTTGATGCGTGAACCCAAGAGCGCGAGGATTACACTGATCAATGCGAAAGGCAGCAGCCACGACATCTGTTTGGACAATGGCTGCGTGAAGAAGCGGAAGACTCCAGGGGTGCCCGTCTCGTTGCTGAAGGGAGTCCCGCCTTGGCCTTGCGGACCTTGTCCATTTGGGGCGCCGTTGGGGCCGCCCTGTCCTTGTGGGATCATGCCCGCAGGAGCACAAGCTAGAACATCCAAATTGGGAGGCGTGATGCAAGTACCGTTGATGGTATTTCCATTTTGCTGGGTGAAGGAACAGGCATCACCCTGCGTTGACGTTGCGCATGCATCCAACGCTTGCTGCGGCGGACCTTGGCGTAGATTCTGCTGGGGCTGAGTCCCATCATCGGTGGTTGAACCAGCTATCGGCGCGGAGGGAGGCGTTTGCCCGTTTCCGAGTCCATTGTTTTCGAGGCGAGAAATCCCGTTGTGCCCGAAGATCAATCCCATCACGGTATTGTTATCGCTTGAACCAATGTACGGGCGTGAGTCCGCGGGAACCAAATCCACAGCGACAGCCCACGAAAGCGAAACGGCAACGAGCAGAACGGTGGCAATGCCGAGGTTGATAATTTTGCGCAGCCAGCCTTCTTTTGAACCGAAGAAATACAGCGCATAAAAAGCGGGGAGCGGCAGGAAGGCTTGCAGCATTTTGATGTTGAAGCCGAGGCCGACAATGAACGCGCCGATCAGCAGCCATGTAAGCTTGCCCGACTCGGTGGCTTTGATGAACGTCCATGCTGCGAGAAGCAGGAAGAAGACCAGCAGGCCGTCCATGGTGTTGTTGCGGTTGGTGGCGACGAAGACGGGAGTGATGGCCATGACGAAGGCGGCGACGAGACCCGCGAGTTCGCCCATATATTTTTTGACCATGCTGTACAGCAACGGAATTCCGAACACACCCGCAAGGATGTTGGGCAGCGAAACGCTAAATCCGCTCACGCCGAGGAAGTAGGCGAAGATCGCTTCGATCCACAATCCCAGCGGAGGCTTGTCCACGGTGACCGAGCCGCCTGGCTCTGCCGCGATGAAGAAGAAGTTGCTCCACGATTGAAGCATTGACTTTACTGCCGCCGTGTAATACGCGTTCGCATCGCCGATGGATTCGATGTTGTACATGTGTACGCCAAACGAAAACGCCATGATGGCGATGACGAGCAGGGTGGAGATCGTTACGCCGAAAAAAAGATTCTTCTTCAAGAAAGAAGGTTGTGCGGGAAGGGTTGCTGTTGTCATTTGTTTATCCTTATTTGTTGTCCGAGTTGGTAGTCTCGATACGCCCTTGACTATCGTCTCAGGCTACTCGACCACCAGGTTCTACTTTTCACTTTTTACTCGTCACTTTTTACTTCTTAAACGTCCACATTCGATTTGCGAAATAATTCCAAAAAACCACCACGCCCGTGGCGATGACCTTTGCAGGGAGGTAGCCCCAATCTGGCTGGCCCAGTATATTTCCTAAAACACCTTCCAGTGAAAGCAGGATGATATTGTTCAAGACCAGGCCCACGAGGCTGACGAGGGTGAATTGCGCCAGCTGCTTCTTCCAATTGGACTGAGCGGCATCCTGAAATGTCCACAGGCGGTTGAAGGTGAAGTTGTTGGTCAGCCCCGCGAGAAACGAAATGCTGTTGGCGAATAATGTTGGCATTCCCGCCAGTTTTAGCAGGGTGAGCAGACTGAAATCCAAGACCGTGCCAACTGCTCCAACGGTGAGAAAGCGTGTGAAGCGTTCGACTTCTTTGTTTGAGGATGAGATTGAAAAAGCTGCCATTGGTTCTCCTTTTGTTGTCCATGTCATTGCGAGGGCGATGACCTTTCGCCCGAAGCAATCTCAAATACCATGCTGGAGATTGCTTCGTCGGGCTACACCTGCCCTAGCGGGCGGTGCTAGGGAAGCCCTCCTCGCAATGACGAATAACGTAGAGTTTATATCTCCCGCCCAAAAACTGAGAGTGAAGCCAGTCACTACTTCTCCCATATCTGCATGAATCCTGCATCTGCACCCATGACACCTGTCATGGGATATTTGGGGGAAAGGTGACACCGCGCACGGGGTGTATTTTTGCCTTCATGATAAGATTTGCTCATGCACGCCTCCAACGACTCAACCCGCTTTCTCCGCATCGCCGCATGGATATGGATCGGCTATCTCATTGCCATGGCCGTCATGGATTTTGCGCTATACACACCACGGGTTCAGAGCATGATCGCCACCACTGAGACAAATCCATTGCAGGTGCAGCCGCTCTTACCAAACCAGCCTTTGCCCAATAATCCGCAAGTCAACCCGCTTGGACAGAACCCTTTAGGGCAGCCGAATGCCAGACCGAGAAGTTACCTCCTGCCTGTTTATTTGTATTACGCTGTGAATAGTTTTGTCGCGTTGCTGTTTCTGCTCTTCGCACACTGGGATGACATTCAAAAAAATCTCGGCAGTTTTTATTACCCGCTTTTGCTGTTGGTCATTTCAGCGGCGCCTATCATTATCAACATTTTAGTTGTGCCGCGCTTCCCGCAAGGGCCGCTTTCCAATGCGGAGGGTATGGCGCTCCGTCAACTGCCCGTGTTATTTGTTGCGCTCGCACTTGTTGCGTGGGAGTATCAACTTCCGCATATTATCTTTTTCAGCATTTCCACCACTATCCTTGAGCTTGGTCTTATTCTCCTCTCCTCGGTGCAATCGCGCAGTATTTTTGTCTTTCTTTTTATTGCCATCATTCGCACCATCAGTTTTATTGCGCTCGGCATTTTTATCAACCTGCTTGTCCGTCGGTTGCGTCAGCAAAGCGAATCGCTGCAGGAGGCAAATGCCAATCTGTCGCACTATGCGTCCACGTTGGAACAGCTCACCGTGAGCCGCGAGCGCAATCGTCTCGCCCGCGAACTGCACGACACCCTCGCTCATTCGCTCACCGCCATCTCCGTCTCATTGGAAACTGCGAAAGCCTACTTTGATATTGATCATGACAAGTCTCGCGAATTTATAGATAAGTCTCTCGACGCCACTCGCAAAGGGGCAGATGAGACTCGCCGCGCCTTGAAAGCCCTGCGTTCATCAGCATTGGAAGATATGGGACTCGGCCTCGCCATTCAACGTGCTGCCGAATCCGCCGCGGCGCGCTTCCACCTTAATCTGACGCTTGAGCTAAAAAATCCCATGCCCACCCTCAGCCCAGACGTCGAGCAGACCATCTTCCGCGTGGCGCAGGAGTCTATTGAAAATATTGTCAATCACTCACGCGCCAAAAATTTCAGTGTGCATCTCGAAAGTGATGCCTGCACCACACTCACCATTCAAGATGACGGCATCGGCTTCGACACAAAGTCCAATGAACCCACCGGGCATTTCGGTCTTGTCGGTATGCACGAGCGCGCCCAACTCGCGGGCGGCAAATTGAAAATAATCAGCGAAAAAGGAAAAGGCACGAAGGTTGTGCTGACGATATAAAAATGGACGGTAGACTATGGACAGTGGACGGTAAAAACGGTCTACGGTCTATCGTCCATTGTCGGGAACCTAACCATGAAAATCCTCCTCTGTGACGACCAGGCTGTGATCCGTGATGGACTTGAAATGCTTCTCAACCTTGAGAAAGATTTTCAAGTTGTTGGCGTAGCGCAAGACGGCGCCGAAGCCGTTGACCTCGCCGCCCAAAAGCAGCCTGACCTGATTTTGATGGATTTGAAAATGCCGATCATGAACGGCATCGAAGCCACGCGTGAGATCCGCACAAAATTCCCCAATATCAAAATCCTTGTCCTCACCACCTACGACGATGACGAATGGGTCTTCGACGCCATCCGCGCAGGCGCATCAGGCTATCTGCTCAAAGATACCCCGCGCCAGAAAATCGTCGAAGCCATCCGTGGGACAATGGATGGCAAATCTTTCGTTGACCCCGCTATTGCAGGCAAATTGCTCAATCAAGTCGCCAGCAAACAAACACAGCCCACCTCCATCCTCACCGACAAACTCACCGAACGAGAACTGGACGTGTTACGTTTAATCGCAAAGGGAATCAACAACAGCGAGATCGCGAATCAACTGCACCTCTCCGAGGGCACAGTGCGAAATCATGTCAGCGCTATTTTGGAAAAATTGGGAGTTTCAGACAGAACCCAAGCGGCGGTTATTGCGATACAGCACGGGCTGTAATTTACAAAGGCGCTTTGGCTGCCATCCCTGCATTGCGTGGATACTTCGGCGGCGTGGCAGCGACCTTATCCACTAGTACGAGGAAGCGGTCATCGGCGACGCCTGGCAAATTGACGGGGATCAACTGATGTAATTTTCCACCCAATAATTTCATCGCCTTCTCAGCAGACTGCGCTTCGGCAGGGCCGGTTTCGCCTTTTTGAGCGAGCATCATCCCGCCGATCTTTACGAAGGGGAGCAGGTATTCGCTCAGGATGTTAAGTTGTGCCACTGCACGCGCAACTGCGCAATCAAATGTCTCACGGAATTCAGGCTTTCGCCCCAAGTCCTCTGCACGGGCGTGGACGACATTCACATTTTCCAGACCCAGCTTGCTAACGATGTGCTGGCAGAACATGGCTTTCTTGCCCACGGATTCCACAAGGGTCACATGCATGGTGGGGTAAATTATTTTCAGGGCAAGGCCTGGGAAACCAGCGCCAGTTCCAACGTCCACGAGGCGAAGCGGCGGGTTGGCTTTCCACGCCAGCACACAGGAATATGAATCCAAAAAATGCTTGGTGCGGATCGACTCCACATCCCGAATGGCGGTCAGGTTGAATTTTTGATTCCACTCAAGCAGCTCTTTCTCGTAGTTGATGAGTCCCATCACCTGCCGCGCTGTCAGGTGGACGTTGAACAGCGTCCGTGCATCGTTAATTAATGAATCCATGAGGGTCATTATAAAGCAAATGCGATTTCCGTCATTGCGAGGGCGGTGTTTGTCCGTCCGAAGCAATCTCCAAATCAGGCATGAGATTGCTTCGTCGGGCTGAGGACCTCCTCGCAATGACGAGCACAAGCAACAAAAAACATGAGGACAGCGTCACCACCATCCTCACGTTTCACTTCTCACTTTTTTACTTATTACTGGCATTGGTGCATAAATCGAAAAGTAGGCGTAATCGGTTTGTCAGAATGAAAAGTTATGCCACTTTGTAACTTTGAGGCATACCCAGATGTGTCATTTTGTTGAGAGCTGCGCAACGGATTA
>Ga0172367_10001806_pt1 | contig 30331 bp, 31 predicted proteins | sample Lak10m_FD_114542 | JGI IMG/M metagenome (GOLD analysis project Ga0172367, IMG submission 114542) | Freshwater microbial communities from Kabuno Bay, South-Kivu, Congo - kab_022012_10m | ecosystem: Environmental > Aquatic > Freshwater > Lake | place: Democratic Republic of the Congo: South-Kivu...
ACTTGAATTGCAGACCGAGGCGTGGCAGTCACGCATTCATCCTGACGATCTGGCGCGCATCGAAGAAGACCGGGCAGCCTATTTCGCCGGGGAAAAATCGAGCTACATCAACGAGCGCCGGATGCAATCGAAGGATGGCCGCTGGAAGTGGATCCTTTCGCGCGGCATGGTGGTGACACGCGACGCAAACGGCAAACCGTTGCGCATGATCGGCACGCACACCGACATCACCGAGCGCCATGAACGCGAGGAAGCCTTGCGGCTGGCTTCCACCGTCATCCTGACCATGGACGAAGCCACCATCGTGACCAACGCGCGCGCTGACATCCTGTCTGTCAACCCGGCTTTCACCGCCATTACCGGCTACGCTTTCGGCGAAGTCTCTGGCAAAAACCCCCGCTTGCTGGCTTCCGGAACGCACTCCGTCGAGTTCTACCAGGCCATGTGGCAACAACTGATCGGCAGCGGCAGCTGGCACGGCGAGATCTGCAACCGGCGCAAGAGCGGCTCGCTTTACATGGCCTGGCTTTCCATCAAGCAAGTGCGCGACGATCAGGGCGTGCCCAGCCATTACGTTGCCGTGTTTTCCGATATTTCCCAACGCAAGGCGAGCGAGGAGCGCATGCAGCAACTGGCGCACTTCGATGTGCTGACCGGCTTGCCCAACCGCGCCCTCTTTGCCGACCGCCTGCGCCAGGCCATCGCCAAGGCCCGGCGCGACAAGACGCGGCTGGCCCTGATGTTCATCGACCTTGACAGATTCAAGCCCGTCAATGATCGGCTGGGCCATCATGTGGGAGACCTGCTGCTGCGAGAGGTGGCGCAGCGCCTGGCAGGCTGCGTGCGGCGCGAGTCGGACACTGTGGCGCGCATTGGCGGCGACGAATTCGTGGTGATGCTGCCGGAAACGGTGACGCTACAGGCAGCCATGCTGGTGGCGCAAAAGATTCTGGTGGAATTGAGCCGGAACTTTGCCATCGGCGCGCAGCAGATCAATATATCAGCGAGCATCGGTATTGCCTCTTTCCCCGACCATGGTGCCGACGAACATGCATTGCTCCAGAGTGCCGATGCGGCCATGTACCAAGCCAAGAAAAATGGCCGCAATCAGCGGTACGTTGCACCAATGCCGTCCTGACGCTCTTGCGGGGTCTCTCGTCTGCGCCGGACGGGCCTGCATCGCCACACTACAATTTGAAACTTAAGCGTGGCGGGATCAACAGGCGATGGTTTCGCACAAAGCGCCGTGTTTTGCCCATCACTCAAGGCTTCATCCATGCCCATTTTCAACAAACTGCTGCTGACGCTGGCCAGTCTCGGCTGCCTCAGCCTGCCAGCGATGGCGCTGGAGCAGGACGCTGCCTCACTGGCGCTCGTGGACAAGGTGGTGCAGGCCTACGGCGGCGCGTCGCAGATCGAGCAAATGGTGTCCCTGAATGCCGATGGCCTCATCAACGCGATCGTTCGCAATGCCGCGGGCACCTACAAGCGCTGGTTCCAGCGGCCCCGGATGCTGCGGGTCGAGACGGTTTATCCCGCAACCACCGAAACCCGGGTGCTCAATGGTGAACTGGCGTGGCGATTCACCGGTGGGAACCTGATGACGGGCGTCGAGGGGCCGGGGCGCCTGGCGATGATTTACCAATACAAGCAACTTGACCTGCCCTACGGCTTGCTCAAAGGGAGCTACAACCTGCGCTACGCGGGCAGCGAAAACGTTGGCAACCAGGCGACCGAAGTGATGGATCTTTGGGACGATGAGGGACCGAACATCCGGGTCAACGTCGATAGCACGACGCATTTGATCGTGAAAGTGACCGGAACCATCGAATCGGGCGGTCATTCCATGGTGCTGGCAGCCGAGTTTTCGGACTTCAGACCGGTTGACGGCATGCCACTGCCGTTTCACATCAACAATTATGCCGGCGGCATCGCTATCAGTGAAACGGTCATCACACGCTACGCGGTGAACCCGTCGGTCGATCCAACGCTGTTTGTCCCGCGCGTCAAGGGCCGTGAGGCGGCCATGTCAGAAACGGCCAACCCGATGCTGACCGGGTCATGACACCCATTTGGTGGTGTCGTCCATCACGAATTGGTTGACATCGCCCAGCATGAGTTCGCGCAAGTCCTGGATGCTCATGAACACCTCGAACGGAAAACCTCGACGCCCGCCGCGCGAATCTTCAATGAGCGAATCAAAGTAGCTGCGCAGCTTGGGCTTGTCGTCCTTGAATTCATAGAGCGTGTTGACAATGCGAGGGAAGGCAGTCGCCAGCGCCGGCGGGTACTTCAAGCCCGGCAGCGAACGGAAATAGTCGTCTGCGGCTGCATTCAGTTCGGGTTGTTCGTCGGCCATGTCAATCTCCAGGTAAATGTTGGTGTGCAGGGATGCCCGTCAGGGCGTGGGGTAATCAAACCGTTGCAACAAGGCCACCGTCTCGAACAGGGGCAGGCCCATCACGCCGGAATAGCTTCCAGCCAGGTACTCGACAAACGCACCGGCCTGGCCCTGAATCGCATAGGCCCCGGCCTTGTCGGTAAATTCGCCGCTAAGCAGATAGCGCTGGATACGGTCTTCACTGAGCTGGGTGAAACGAACGGTAGAGACCGACAATGCCATTTCGGTCCGGTTGCCCAGGGCCACGGCGACGGCACTCAGTACCTGGTGGTCACGGCCGGACAACTGGCGCAACATGTCCGCCGCCTGTTCGGCGTTGTCGGGTTTGCCAAAAATTTTGCCGTCGAGCGCCACGGTGGTGTCGGCGGCCAGCACCGGAAACGGTGGCAGATTGCGCAGCCGCAGCGACTCCGAGCCCACACGGGCTTTTTCCAGGCAGATGCGCCGCACATAGGGTTCTGCGAGTTCACCGTCCAGCGGCGCCTCGTTGACATCCACGCTGCGATACGGATCACTGCGCAGCAGCAGCATCTGGAAATTGATGCCGATCTGCTTGAGCAACTCGCGACGGCGCGGACTTTGCGAACACAAATAAATTCGGTGCTGAAGAGTGCCCATAGATGGATTCATTCATACCCTCGTCGCGTCCGTGACGGCCGCATCGACAAGGAGGAGTTGCGCGAAACAACCAAGCGCGATTGTGCATCAGGCTTGGTGCTGCTGCGTCAGATGGCGGCGCAGCCCGCCTGACACGGATCGGAGGCCAGCGCGTCGAGTGCCAGCTGTTGCACATCGACGCGCGCCTTCAGGCGTGCTGCGAGCAAATACAAGCCGCCGAGCTTGCGGTGTAAAAACAGCGTGTCGATCGGCGGGATGTGCCAGAAGTCCCGGTCCAGCCCCAGCGCCATGCCGGCGTCGCGCAGGCGCTGTGCCATATCGGTGGCACCAAAGTCGAAATCGCCCGGCTCGCGCAGCGGCTGCAGTGCCATCTCGAACATGTCGAGCACGGCGGCCTGTTGCCGCGGCTGGGTGCCGGCATCAAAATAACCGATGCCGAGGCCGGCTTGCCGCATGGCGTTGCGGTCGCCATCCATGGCGGCGATCATCATCGCGCGGTAGCCTTGGCCGAAGCCGGGCGCAAAAGCGCGGGTAGCACCAAAGTCGAGCAGAACCAGTTGCCGGGTCTGCAGGTCATAGCGGTAGTTGGCAAAGTTGGGGTCGGTCTGCATCAGGTTGAATTCGAACAATTCCCGAAACAGCAGTCTCACCAACAAGCGCACGATACGGTCGCGCTCGGCCTGCGGCGCTCCCGCCATCGACTCCACCGGCACGCCCCCGACATAGCTCATGGCCAGCACGTTGCGCGTGCTCAGGTCGGCATGATGGGCCGGTACGACAAACTCGGGCGCATCGGCCAGCAATGCGGCAAAGCGCTGCAGATGCTCGCCTTCCAGCTGGTAATCGGCTTCCTCGCGCAACTGGCGCTTGGCCTCAAGCAGCAGCGGCGCGATGTCGAGGTTTTTGGGAATCAGTCCCGACAGGCGCAGCAGGGTCGACACGTTGTTGACGTCGCTGCTGATGCTGCGGCGCACACCGGGGTACTGGATCTTGATGGCCAGGTCGCGCCCGTCCCTGGTTCGGGCGCGGTGCACCTGGCCGATTGACGCCGCGGCCATCGGGGAAAACGGGAATGCCTCGAAACGCTGCTGCCAACCGGCGCCCCAGTTGGCGCCGAGCACCGCCTGCACCTGGCGCTGCGGCATGGGCTGGGCGTCGGAGCGCAAGCGCCCGAGAATGGCCGCCAGCTCGGGCGGCAGCAGGTCGCCGGCGTCCATCGACATCAACTGTCCCAGCTTCATCGCCGCGCCGCGCATGTGCGCGAGTTGCTGCGTGATCTTGCCAATGTTCGCGGGGGTCAGCAGCAGGTCGTTCAAATCGGGGCGCTTGCCCTGGGCGAGCTGGCGCGCGCCTGCCATCAGCATGTTGCCCGCCACCCCGGTGGCCATTTGGCCCAAGCGCGCCAAACGACCCAGACGGCTGCTGGGCACCGGTGAACTGCGTGGGTCAGGGCGTGTTTTCAAAGCGAGTGGATCGTATCAAAGGGGAATGATTACCTCACATCAAGGGAAGCCTTGCCGCTGGTCTGGCATTGCCCGCTTGACACCCTGCCGGCAAGGTTTTCGGTGAGAAACCACAATAGCTCGGTGTCAAGCCAACAAGAGTCTTTCGCCATGCGCCAACAGCAGCGTTTCATCCAGTCCACACAATGGTTGCGCCCGGTCACGCGTTGGGCCACGCGCTTTTCCCTGAACGCCCCGCGCTGGGTTCCGGCACCCGTGCGCCATGCGCCGCTGCGCCTGACCTCGCTGGTGCTCAAAGCCTACCATCTGGCATTGCGCTAAGGGTCGCTTTGCGGGTCAGACCACTCGCGAAGCGACGTGCTCTGACCCCGACTGATCAAAGCCCATCGAGAACCTGGTTTCGCCGTCGTTCGAGCTGACCCGGATCGTTCCACCATGCGCCTGCACGATCGACTGCGTGATGGCCAGCCCCAGGCCGGTACCCTCCGAGCTGCGCTGACGCGCCGGATCAGCCCGGAAAAAGCGGTCGAACACGCGCTCCAGATGCTCGGGTGCTATTCGCTCGCCGTGGTTGCAAACGCTGATCTGAACGTTCCCGTCAATGGCCTGCAGACTGACCAACACCGCGCTGCCCGGTTCGGCATGGCGCAGCGCGTTCGAGAGCAGGTTGGCCAGCGCGCGGCGCAGCATCAGCCGGTCGGCGCTGAGTTCGCAGTCACCCATCAAGCGCAGCGCCACATTTTTCTCCTCGGCCACGGCCTCGAAATAGTCAAACAGGGCGCGCACCTCGTCGGCCAGGCGCAGCGGTTCGCGCTGCAGCTGTGCCAGGCCGTTGTCGGACTTGGCCAGCAGCAGCATGTCGGAGATCATGCGGGCCATGCGCTCGAATTCTTCAGCGTTCGATTCCAGAATGCGGCGGTAGTCGTCGGCGCTGCGTGCCCGCGACAGCGTGACCTGGGTTTGCGTCAGCAGGTTGCTCACCGGGGTGCGCAGCTCGTGCGCGATGTCGGACGAAAAGTCGCTCAGGCGTTGAAACGCGTCCTGCAGCCGCGCCAGCATGTCGTTGAGCGAATGCGCCAGCTCGGCGAGTTCACGCGGAATGGCTTGCACGGGCAGGCGCTGTCCCAGCTGCTGCGCAGTCACGGCCTGGGCCTGCGATCGCATGGTGCGCAGCGGTGCCAGCCCGCGGCGCACGGCCACCCAGCCCAGCACACCGGTCAGCAGTGCCGCACCGGCCACGAACAGCCAAAGGGTTTGCAAAAATGACTGCATGAACTCCTGGTGGTGCGCCATGTCGGTGGCCACTGCCACAAAGACGCGCAGCGGCTGGCCCGTGGCATCGCGCACCGCCGTGGGCAGGCGCGCGGCCAGACCGCGGTAGGTTTGCCCGTCGAGTGGCCACAGTGCCGGCCGGACGGTCGCGCTGTCAGCTTGCCGCATCACCAGCGCGGGGTCAAAACCGGCATGGCCGGTGGCAAAAATGACCGCTTCGTCGGCGTCGATCACCATCACCTCCATGCCGTGATGCCCGACCAGCGAATAGGCCAGCTGGTGGGTGAATTCGGTCAGACCGTCATGCGAATTGACCCGCTGCAACGCTTGCCGGGTCAGCTCCATCTTGCCCGCAAGCACTTCCATGTCGAGATCCTCGAAGTGCTGCTCCACCGCGCTGGCGATAACCCACCCCAGCAGCAGCAGCACCGCAGATGCGGCCAGCACGAACATCAGCGTGAGACGCTGGGTGAGCGAAATGCGGTTCAGGCGGCGCAATTCGGATCTTCCAGCACATAGCCCATGCCGCGCACGGTGCGGATCAGCTTCGGGGCAAAGGCGTCGTCGACCTTGGCGCGCAGGCGGCGCATGGCGACTTCGATCACGTTGGTGTCCGAATCAAAGTTCATGTCCCACACCTGCGAGGCGATCAGCGAGCGCGGCAGCACCTCACCCTGGCGCCGCAGCAGCAACTCCAGCAGGGCAAATTCCTTGGCCGTGAGGTCGATGCGCTGGCCGCTGCGGATCACCCGGCGGCGCATCAGATCAAGCTCCAGATCGGCCGCGCGCAGGAACTCGGCCGCGCTGGCCTTGGCGCCACGGCGCAACAGCGTGCGCACGCGCGCCAGCAATTCGGAAAAGGCAAAAGGCTTGACCAGATAGTCGTCGGCGCCCAGCTCGAGTCCTTTCACACGGTCTTCCACCTGGTCGCGTGCGCTCAAAAAAAGCACCGGCATGTCCTTGCCCGCGCGCCGGATTCCCGCCAGCACGCCCCAGCCGTCCAGGCCGGGCAGCATCACGTCCAGGATGGCCAGGTCATAGGCCTCGGTCAGCGCCAGATGCAGGCCGTCGCTGCCGTTGCGCGCCAGGTCTGCGACAAAGCCCGCCTCGGTCATGCCCTGCTTCAGGTAATCGCCCGTTTTGGGCTCGTCTTCCACCACGAGAATTCTCATGGCCGCGATTCTGCACTGAGCAGCAGGCCGGCGCGCAAAGATTACAAAAATGTCATCCAGCGGTCAGCTGTTTGTCGAACCCGCCCGGGCACACTCGCGCCTTGTCTTTTCCCATTCCATTCGTTGAAGGATCAGCCCGATGAAAACACTGTTGCCTCCTGCCTTGATCGCCCTCGCCCTGTCCCTGGCCGCTCCCGCCATGGCGCAGACCGACCACAGCATGCACGGCATGCCCATGGCCAAGCCCGCAGCCAGTGCGGACAATGCCGACATGGGCGACGGCGTGGTCAAGAAAGTGGACAAGGCAAAGGGCACGGTGACGCTGGCGCACGGCGCGCTGCCCAACGGCATGCCGCCCATGACAATGGCCTACAAGGTCAAGGACGCCGACTGGCTCGACCAGCTGCAAGCGGGCCAGAAAATCCGCTTCGCCACCGACCCCAAGGACGGCGGCATGACGGTGCTGCGTTATGAATTGGTCAAGTAAGACGCGCCATGACTGAAGTGACCGACCGCCGCTGGGCGCTGGTCTTTGGCGCCTGGCTCGTCGCTACCCTGGCCTCGCTGGGCGCCTTGTTCATGAGCGAGGTGATGGGATTTGCGCCCTGCGTGCTGTGCTGGTGGCAGCGCATTTTCATGTTCCCGCTGGTGTTGTTGCTGGCGCTGGGCCTGTTTCCGTTCGATGCCAAAGTGCTGCGCTATGCGATGCCGCTGGCGCTCATCGGGCTGTTGGTGGCGGGCTTTCATGTGCTGCTCACCATGGGCATCATCCCCGAGGCGCTCGAGCCCTGCCGCCAGGGCATCCCGTGCAAAACGATTCAAGTCGAATGGTTCGGCTTCCTGACGATTCCCCTGCTTTCCTTTCTGGCTTTTTTAACCCTCAACGGCTTGCTTCTGGCGGCCTATCGGAGCGCTTCCAAATGAATCCAAAAACCCTTTTTGCCTCGGTCGGTGCCTTGCTGGTACTGGCGTTTGCCGGTGGCGCCTATTTTTACAAGCAGCAGCAAGCCGACGCAGCAGCGCAACTGGCCAGGCAGAACATGGCCGCGCTGGTGCGCCCGGATGCCCCCGGTTTCGGCAAGCCCGACGCGCCGGTGCACATCGTCGAGTTTTTTGATCCGGCCTGCGGCACCTGCCGCGAGTTCTATCCGCTGGTCAAGGCGCTGATGGCCGCCAACCCCGACAAGATCCGTCTGACGATGCGCTATGCGCCGTTTCACCCGGGATCCGAGTCGGTGGTGAAAGTGCTGGAAGCCGCGCACCGCCAGGGCCAGTTCGAGCCCGCGTTGCAGGCGCTGTTTGCCGCGCAAGACGCCTGGGTCATCAACCACACCTCGCACGTCGAAATGACCGGGCCGGTGCTGGAGTCACTGCAGCTGGACATGACGCGCCTGCAAAACGATGCCAACGCACCCGAGGTGGCCGCCACGATTGCGCGCGACCTGCTCGACGCCAAAACCATGAACGTGACCATGACACCCGAATACTTTGTCAACGGCAAACCGCTGCCCAGCTTTGGCTTCGAGCAGCTCAAAGCGCTGGTGGGCGAAGCGCTGGCCAACGCCAGATAGGCTCACCCATGAAAAACAATCTGGTGGCCACAGCGCTTGCCACGCTGCTGGTCGTGGGGGCCGGTGCGCCCGCCGTAGCGCAAGAAGTCCTGCCAGGTGCCACGGTCGAGGGCCTGATGGCGCTGGCCAAGGAACGCAACCCGGACTACGCCAGCATGCGCCACGAGGCGCAGGCCGCCAGCGCGCGCGTGGCGATGGCGGGTGCCTTGATGGACCCCAGGTTCCGTATCGAGTGGATGGACATCACCAAGGGCGGCGCGCAGTCTCCGACGCTGTGGCCCAGTGCAACGGGCAGCACCAAATACACCTTCATGCAAGACCTGCCCTGGTGGGGCAAACGCGATTTGAAACGCGACATCGCCGCGCAAGAGGCGCAGGCGGTTGACGGCAAGGCGCAAGGCAGCTGGGCAGAACTGGCCGCCAGCGTCAGGACCACGCATGCGCAACGCTACTATCTTCATCGCACCCGGCAACTCACGCAAGAGTTGCTTGACTTGACGAAGCAGCTCGCCAACGTGGCGCAGGTTCGCTACGCGGGCGGTTTGTCGATGCAGCAGGAAGCCATCCGGGCGCAGCTGGAGCAAACCGCCATGCAAACCGAGCTGGCGGCGCTCGACGGCGAGATGCGCCAGGCCGACGCGCGACTCAATGCCTTGCTGGCGCGAGCGTCCAACGCGCCACTGGCCACGCCTGAAGCCCTGCCGCTGGTGCCGGTCGCGGCCAACCTGCGGGCAGATGATTTGATGGCAAGAGCGCAGCAACGCAACCCGCAGCTTTTCTCAGAGGCCGCACGCATCAGGTCAGCCGAGCTTGGGCGCGAGCTGAGCCTGAAAAACCGCTACCCTGACTTCACGCTGTCGATCGCGCCGACCCAGATGCAGAGCCGGATTGCGGAGTGGGAGCTGATGCTGGAGGTCAACATCCCGCTGCAACAGGCATCGCGGCGCGCCCAGGAGCGCGAGGCGCAGGACATGCTGGCTGCGGCGCAGGCGCGCCACGACGCCCTCGCCAACCAGCTGTTGGCCGATCTGGCAGAGAACCTCGCAGCCATCGAAGCGGCGCAGCGCACCGAACAGCTCACCACATCGAGCCTGCTACCGCAAGCCGAACTGGGCTTTCAGGCCGCGCTGGCCGCTTACGAAAACGGCAAGCTCGACTTTGCCACCCTGCTCGACGCGCAGCGCCAGGTGCGCCAGGCCAGACAGCGCCAGCTCAAAGCCCAGTTGGACGTCCAGCTGCGACTGGCCGAGATTGAAAAGTTGACAGGAGACTCGTTATGAAAACCGGCACAGGCTGGATGATCGGCGCGGTGCTGGTTGCACTGGCCAGCGCAGGCGGCTATTACGCGGGCACGCGTGGCCATGCCGTCAGTGCGCCGGACTCTGCGGGCGCGACTGCAGCAGCCACGTCCGGCACGGGTGATGCCGTCAAACCCGCCCAAAAATTGCTCTACTACCGCAACCCGATGGGCTTGCCCGACACCTCGCCCACGCCCAAAAAAGACCCGATGGGCATGGACTACATCGCGGTCTATGCCGGCGGCGCGGAAGAAGACGAAGCACCGGCAAACCAGGTGAAGATCAGCACCGACAAGGTTCAAAAGCTCGGCGTGCGCACCGAGGCGGCGCAGCTGCGCAGCCTCGACAGACTGGTGCGCGCTTCGGGCCGCATCGAGCTCGACGAGCGCCGCGTGGTTGCCATCGCGCCCAAGTTCGAGGGCTATGTGGAGCGCTTGCACGTCAACGTCACCGGCCAGGCCGTCGCCAAGGGCCAGGCGCTGTTCGAGGTGTACAGCCCCGAGCTGGTGTCAGCCCAGCGCGAATACGCGATTGCCGTGCAGGGTGTGAGCCGCCTGAAGGACGCGGGTGGCCAGGCGCAGGCCGGCATGCAGCAGCTCGCTGAGGCCAGCTTGGCGCGGCTGCGCAACTGGGACATCTCCGAGGCGCAGATCCGGGCATTGTCCGAGTCCGGCGCCAGCACCCGCACGCTCACCTTGCGCTCACCGGTGAGCGGCATCGTGATGGACAAGAAAGCGCTGCACGGCATGCGCTTCATGCCCGGCGAGACGCTGTACCAGATTGCCGACTTGTCCAGCGTGTGGGTGATCGCCGACGTTTTCGAGCAGGACATCGGGCTGGTCAAAACCGGCACCCGGGCCACGATCGACATCAACGCCTATCCCGGCAAAAGCTTCACCGGCCGCGTCACTTTCGTCTATCCCACGCTCACGACCGAGACCCGCACCGTGCCGGTACGCGTGGAGCTGGCCAACCCCGGCGGCCAACTCAAGCCCGGCATGTTCGCCCGGGTGGAATTGCCGGCAGGCGCCAGCGGCCAGGTGGTCACAGTGCCCTTGTCGGCGGTGATCGACAGCGGCATGCGCCAGGTGGTGCTGGTCGACAAAGGGGCAGGCCGTTTCGAGCCGCGCGAAGTGAAACTGGGTGCGCGCAGCGACACCCATGTCGAAGTGCGTGAGGGTGTGGCTGACGGTGAACCGGTGGTGGTGGCCGCCAACTTCCTGATCGATGCCGAGAGCAACCTGAAGGCCGCGCTGGGCAGTTTTGCGCCAGCACCGCAAGCCGACGCGCCAGTGGCTGCGGTCAACACCGTGGGCCACCGGGCCAGCGGCACGGTGGACAGCGTTGACCCTAAGGACGGCACCGTCAGCATGAGCCACGGCCCAGTCGCCAGCCTCAAATGGCCGGCCATGACGATGGAGTTCAAGGCGGCCAACGCGGCGCTGCTGCAAGCGCTCAAGCTCGGCGCCCGGGTGGACTTCGAGTTCGTCGAACGCGCCCCGGGCGAATGGGTCATTACCGGCGTCAAGAAGTAACCATGCTCGCAAAGCTCATCGACTGGTCCGGGCGCAACCGCTTTCTGGTGCTGCTGGGTACTCTGTTCATCATCGCAGCAGGTGTTTTTGCGGTGCTGCGCACACCCATCGACGCGCTGCCCGATCTGTCGGACGTGCAGGTGATCGTTTATACCGAAGTCCCCGGCCAGGCGCCGCAGGTGGTGGAAGACCAGGTGACCTACCCGTTGACCACGGCCATGTTGTCGGTGCCCAGGTCGAAGGTGGTGCGCGGTTTTTCGTTCTTTGGTGCATCGTTTGTTTACATCATCTTCGAGGACGGCACAGACATCTACTGGGCGCGCTCGCGCGTGCTGGAGTACCTGAACTTTGCCGCCGGACGCATGCCGCGCGGCATCACGCCTGGAATAGGGCCGGACGCCACCGGCGTGGGCTGGGTTTACCAATACGCGCTGTTGGCCAAAGACAAGACGCTGGCCGAGCTGCGCAGCATCCAGGACTGGTATGTGCGCTACCAGTTGACCAAGGCGCACGGTGTGGCCGAGGTAGCTTCGGTGGGCGGCTTTGTGCAAACCTACCAGGTGACGGTGGACCCGGTCAAGCTGCGCGCCTACGGCATTCCACTGATGCGCGTGGCGCAGGTGATTCGCGACTCGAACCGCGATGTGGGCGGTCGCGCGGTGGAAATGGCCGAGACCGAGTACATGGTGCGCGGCAAGGGTTACCTGCGCGACAAGGGCGACATCGAGATGCTGGTGCTCAAGGCCGACCAGGGCACGCCGGTGCTGATCCGCGACATTGCCCGCGTCGAGCTGGTGCCCGACGAGCGCCGCGGCATCACCGAGCTCAATGGCGAGGGAGAAGTGGTCTCGGGCATCGCCATGGCGCGCCATGGGGCGAATGCGCTCGAGGTGATCGCCAACGTCAAGGACAAGATAGCCGAGATCGGCCCCGGCCTGCCCGAGGGCGTCAGCATCGAGACGGTGTACGACCGCTCCGAGCTGATCTACCGCGCCATCGACACGCTCAAAAACACGCTGGTCGAGGAGCTGCTCATTGTTGCCGTGGTGTGCTTTGTGTTCCTGCTGCACATGCGCAGCGCGCTGGTGGCCACGGTCATGCTGCCGATTGCGATCCTGATGGCCTTCATCGCCATGCGGCTGCTCGGCATGACCTCCAACCTGATGAGCCTGGGTGGCATTGCCATTGCGATTGGCGCGATGGTCGATGCGTCGATCGTGATGATCGAAAACGCGCACAAGCACCTCGAGCGCCTGCCCAAAGCGCACACCGAGCGCGAACGTGCGGTTGCGCTGATCGAGGCCTGCAAGGAAGTGGGGCCGTCGCTGTTCTTCTCGCTGCTGATCATCACCGTGTCGTTTGTTCCGGTTTTTGCGCTGGAGGGTCAGGAGGGACGATTGTTTGCGCCGCTGGCCTGGACCAAGACCTTCTCGATGGCATCGGCAGCCTTGTTGTCGGTCACCCTGGTGCCGGTGCTGATGCTGCTGTTTGTGCGCGGCAAGATCATGCCCGAAGCCCAAAACCCGGTGAACCGCGTGCTGATCCGGCTCTACCGGCCCATCATTGCCGGCGTGATGCGCTGGAAAAAGGTCACCATCGTGCTGGCGCTCGGCTTGCTCGGTGTGTCGTACCTTCCCGCCTCGCAACTGGGCTCCGAGTTCATGCCCACGCTCAACGAGGGCTCGCTGCTCTACATGCCGGCCTCGCTGCCCGGCATGTCGGTCACCAAGGCCGCCGAGTTGATGCAGACACAGAACAAGATCATCAAGAGCTTCCCCGAAGTGGCGTCGGTCTTCGGCAAGGCGGGGCGCGCCAACACCGCCACCGACCCGGCACCGATCGAGATGTTCGAGACCGTGATCAACCTCAAGCCAGAGCGCGAGTGGCGCGCCGGAATGACCATGGACAAGCTGATTGCCGAGCTCGACCAGGCCATGCAGTTCCCCGGCGTGGCCAATTCATGGACCATGCCGATCAAGGCGCGCATCGACATGCTGTCCACCGGCATCCGCACGCCCATCGGCATCAAGGTGTTTGGCAAGGATCTGGTGGAGATGGAGCGCCTGGCCAAGCAGATCGAGGCCGTGGTCAGGACCGTGCCCGGCACCTCCAGCGCCTTTGCCGAACGCCTCACCGGCGGCTTCTACCTCAACATCGAACCCGACCGCGAGCAACTCGCGCGCTACGGCCTGGCGGTGGGGGATCTGCTCGACGTGGTAGGCAGCGCGCTGGGTGGCGAGATGGTGACCACCACGGTGGAAGGCCGTGAGCGTTATGGTGTCACGGTGCGCTACCCGCGAGAGCTGCGCAGCGACCCGCAGCAGATCGCGCGCGACGTGCTGGTACCCACCATGATGGGCGCCATGATCCCGCTCGGCCAGCTTGCCCGCGTCGAAATTGCCAAGGGCGCGCCGGTGATCCGCACCGAGAACGCGCTGTTGTCGGCCTACATCTATGTGGACCTGCGCGACCGCGACATTGGCAACTACGTGGCCGATGCCAAAAAAGCCGTGGCCGAGCAGGTGGTATTCCCGCCGGGCTACTACATCACCTGGAGCGGCCAGTTCGAGTACATGGAGCGCGCCATCGCAAAAATGAAAGTGGTGGTGCCGGTCACGCTGCTGCTGATCTTCTTGCTGCTCTACCTCAACTTCAAGCGCATCACCGAAACCCTGATCGTGATGCTGTCGGTGCCGTTTGCGCTGGTGGGCGGCATCTGGCTGATGTGGGCGCTGGACTACAACCTGTCGGTGGCAGTGGCCATCGGCTTCATCGCGCTGGCCGGTGTGGCTGCCGAAACCGGCGTGGTGATGCTGATCTACCTCGACCAGGCCTGGGAAGAAATCAAGCAAAAGTGCCGCAGCGCAGGTCGTGCGCCCGGTGCCGCCGAGCTCTATGCCGCGGTGATGGAGGGCGCGGTGGAGCGCGTGCGCCCCAAGATGATGACCGTGGTCTCGACCATGGCCGGCCTGCTGCCCATCATGTGGGTGAGCGGCACCGGCTCCGAGGTGATGCGCCGCATTGCCGCACCGATGGTCGGCGGCATGGTGTCAAGCACCGTGCTGACGCTGGTGGTGATTCCGGCGCTGTATGCGATGGTGAAACAGTGGCGGCTGAAGCGGGGAATGGAGGGGTAGCCAGTCACAGTAGCCCGGCCAGCCCCACCACCTCGCGCCAAGCCACCAGTTTGCGCTCGAAAGACCAACTGGCATTGGCCGGACTGGTGGAGGGCAGGCGATGCACCGGCAGGCCCAGCGTGCGTGTCAAGCGCGCATGCCGAAAACTCTCGCCACCGTGTGCGCTATCAGCCTCAATTCGGGACGACGGCGCTGTGGGGGCCAGGTCGTTAAGAAGAAGAAACCAGCGAATCGCCCGAAACAGGGGGTTTTCCTCGTTTTCTCCACCACAAATGAGAATTGTCAATCGCCTGACTTTTGCATCGGTGCATTCTGTCGGCAATGTAGAAATCGAGTCAGATTAAGCATGAGGTCATACTGTCTGAGGATGTGATGAATTACCATGATCAGCCAAAAAAGTCCAAGCTAGCCAAAAGACAGAAGGGTGTGGCTGTAGTTGAGTTCGCGTTGACGGCGATTCTGTTTTTAACTGTGGTCTTCGCCATTATCGATTTCAGCTACCTGGTCTGGTCAAACCTGACCATGCAGCACGCGGTCAGGGAGGGGGCGCGGTATGCCATAACGGGTCAGTCCGATCTGGACCTGGAACCAACAGGGACAGCGCAGGATCGCTGCGACGCAGCCGTTGAGAAGATCAGGACGCAGTCGATGGGGGTCTTCGAAAGAATCTCCCCCACGGTCGTGTTTTCTACTGTCACTGGCTTCGATCCGCCAGCGATTACGCCAGTTCCAGGTAATTCCTGTGCCGCCGCCACTCAAATTATCGTCATCACCGTCAACGGTACCCTGCCACTGCTGACGCCCTTCGTACGTCCCTTCTTCACAGATGGCAACTATGCCTTTTCTGTGAGCACTGCGATGAGAAACGAGGCCTTCCGATGAAAACAATCGTTCACACCAGAGGGCGGCGACATGCATCCGCGGGCGTGAGCACGATCGAGCTGGCAATTATTTTGCCAATTCTGCTGATGCTGGTGCTGGGGGCCATTGATTTTGGACGGGCCATCCTGTTCAACAATATCCTGATCAATATGAGCCGCGAGGGCGCCAATCTTGCTTCGCGGACGACACAAGATCGGCCGGGGATCATTCTGGTTTTGAATTTCACCTCATCTCCCTTGGTCATGAATGAACATGGCATGGTGTATATCTCCCGGGTCAGAGGGGTTGACGGCGGGCATCACACGGTAATCCCCATTTTGCAAACACAATTCCGGCCCAGGACAACCGACGGTGACATGTCGCTTGGAAGCAGGCTGTGGACTTGCCCCAGTTGGCAATCAAGCGGCCAATGCAACGTGCCAACCGATCCGCAAAGTCGTGTTGTCGCTTTGCCTGTTCCGCTTGCACTTGGGGAGGAGGTGGATGTCGTAGAGAGCATGTATGACTACATTCCATTTACAAACTATGTCATCAACACCCCTATCGTTCTATATTCATCAACTTTTCTTTAAAACGATCGGCACGAAAGGGAATATATGTACGCACGATATCTGAAATACGGACGTGGCCAGATCATTGTTCTTGCCGCCGTTATGATGATTATTCTGGCTGCAATCGTCGGCCTGGCCATCGACTCTGGCCGAGCATACGGCGTCAAGGCAAAACTGAACGCTGCGATTGACGCAGGCGCCATTGCGGGTGCACGCGCTTTGGCCGAAGGTGAAGATGATGCTGCCCGAATTGCTGCCGCGCAAACGGCCGCAAGGAATTACTATTTCGCCAATTACCCCGCCAACTACCTGGGCTCCACACTGGGCCCGCCATCAGTAGGCGCAGTCCACGAATCCAGCGGCTACTGGCGAGTCACCATCTCGGGTACGGCCACCATGAACACCACTTTGATGAGGGTTCTTGGCTTCGAACGGGTCCCGGTCTCAGCCGATGGCCAGGCCATCAGACGCGATCTTGACATCATTCTGGTACTCGATACCTCGGGTTCACTGGGCCCCCCGACAAGCCCATCGACCACTTTGCCAAGGCTGAAGCAAGCAGCGATCAGATTCATCGACAGGTTCAATGCGGGCAACAATGGCGACCGGGTTGGCCTCGTCTCATTTGCGTCTGGCGCGGTTGTTGACGTACCCATCGTCAAGGATGGCAGCCGTGGATTCAACCGAACCACGGTGGTCAACGCGATCAATGCACTGACCGTGACCGGAAGCACGGCTTCATCAGAGGGGATGCGTCGGGCTTTGAATGAGATCAACGGCGTGCCGGTGGCCAGCCGTTCAAGTTTGAGAGTGATTGCGTTTTTTAGCGATGGCGCACCGAACGATGTATCGGCAACTTTTATGAATAATTCAACTCCGGTGACGGGTGACCTCTATTCTGAAACCGTCAGCCCCGGAACGGCACGAGCGGACAGGGTCTTTCGCCATGACCGGCGCCATAGCCAACTTGGGACGTATTCGCACATTGCGACACTGCCCAATGACGGTTTTGTGGTGACCGGCGTAGGTACCATTCCGCTGGCCGGCTACAACCATAAGCGGACTCTTACTGGAACTCCTTACACCAATACAAGGTGCAACGTGAACAAGGCTGCAAGAAACATGGTGGAAAACGTTGCCAATACTGCGCGTACTCAGGACATCAACATCCACTCGATTGGACTGGGTACCCGGGTGAATAGTCTGGAGATCACCTTTTGTTCCTACAACACGAGTGAGCACGGAAGCAACATATTGAAACGACTAGCAAATGCCGCTGATTCCGATACCTACAACAGTGCGCAACCGACCGGCCTCTACGTCTGGGCGGCCAGTGACAGTGAACTGGATGCCGCTTTTGACACGATTGCAAGTGAGATCCTGCGTCTGACCCGCTAACAAGAAGAGCTGTACGTGAACCTGTCTCGCTCATCATCGACAGGCACTGAGTCACACCATCAAATTTGACAGGAGATTGACCATGTTCATCCGTACCACTATCACCTCCGTCATTTCTGCCGTGGCGCTGCTCACCGTATCAGCTTGCGCTGTCTCGCGTGATCAGCAAACCGTGGGCGCCTACATCGACGACACCACCATCACGACCCAGATCAAAAGCCGATTGCTGGAAGACAAGGACGTGGCGAGCACCAGCATCAGCGTCGAAACGCTCAACGGCGAGGTGTTGCTGTCGGGCTTTGCCAGGAACACCACTGAAAAGGCTAGCGCGGAGAGCATTGCGCGCAAAGTGAACGGCGTGAAGTCTGTCAGGAACGAGATTGCCGTCATGCCTCTGGAGTAGTCCCTCGGCCAGGGGCCGAACGCCACCCTTTCGGTACAACCTGCATGCCGATCGGGATTGGCGCTTATGTCATATCAAGCCAGCCATGCCCACCACTTTGCGCCAAGCGATGAGTTTGCGCTCGAATGTCCAGCTGGCATTGGCCGGGCTGCTCGAGGGCAGGCGATAGACCGGCAGGCCCAGGGTGCGGGTGAAGCGCGCATGCCGAAAACTCTCGCCGCCGTTGTGCGCAATCAGCCGCAGTTCGGGACAGCGGCGCAGCAAACCAGCCAGGTCGTTGTCCTGCGGCTGGCGGATGGCACTGTCCAGGCTACCTTGGCGCTCGCAAGACGCATACACATCCCACAGGCCCAGTCCCTTGTCCAGCAGCCAGTCACATCGCTGGGCGTAACTGTCGGCACCGGGCAGCGGGCTGGCAGGCCAAAGCGCTTGCAGTAGCCGCCAGAAGGCATTTTGCGGATGGGCGTAATACTGCCGGCGCACCAGCGACGTGACACTGGGAAAGCTGCCCAGCACCAACATCCGGGTATGGCCATTCACCAAAGCTGGCAAACCTTGCAGGCGTGTGGGCGCGTTCACAACGGGCGCTGATGCTTTTTTCCTGCGAAACAGGGCCTTTTGATCGTGAAAAGTCGATTCCATGTAACGAATTGTAGAAACCCATGCGAATTGTCAATTCCCATTTTGGTCAGACGCGAAAAATAGCCCTGCGAGTTCGAAAAAGTGCAGTTTTAAATGAGAGATTTTCAACAAGGCTACAGCGAACTCCAAAGTGATTGGTCGCTCATGGTGAGTGGCCATTGTTCAACTTAACAGGAGTGTCATCATGGAAAAATTTGCTCTTGCCACCCGCCGCTTCATGCGTGACGAGGAGGGTGTGACGGCGATTGAATATGGGCTGATTGCTTCGCTGATTGCGGTAGCGATTGTTGTGGCGGCTGGACTCGTGGGTACAAACTTGAGTACCTTGTTTACCAGTATTGCTGGCTGCCTTGCGACGCCGCCTACCGGCGCAATCTGTGGCTGAACCGGAACCTGATCCCGTTCGCGGTCCCGTTGCGGTGGTGTGGCCAAGTGTGCGCATCGACCGTTACGGGGTGGCGAATGAAGGATCAGTTCTGACAGTTTCCTTTGAAGCAACACAATTTCATCTCAACTGGAAAGTTGAACATGCAATTTCAACGCGGTGTTACTTCCATTGAATATGCCCTGATCGCCTCCCTGATCGCCATGGCCGTCATTGTGGGGGTAGGAGCGGCAGGGGATGCCAATGCACTGAACTGGTCCATCTGGTCCGGCAAGGTTATTGATGCGATCAATGGGGCGCTAAGTCCTTGAGTCAATTATTTTGCAATGCCGGCTTGACCGATGGCTAACCAACATAACAACACCAGAAAGTAGAAGGGCGCCAAATGCAGTTCAATCTAGCTTCAGAGACATGGCAGGCCATGAGCCTTTCAACTCTGGCGCTGCTGGTGCTCACCGCACTGGTGTTTGACCTGCGGCAGCGGCGCATTCCGAACAAACTCGTTCTGCTGGCGCTGGGCGCTGGCCTTCTCATCAACCTCATCGGCCCACAGACCTGGCTTAGTGGTACCGGGCTCTTCACCATTTATCCCGGTGCGCTAGGCATCAAGGGTGCGGTGCTGGGGGCGCTCACCGGGCTGGCCGTCTTTTTACCGTTCTACCTGCTGCGCGCCATGGGCGCGGGCGATGTCAAGCTGATGGCCGGTATCGGCAGCTTTGTCGGCCCGGCTGCGGCCATTGATGTGGCGCTGTTCATTCTGGTCACGGGCGGCGTGCTGGCCATGGTGCGTATGGTCTGGGCGCACAAATCACAGCTGGTCCTGGTCAACATCGTGACCGCACTGGGCCAGTGGGTGCCCGGATCGGCGGCCCGCTTTGACCCAGCCACCCAGTCCGCTGATCGGATGCCCTATGGCTTGGCCATGGCCGGTGGCCTGCTGGCCTACGGCGCGTGGATATTCAGCGGCCATGCCCCGCTGGTCAATTTCTGAAAGTTCGCATCATGAATGATCTGTCACACCCCCCGTCGCAGCTGCAATATGCTGCGCCGCCCGATCCGGCCAACATTCAGGTGACCGAAGCGGCCACCCTGCCGTCTGCCTTTTTGACCGACTTGGCGCTGCGACACTTTGCGCGCCTGGGCGAGCTCAAATTGGTCCAGATCACGCGGCATCTCGGCCTGCCGGTGTCGGCGGTGGATGGCTTGCTGTCGAGCATGCGCAAACTCGGGCTGCTGGAGGTGCCGCGCCGTGGCAGCCTGGAAGGTGACGTCAGTTACGTTTTGACTGACGCAGGCCAGCGGCTGGCGCGGCTGGCGTTTGAAAAATGCAATTACGTGGGCCCGGCGCCGGTCACCTTGCCCGAGTATGCGGCCCGGGTGCAAGCCCAAAGCCAGCACTTGGCGCCCGTGCGCGCCGCGCGGCTGCAGCAGGCCATGGGCGATCTGGTGATCGACCCTGCCAAGCTGCCCACCTTGGGCAGTGCGCTCAATTCCGGCAAGGCCATTTACCTTTACGGCGTCACTGGCAGCGGCAAAACCTATCTGGCCGAACACCTGGTCAAGACGCTGGGGGGACACATCCATGTGCCCCATGCCATCTATGTGGATGGTGAGGTAATTCAGGTCTATGACCCGATCGTTCACCACCCGGCGCCACCTGCCACCGCGTCAACGCGTGGCCTGGCGCACGAGGAGTTGATAGATTACCGCTGGGTTTGCATCGAGCGGCCCGTGGTGATTGCCGGTGGCGAGCTCACCCTGGAAATGCTGGAACTGGCCTACGACCCTCACACGCGACTGCATGTGGCACCGCCTCAAATGAAGGCCAACAATGGCATCTTCGTGGTGGACGATCTGGGTCGCCAGCGGGTCAGCCCGCACGAACTGATGAACCGCTGGATTGTGCCGCTGGACCGCCGCGTCGATTACCTGGCGCTGAACACGGGCACCAAATTCACCGTTCCGTTTGACGTGCGCGTGGTGTTTTCGTCCAACCTGGCACCCGAAGAGCTGGTGGATCCCGCCTTCGCCCGACGCCTGGGATACAAGATCAACATCCTCGCGATGGACGCAGACAGTTACCACGCCGTGGTGGCGCAGGCTTGCGCGCGCAGCGGCGTGCCGCCAGACCAGGCTGGCATTGACTACTTGGTCAACACGCTGCACATGCGCAATCTACAGCCTTTCCTGCCGTGCCTGCCGTTCGATGTGATCAGCAAGATTGCCGACCGAGCCCAATACCTGGAGGAGCCCCCGCGCATGACGCCCGAACTGCTGGAGTGGGCATGGGCCAATTATTTCGGACGAGTGACCCGTTCCTGATGGCTGATATCAGCCCGGCATTGAATTAAGGAGATTGAAATGAAAAGCAAACGCGCCATCATCATGCTGACCCTGTCGGTTTTATTAGGTATCGCCGCGGTGCTGCTGGCCGCCCGATGGATGGGGCAGCAAGCGTCCAGCGACAAATCAACGGTGCTGGTCGCCAACCGCGATCTGGAGCTGGGCCAGGCGCTCACGCCCGCCATGCTGCAGTCCGTGCCGTGGCCCAAGGGCGCCGTGCCAGAAGGTGCCTTTGACGATCCCAAGAAGCTGGAGGGCCGCGTGGTGCGCAGCAGCATCTTCAAGGGCGAGCCGGTGCTGGCACCCAAGCTGGCCCCCGAAGGCACCAAGGCCGGGCTCGACTCGGTGATCAAGGAAGGGCACCGCGCCATCACCGTCAAGGTCAACGAGGTGGTGGGCGTGGCCGGCTTCCTGGCGCCGGGCAGCTATGTGGACCTGCTGGTCAACTTCAGGGATGAGCGCGACCAGCCAATGTCACGTGTGGTGCTGGAGCGCATCATGGTGCTCGCCATTGCACAGGAGGCCCAGCGGCCCGATGAGAGCAAACCCAGGGTGGTCAACGCCGTGACGCTGGAGGTCACGCCAGAGCAGGCCGAAAAGATTGACCTGGCGCGAAACATCGGCACGCTGTCCTTGATTCTGCGCAACCAGATCGACACCCAGGATGCCGCCACCGATGGCGTGCGCCAGCAAAACCTGTTTGCAGCCGAAGCGCCGGCCCCGGTGGTAAAAACCTCCGCACCGGCTCCAACCAAAAAGGTGGTGCGGCAGACCGCGCCCAAACCGGTAGCAGCCAAACCGGCCGAAGAACCCAAAGACCGCGTGGAAGTGATCCGTGGCCTGCAAAAAGCAACCGCAGATTTTTAAGGAAACGACCATGAAAAACCTTTTGCACACCCCTTTGTCGGCTTCCCTCTGGGTGGCCATGGCTGCCGCGCTGGCCGCAACCACAGCGTTGGCGCAAGCGCCCGCCGTGATCAAGGGCACCACCACGACCAAAAGCGACACCCCGGCGACAGCGCCCATGGCGGCCGGCGTCGGCACCGACCTGTCCTCGGTGGGGCCTTCGCTGAACTTGACCATCGGCAAGTCCACCATGATGCGTGTGCCCTCGGCCATCACGCGCATTTCGGTCGGTAACCCGACCGTGGCCGACGTGACCCTGATCAGCCCGACCGAACTCTACCTGCTGGGCAAAACCTATGGTTCGACCAACCTCATCATCTGGCGCAAGGGGGCTGGCCCGACGGCTGTTGATGTGAACGTGAACATTGACCATGCCCGCATGGAGGCCAAGATTTATGAGCTGCTACCTGGAGAAAAGGGCATCAGGGTGCGCCCTGCGGCCGATTCAGTCATTCTGACCGGCACGGTTTCCAGCGCTGTCAAGGCCAAGGCCGCCGAAGATATTGCCAACGCCTTTGTGCGAGACGTGAACAAAAGCCTGGTGATGCCCATCGCCGCTGGCGACGCCAAGGTGGCACCCGGTACCAAGCTGCAGATATCCAGCACAGGGGGCGGTGCGGGAGCGGCCAACGCAGCCGGCGCCAAGGTGGTGAACCTGCTGCAGATTGCCGAGGCCCAGCAGGTCATGCTGGAGGTGACGGTGGCCGAGGTCTCCAAGACGCTGATGGACAAGGTGGGTGCCAAATTCAGCGCCACACAAACCAACGGCAATTGGTTTTATGGCATCGGTTCGAATCTGTTGAGCAGCGGCGCGGGGCTGCTCAGTGCCATCAAGAACGGCACGAACGGTGTACAAATAGATCTTGAAAAGAACGATGGCCTGATCAAAATCCTGGCCGAGCCCAACCTGGTGGCGATCAGCGGCCAGGAGGCCAGTTTCCTGGCAGGCGGCAAAATATTTATTCCGGTAGCGCGCACCAATGACGCAGTAGGCACCACCATCACACTGGAAGAAAAAGAATATGGCGTGGGCGTCAAGTTCACGCCCACGGTGCTGGAGGGCGGGCGCATTCACCTGAAGGTGTCTCCTGAGGTGTCGGAGCTGTCGCAGACCGGTTCCCCCTTCACCACCATCGATGGTGTCACGGCGATTTTGCCGACCTTCACCACCCGGCGTGCGCAAACCTCGGTGCAGTTGATGGATGGGCAAAGCCTGGCCATTGCCGGCCTGATCAAAAACAACGTGAAGCAGGCGGTGGACCGGGTGCCCGGCCTGGGTGAGGTGCCGGTGCTGGGCGCACTGTTTCGCAGCAGCGAATTCCAGGGCGACCGCAGCGAACTGATGTTTGTCATCACGCCGCGCCTGATCAAGCCGCTTGACCCCAACTACATCCTGCCCAGCGACAGCTTCACCCCGCCGAACCGCGGCGAGTTCTATCTCGGCAACAAGCTCGAAGGCTCGGGCCATGAAGACATTCCGGCCGACAAGCGCACCGCCCCGACCAATGCGGCCCCGATCAATGCCACCGGTGGCATGGAAGTCAAGTAAGGAGTTTCATCATGACGAACACACTTTTCCCCACTCGCCTGGCCGGCGTCCTGGCAGCCGCCTCGTGTGCGGCGCTACTGTCGGCCTGCGCCAGCACCACCCCGGTGGTTGACGCCAATTTTGGCAACGCCGTGCGCCAGGCACGCGCCGCCCAGACGCTCAACCCCAATGCCTCGGGCAACCGCGACCCGGTGCTCGGTATCGACGGCCAGGCCGGCGCCGCCGCGCAGGACCGCTACCACGAGTCCTTCAAGGCTCCGCCCAAGACGTTTGAGATCATCAACATTGGCGGCGCACTGACGGGCGATTGAGCGCCGGGTATGGCAGCAGGAGCCAAACCATGAACACCATCACTCGCTCGAAAGCGATGCTCGGACCGCCCGGAATTTGCCACCAGACGGTCGCGCAAACTGATGACAGCACCGGGAACCCGGTATGTCCCTGACTCTTTCAACTTGAAATGGCCCCCCATGAATCTCAAAGCCTCCCTCATTTGCTCCAGCGCGAAGGAACGCGAAGCGCTGCTCGCCACACTGGTGATGCCAGTTGGTGTGGAAATCAATGTGCATGTGGGCGATGCCAGGCGCTTGTTGTCGGTCATGCAAAAGGACCGGCCCAATGTGGTGCTGCTGGATTTTCCGGCGGCTGACAATGAGGCCTTTGAGCAGGTCGAAGCAGCTACCCTGCGGGTGCCCGGTGTGATGGTGTTGTTGGTCAGCCCCGACCCTTCCATTGACCTGCTCAAGCGCGCCATGAAAGCTGGTGTGCGTCACGTCTTGCCCGCACCCTTGAACCAGGCCACCGTCCAGAGCGCCGTGGACTACCTGCACGAATCGGAGTCGCTGAGTTCGCGCCTGATGGCCAACACGGGTGAGCTGCTGGCTTTCCTGAATGCCAAGGGTGGCTCGGGCAGCACCTTTCTGGCCAGCAATCTGGGTTACACCCTGGCGGCGGCCAGCAATAAGGTTTTGCTGGTGGATTTGAACCTGTTTTTTGGTGACATGGCCGCCAACGTGACGGACCGCAAGCCTGGCTCCAGCATTCTGGACCTTGCCCGCCAAGGCGAGCTCATCGATGCCGCCTTGCTGGAGTCCAGCGTGCTGGCCGTGCGCGAGCATCTGTACGTGCTGGCCGCGCCGCTGCTGCCCTATCGTATCGAAGTGCTCACGCCGGCCATACTGCAAAAAATCCTGGAACTGGCGCTCAGTCAATATGACTTTGTCATTCTTGATGTGGGCCGCACATTGGACCCGACCACCATCAAGGCGCTGGACATGGCTGCCCGTATCTACCTGATCCTGCAGCTGGCCTTGCCGGCGATTCAGAACGTCAAGCGCATCGAGACCGTGTTCGAGGGTCTGGGCTATGGGCAGGGCAAACTGAATGTGGTGGTGAACCGTTATGAAAGGAACGGCACCATCGGACTCGATGAGCTGGAGCGCGCCACCCAGACCAAGGTGGCGCGTACCGTCCCGACTAGTTATGACGCGGTGATGGAGTCGATCAACGAAGGGGTTCCACTGCCCATGCTGGCCCCCAAAGACCCCGTGACGCATGCATTGCAGGTCTGGGCCAATGATTTGTCGCCGGTCACGCTCAAACCAAAAAAAAGCTGGCTTTCGGCGCTGACGGGCGGTCATTAATACCAAGAGAGAATCATCATGGACAGTCAATCACAAGCCGAAGAACTCAGGCTGAAGTCATCACCGATCGAACCGCCCGGCGGGCGCCCCGCTGCCGCCTACACGCACACCGAATACCACAGTCTCAAGGACAGCTTGCACAACCAGTTGCTGAGCCGGATCGACCTGACCGTGATGGCCGCGATGAAGCCCGAGCGCCTGCGTGAGGAGCTTGGCCTGCTGGTGGAGCGGTTGCTGCACGAGACCGGGGTAGCACTGAACGCGCCTGGGCGAAAGCAACTGGTGCAGGACATCATCGACGAGATCATGGGCCTTGGGCCGCTGGAGCCGCTGCTGGCCGACGCTTCGATTTCCGACATTCTGGTCAATGGAGCGCATCAGGTTTACGTGGAGCGAAGCGGCAAGCTGGTCAAGACCGATGTCAACTTCTCTGACGATGATCACCTGATGAAGATCATCGACAAGATCGTGTCGCGCGTGGGCCGGCGCATTGATGAATCGAGCCCGATGGTGGACGCGCGACTGCCCGACGGCTCGCGCGTCAACGCAATCATTCCGCCACTGGCGCTGGACGGCCCGCTGCTCTCCATCCGCCGCTTTGCCGTGGTGCCGTTCACCATGCACGACCTGCTCGATAAGCGCACGCTGACGCCGGTGCTGAGCCAATTGCTCTCAGCCATGGTGCGCGCCAAGATGAACATTTTGATTTCGGGCGGCACCGGCACCGGCAAGACGACGCTGCTGAACGTGCTGTCGGCCTCGATACCGCACAGCGAACGCATCGTGACGATCGAAGACGCCGCCGAGCTGCAACTGCAGCAACCGCATGTGGTGCGACTTGAAACCCGCCCCCCCAATATCGAGGGCAAGGGCGAAGTGAGCCAGCGGGCGCTGGTGCGCAACAGCCTGCGCATGCGCCCGGACCGCATCATTGTGGGCGAGGTGCGTGGCGCCGAAGTGCTCGACATGATGCAGGCCATGAACACCGGCCATGAAGGTTCCATGGTCACGGTGCACGCCAATTCGCCGCGCGACGCGCTCACGCGGCTGGAGAACATGGCCGGCTATGGCGGTGCCACCTTGCCGCAGGATGCGATGCGCCAGCAAATCAGCTCGGCCATCATGGCCGTGATCCAGATTGCCCGCTTGAACGACGGGCGGCGCAAGATCATCAGCCTGCAGGAAATCAACGGCATGGAAGGCGACATCATCACCATGCAGGAGATCTACCACTTCAAGCAAACGGGCATTGCTGCAGACGGCTCGGTTCAAGGGCACTTCAGGGCCACTGGCGTACGGCCGAAGTTTATGGACCGGCTGAAGGCCTACGGCCTTGAGGTGCCTGAAGAAACCTTTGATCCAACCCTTATTTACGAGTGACATCATGGACTACAGTTTTTCACTGTTATTGATCCTCGGTTTTGTGGCGGTGGTGCTGCTGTTCGAAGGCATCTACGCTTACTGGAACGACACCCGCAGCCCGGAGGTGCGCCGGGTGGCAAATCGGCTGCGTGCCATTTCTGCCGGCGGCCACGCGGAGGGTGAGGCAAAGTTATTCAAGGAGAGGATGCTGAGCCACACCCCTTCCGTGCAGCGCATGATGCTGCTGCTGCCGCGTATGGCCCAACTGGACCGTCTGCTGATGCAGGCGGGCAGCAATGGCACGGTGTCGCACCTGCTGGCGGAGTCTGCCCTGCTGGCACTGATCGGGCTGGTGGCAGGCTTGGTGCTGCATTGGTCCAGCCTCGTGATTTTTCTGTTGGCGGCGGCGCTGGCACTGCTGCCAATGCTGCGGCTGGTGTGGCTGCGCAACAAACGGCTGCACCAGATCGAGTTGCAGTTGCCTGACGCCATGGACCTGATCGCGCGGGCTCTGCGCGCCGGCCACGCGTTTCCGTCGGCGCTGGCCATGGTGGGCTTGGAGGCGCAGGAGCCGATCGCAGGAGAGTTCAAGATCACCTCCGACGAAATCGGCTTTGGCATCTCGGTGGACAACGCGCTCAACAATATGGCCGCCCGCATCCCGAGCCCGGATGTGCGCTACTTTGTGATGGCCGTGATCATTCAGCGCGAAACGGGCGGCAATCTGGCCGAGTTGCTGGGCAAACTGGCCGAACTGGTGCGCGAGCGCTTCAAACTTTTTGCCAAGGTGCGTGTACTGGCAGCAGAGGGCAAGCTGTCGGCCTGGATTCTGGCAGGGCTGCCGTTTTGCGTGGCGGGCGTACTGCATGTTTTGAACCCGGAATACCTGTCGGTGCTATTGACCGATACGATGGGCATCAAGCTGGTGATCGGTGCGCTGGTGATGATGGTCATCGGCATCTTTGCAATGTGGCGGATTATCGACATCCGGGTCTGAGGGGCCATCATGAACATGCAAATTTTTATTCTAATTTTGATCTTTTTGGCAGTCACGGGACTAGTTTGGGGGGCAACGCTTTGGTTTGACCGCGACTCGGCCCTGCGCCAGCGTCTCGACCAACTGGTCCGTCCAGCGGGCAGCGGCGAAAAGAGCCTGATTGCGGGCAGTGAATGGCATGCCAAGGTGATCAAGGCCGTCGGCCCCATGGCCAATCTTTCCACGCCCAAGGCGGGGTGGGACGAGTCCAACCTGCGCGTGCGTTTCATGCAGGCCGGGTTGCGAGAAGCGTCGTGGCCAGCCCTTTACTTGGCCACCAAGACCGTGCTGGCGCTGGGGCTGCCGGGTCTTTTGGTGATGTACCAGGGTATGAGCTCGACGCACATAACGATCAACATCACGGTGTTGTTGCTGTTGGTGCTGGCTGCCATCGGCTATTACCTGCCCAATGTGCTGCTCGCCAACGCAATCCAGCGCCGCAAAAGCGAGTTGGACGACGCCCTGCCCGATGCCCTGGACATGATGCTGGTCTGCGTGGAAGCGGGCCTGGGGCTGGACGCTGCCATGAACCGGGCCGCCAGCGAGATCGGGCTGCGCAGCAAGGCGCTGGCAGACGAACTGAATCTGGTGGCGCTGGAACTGCGCATGGGCGTCAACCGCGAGCAGGCCTTGCGCAACCTGGCCTTGCGCACCGGGGTGGACGACATCGCGTCTTTCGTGGCCATGCTGGTGCAGTCGGACCGCTTTGGCACCAACGTGGCAGAGGCGCTGCGCATCGAGGCCGAGACCATGCGCACGCACCGGCGCCTGCGCGCCGAGGAGCGCGCTGCCAAGATTCCGCTCAAGCTGCTGTTCCCGCTGATTTTCTTCATTTTCCCGTCGCTGATGCTGGTACTCATGGGACCGGCCATCATCAGCATTTACCGCGTGTTGCTTCCCACCATGGCGGGCAACGGCTGACGGACGACATTTGTCAAGGAGACTGTCATGAAATTCAAACTCAACGCTGTTGCCTCGGCCTGTTTGCTGGGGTCGTTGCTCGGCTGCGCCCCGCTCACGCCGGTTGCCCCGCTGACAGGCTCGGCTGCTGCGCCGTCGCGCGCTCAGACCAGTGCCGTTCCGGTCAGGGTCGCGCAGGCACCCGTCATCACTGCGGCAATGCCCTCAAGTGACGCGCTCTACACCCAGGGACTTGCAGCGCACGGTGCCGGCCTGCTCACGCTGGCCAGCCAGCGCTATGTGCAAGCCCTGAAGATCGCGCCAACGCACCTGGGTGCGCTCAATGCCCTGGCGGTCATTTATGCCCAGACAGACCGCACCGACGAGGCGCTCAAGCTTTTTGCTTATGCCGTTGAACTAGCCCCCGCGAGCGCGCATATCCGCAACAACAACGGCTACGCGCTGCTGCGTGCCGGCCGGCTCGACGAGGCTGAAATTGCCTTGAACAAGGCACGCGAACTCGACCCGAACAACGCGCAGACACAGCAGAATCTGGCGCTGTTGGCCACGGCCAGGGCAACGCAAGCTGCTGCCGCGCCGGCAGTTCAGGCAGATGTTGCCGCTGCCGACGCCGGCGTCGAGTCCGGGCCGCGTCTGGTGGCTGTGGCGCCGGGTGTGTTTGAGTTTCAGGTGCCTCCCAGCGGCAACGGGAGTGCCGGCACCAGCGCTGTGGCGGCTGCACCGGTTCAGCAGGCGGCTGCGAGCATAACCGACAAGCGGTTAACGCCTCCATCGGCCATCAGCACGGAATTCATGCCCCGACTGGCTGCCATGCCTGCCAACATCGCCGCCAGTGACGAACTGCGCGGCGTGCGGCTGGAAGTGTCCAACGGCGTGGGCATCACAAGGCTGGCCCGGCGCACGGCAGACAGGCTGGCCACGGAAGGTGTCAAGACCGCCCGGCTGACCAATGCCAAGCCCTATCGGCAGGTTAAAACAGAAATCCAGTATCTGGCGAACCAGATACAAGCAGTGCAGGCGCTGCAATCGCGCTTGCCGGTGGCCACGCTCGCCGTTCCAGCGAAGCATCTGAACGCAGGTGTTCAGGTGCGTCTGGTGCTAGGCCGTGACATTGCCGGCCAGGCCATTACGGCATGGCTTGATGGCGTGGCAACACCGCAGGTGGCAGCCAAGCAGCAGGGTGGTGGCTGGCGCTGGAGTTGAGCCAGCTTCAAGTCTCCTCTGCCTTGACCTCTTCCTGCAGCCACTGGCGAAAGGCCTGCACCACGGGACGCTCGGCGATCGCCTCCGGAGCGACCAGGTAGTAGGCGAATTTTTGTTCGACGGCAATGTCGAACGGCGCCACCAGCCGGCCCTGTGCAATGGCGGTGGCCACCAGCGGTTTGGAGGCCAGCGCCACGCCCAGGCCGTCGAGCGCGGCCACGTAGGCCAGGCCGGCGTCGCCGAAATGCGGCCCGGCATTGGTGTCGACACCGCTCAACCCGGCCATCCGGAACCAATCGTCCCAGCCCGGACCGATGCGGTCACCGGCGCCTTGGTCGTGCAGCAGCACCTGGTGGCGCATGTCGTCCGGCACCCGTAGCGGCGGGCCAGCCTTCAACAAGCCCGGGCTGCACACCGCAATGTAGTCCGAGCCGAACATGCGGTCCACGCGGTGGCCCGGATAGACCCCGCTGCCGAACCGGATCGCCACCAGCGAGTCCTCCTGGCGCAAGTCCGCCGGCTCGACGGCCGCAACGCCTGCCGCCTGATTGCCGTCGATGGTGCTCAGCGAGCGGATCACATGCAGGCTCAGCGCGGGCTGTGCTGCAGCAAAGCGGCGCAGCCGGGGCACCAGCCAGCG
>Ga0172367_10001807_pt1 | contig 30312 bp, 26 predicted proteins | sample Lak10m_FD_114542 | JGI IMG/M metagenome (GOLD analysis project Ga0172367, IMG submission 114542) | Freshwater microbial communities from Kabuno Bay, South-Kivu, Congo - kab_022012_10m | ecosystem: Environmental > Aquatic > Freshwater > Lake | place: Democratic Republic of the Congo: South-Kivu...
CTGCGGAGCCGCAAGAGACCGCTGAATAAACTCGTGAATGTGCTGTGCAATATCTTTGCCGCGGTCTTCCTGAATGAAATGTCTGGAGCGGTCAAGCACGATTTCCGGTTCGTTCTTGGCGGTTGGAATATTCTCTCTGAACCAAGCTTCGCCTGACTTGGTGAAAGGATCACTGTTTGAGAAGATGACCAACGCGGGTCTGTCCCAATTTCTCAGTACTTCCTTGGCGCGTTTCATCTGATGGGCACCATCGGCCTTCGGGTTGGAAGGGATCAGACTTGGAAACGCCTTGGCTCCTGCATCTGAACTTCCGTCTTTGAAGGGTATCTCGTATGCGTTAAGGACTTCTGGCTTAGGTGTACGATAGCAGCCCCATTTTATTACGTTCCGAACAGGGAACGTGGGCCAATATCTGGCCAGCAACTGCCACAACCTGAAATTGAGCGGTGGCTTGCGGTTTCCGGTTGGTAGCACCGTATTCATGATGACAACGCGCTTGAACAGTTCCGGATGTTTGCCCAATACGCTCAGTCCGATCAATCCGCCCCAATCGTGCACCACCAACGTAATGTCTTTCAATTCCAGTTTTTCGATGAAGCGGATAATGGTGCGGTAATGCAGGTGGAACGAGTAATCTTTGATGCGTGTGAACTTGTCCGAACGTCCGAAACCGAAGAAATCGGGGGCAATGACGCGGTATTTCTTCTTCAGCGGCCCGATCATTTTCCGGTACACGAAACTCCACGTGGGTTGGCCGTGCAAACACAGGATCACCTCACCCGAACCTTCATCCACATAATGCATCCGACCACCGTTAATATGAACGTAGTTGGGGTCATATGGGAATTCCGGAAGCCCGTAGAACCGCTCGTCCGGTGTGCGCACCATTTCAATCATGCCTGCAAGATAGCTGTGTAGGGCTTCAACTGTTCGTCATAGGTTCAACAAAAAGGAAACGTGGTTACTTGGTTGCTTCCACATACAGCGATTCGTCTCTTCGGAGTTCGCTGTCAACAAGCAACTTTTCATCTCTTCCGTGGCGGAATGTTTCCTTCTTAATGTCCTTGAAACCCACTTCGGCCAACATGTGCTTGAATGTTTCGAAGTCGTACATGTACTGATGGCCGTGGCTTCGGGCAATGCGGTTGATGCTCATCATAGGGGTGGGTTCCGGCCTGTCGTCAGGCTTCGGAATGTTCACCTTTTCACCGGCACGGTAGCGGTTGTACAGGTCGATGAAAAGTTCACCGTCAGGCACGGCAATGCGCAGCGTTCCGCCCGGTTTCAGCATTCGATAGAACTCACGCAGATTGTCCCAAGTAGATTGAAACGGAATATGCTCCAAGCAGTGTTCGGTGTAAATGCCTTTCAAACTCGAGTCCTTCATAGGATACGGATTCTGCTTTATAACCGAAATATCCCAAGGGATAACACCGGGTTTCCACTCAATGTCCGTGTTGATGAACTCCGGATAAATGTTGTATCCGCATCCTACCTGAAGGTATTCTTTGCCCGTGATCAGCTTATCTGAAACAAAACCACGTTTATTAAGAATGACAGGTGTAACGAACTTATTGTACAGTTGATGGAACTTGGTGTACGAAGTAATGGGACGGTTCCACGAGAATTTGCCGGTTGCTTCCATGCGCGTTGGTTCAGAGCAAAAGTAAGATCATTTGCTTCGGATGGCCTCAACGGGGCTAAGTTGCGAAGCCAAATAGGCTGGAACAATACCTGAGAACAGGCCGATAACCACCGAAATGGTTAATCCTTTCACAATGTTTGCCCCGGTGAGGTAAAGGTTCACATCGAAAACGGCCGAAGCGGCAAACGTGAGAATGTACACGATGAGCAAACCTGCAACACCGCCCATCAAGCTGAGGAACACAGCCTCTGAAAGGAATTCGAGCATGATGAACCAGTTTTTGGCACCAAGCGACTTTTCGATGCCGATAAGATGCGTGCGCTCTTTCACCGAAACGAACATGATATTGGCAATGCCGAAGCCTCCAACCAGAATGGAAAATCCACCGATGATGGTTCCGGCAATGTTCAAAATTTGAAAAAGACTGTCGAGCGAATTGGAAAGAATGCTGATCTCGTTCAGGGCGAAATCGTCATCGGCCAATGGCTTCAATCTGCGAATACTCCTCATAATGCCGCGCAGCTCGTCCTTCAATTCTTCGGTGGCAACGCCCGCCTTACCACGCACCATGACGGTCGGGTTCGAATTTCTTCCGTCAACCTTCAATACCTGTCGCGCAAACGAAATGGGCATCAGCACCTGATTGTCGACCGAGTTGCCGAAAATGCTTTCGCCCTCTACACCGAAAACCCCGATAACGGTCAGCTTGCGGTTGAACACCTTTACCGTTTCCCCAATGGGATTGCGCTCACCGAACAGCCCTTGCGCCACTGCCATTCCAATGATGCAAACGTTTTTGCCAGTGCCCGATTCAAGCAGTGTAAAGTAGCGGCCGGCCACCACATCGAACGATTTGATGCGGTCGTAGTCGTGCGTTACGGCCACCACACTCACGTTCTCCACCAGATTCGACCCATGCTCCACCTTCTTGTTGGCCGAGGCCATGAACACAACGGCATCGGCCGCTTTGCTTCTGCGTTGAATTTCCTTGAAGTCGTTCAGGTCCGGGTCGGGCCGTTGCCAGTATTTCCACCATGCATAATCCTGCCCGGTTGCCCACGGCCATTTCTGAACGTAAACGGTGTTGTCGCCCAATGACTGAACGTTATCGCGAATGTTCTTCTCCATCGAATCCACCAAGGTGAAAACCGTGATGATGGCCATGATGCCGATGGTGATGCCGAGCAGCGATAGAATGGTGCGCAGCTTATTCACCACCAAGGCGTTCCAAGCCATTTTAATGCTTTCGTTGAAGAGCTTGAGGAATATGATCATCTGCTGTTGAAAACTTGGCGGGAAATGCCTTTTGAGGCGTGCTCAAAGGTAACCTTATTGCCCAAAAAAGGCTACTTTTGGCGTGCTTGGTAAAAGCGTCTGAAACCCTTGATTTTATTGGAGTTGAGAATTTTGGATCGCCCTAACGGGCAAGCTCTTCATTTTCTGATTTTTAGCTGAGAACGTGGCGGTAAAGACCATTAAGAATGCATTGATCTCCGTTTACCATAAAGACGGATTGGAGCCTATTGTTCGCCAATTGGTGAAATATGGCGTAAACATTTATTCTACAGGCGGCACACAGACCTACTTGGAACAATTGGGTGCAACGGTGCTTCCGGTGGAGGAACTCACGTCCTATCCGTCCATTTTGGGCGGGCGGGTGAAAACGCTGCACCCGAAAGTGTTCGGAGGAATTCTTGGAAGAAGGGAAGACCAAGGCGATCTGATGCAACTGGAGCAGTATGAGATTCCGGAGATCGACCTTGTGATCGTAGACCTTTATCCGTTTGAGGATACCGTGGCAAGCGGTGCGCCTGAAAAGGACATCATCGAGAAGATCGACATTGGTGGCATTTCGCTGATACGTGCGGCTGCAAAGAATTTCAAAGATGTTGTCATCGTTCCATCGCAGGCACAGTATGCCATGCTTGCTTCCATTCTGAATTCAGCAAATGGAACGACATTGGAACAGCGCAAGCAATTGGCTACGGCTGCCTTCGGGGTTTCATCGCATTACGATACGGCCATCTTCGGCTATTTTGCCGGAGGTGGGTTCGCGCATCGCGAAGCTGGAACCAAGGTTTTGCGCTATGGCGAAAACCCGCATCAGAAAGGTTTCTTCCATGGCGATCTGGAAGCGCTTTTCGATCAGCTTCATGGAAAGGAGCTCAGCTACAACAACCTTTTGGACATTGATGCGGCTGTAAGCCTTATTGCAGAGTTTGAGGAAACCACTTTCGCCATTCTGAAACACAACAATGCTTGCGGACTTGCCAGTCGTACTAAGCTCATAGATGCTTGGAACGATGCCTTGGCCGGTGATCCGGTTTCGGCTTTCGGTGGCATTCTTATTACCAATGTGGAGGTTGATGCCGAAACAGCAGCCGCCATGAACGAACTGTTCTTTGAGGTAGTGATTGCGCCTTCGTACGCAAGTGGCGCGTTGGACATTTTGAAACAGAAGAAGAACCGCGTCATTCTGGTTCAGAAACCTTGTGCTTTCCCTGAACGGCAGTTCCGTTCGTTACTGAACGGTGTATTGGAACAGGATAAGGATCTGAGCACACAGACCGAGGCCGACATGCAACCAGTAACGGACCGAAAACCGACCGTGGCCGAGTTGAAAGACCTGGTGTTTGCCAACAAATTGGTAAAGCACACCAAGTCGAACACCATTGTTCTGGCCAAGAACGGCCAGCTGCTTGCCAGCGGAACTGGAATGACATCGAGGGTAGATGCACTGCGCTTCGCCATTACAAAAGCAAAGTCTTTTAACTTCGACCTCCGTGGAGCCGTCATGGCATCAGACGCATTCTTCCCCTTCCCCGATTGTGTGGAGATAGCACACTTGGAAGGCGTGGATGTGGTGGTGCAGCCGGGCGGGTCCATCAAAGACAGCGAGTCCATCAACTATTGCAATAGCAATGGAATGGCCATGGTAGTAACAGGAGTAAGACACTTTAAACACTGAGAAATGGGTCTGTTCGACTATTTCAGACAGGAGATCGCCATTGACCTTGGAACGGCCAATACACTGATCATCCACAACGACAAAGTGGTGGTAGATGAACCGTCCATCGTGGCAAAGGACATCCAAACCGGAAAGATCGTTGCCATCGGCAAGAAGGCACAGCAGATGCACGGCAAAACGCACAAGAACATCGAAACCATCCGCCCGCTGAAGGACGGTGTGATCGCTGACTTTGAAGCGGCCGAGCAGATGATAAAGGGCATGATACAGATGATCAATCCTGGGCGCAGGCATTTCATGCCACCGCAGATCCGCATGGTCATTTGCATCCCATCGGGGATTACCGAGGTGGAGAAACGTGCCGTTCGCGACTCGGCCGAACATGCCGGTGCCAAAGACGTGTACCTCATTCAGGAACCGATGGCCGCAGCTATCGGTATCGGCATTGATGTGGAGGAACCGATGGGCAACATGATCATTGACATAGGCGGTGGAACCAGCGAAATTGCGGTGATCGCCTTGGGCGGTATCGTTTGCGACCGTTCCATCCGCGTAGCTGGCGATGATTTTACGGCTGACATTGAAGATTACATGCGCAGGCAGCACAACATCCTCATTGGGGAACGTTCTGCCGAAAGGATCAAAATTGAAGTGGGTTCTGCCCTTACGGAATTGGACAATCCGCCAGCAGACTTTGCCGTGCACGGACGCGACCTTATGACCGGTATCCCGAAGGAGATAACCGTTACCTACCAGGAAGTGGCGCATGCGCTTGACAAGTCGATAACCAAGATCGAAACGGCCATCCTGAACAACTTGGAGATGACACCGCCCGAGCTTTCGGCCGACATTTACCGTACAGGTCTGTACTTGGCAGGTGGCGGTTCAATGCTGCGTGGGTTGGACAAACGTATTTCGCAGAAGACGAAACTTCCTGTTCACATTGCCGAAGATCCATTGCGTGCCGTTGCCCGCGGAACAGGCATTGCGCTCAAGAACATTCACAAATTCCCATTCCTTATGCGATGAAAGGCGCATAGACCCAAAACCGATCTATGAAGAACATCCTGCTTTTCGTTTACAGGAATCATGTGTTCTTTCTGTTTCTGCTTTTGGAGGTCTTGGCCTTTGTGCTCATTGCACGCAACAACGAATTTCATCGTGCCAGCATGCTCAATTCGAGCAACAGGCTTACGGGGAACATTTATCAACTGAACAGCGAGGTTACCGAATACCTGAAGCTGAAAACCGTGAATACGCGTTTGGCCGAGGAGAACGCGGCCTTGCGGGCGTTGTTGGCCGAATCGCAATACGACAAAAGTCGAATGACGGTGAAAGTGACCGATTCTGTGGCCGCGCAGCAATACACGTACATTCCGGCCAAGGTGGTGAACAGTTCCACCAACAGACGCAACAACTACATCACCATCAATAAGGGATTGCTGCAAGGCGTTGAACCAGAGATGGCCGTCATTACATCCGATGGCATTGTTGGAATCGTGAAAGACGTATCCAAGAACTACGCATCGGTCATATCAATTCTGCACAAGAACTCAAGCATCAGCGTAAAACTTGCCGGAACGGGCTACATCGGTTCGTTGGTGTGGGATGGCGGCAGCCCCAAACGCGTGCAACTGACCGACATTCCGAACCACGTGGAACTGTACGAAGGCATGGAAGTGGTCACGTCCGGTTATTCGGCCATGTTCCCAAGCGGGATCAAAGTGGGCAAGATCATCTCTTTCGAGATCGGCCCTGGTGAGAATTTCTACGATATTGAGGTGGAAACCAGCAACGACCTCAGTTCGGTGGCCATTGTTTATGTGGTGAACAACCTGATGCGCTTGGAGCAGGTGGAATTGGAGCAACACGTGGAGGCCAATGACCAGTGATATTCTGAAATACGTTTGGCAGTTTGTGCTGTTGGTGCTGTTGCAGGTATTGCTGTTCAATAACCTACAATTGGGCGGGTTCATCAATCCGTTCCCCTATGTTTACTTCATTCTTGTGCTGCCCATTTCGTTGGGGCGCATTCCGTTGCTTTTCATTGGCTTTGCAATGGGCTTGATGGTGGACGTGTTTTCCGACACGGGCGGTATTCATGCAGCAGCAAGTACACTGCTTGCCTACTACCGTCCACTGTTCCTGAAGGCTCAATCGCCACGCGAAGGCTACGAATCGTTGGCTGTGCCCAGTTTGCGCGCCTTTGGCATTTCGTGGTTTCTGCCGTATGCGGCACTCATGGTGCTGATGCATCATTTTGCACTGTTCTTTCTGGAAGTTTTCCGCTTCTCCGAATTCTTTTACACACTGCTCAAGGTCATTCTCAGCTCGGTGCTCACGCTGTTCTTCATTCTGGTTACCGAACTGCTGTTCGTGAGAGATAAGCGTAGGTAATGGCTTTTCAGGCGAAGAATACAGAACGGATGTATGTGATCATGGCCATTGCGGTGGTGATTGCCGTGGTGTTCCTTGGGCGGTTGTTCTTCATTCAGGTCATTGACGATTCGTACAAGCTTTCGGCCGAAAACAACGTTCTGCGCTACCAGACCGAATATCCTGCCCGTGGCCTTATTTACGACCGCGATGGCGAACTGATGGTATACAACGAGGCGGCCTATGACCTGATGGTGGTGCCGCGTGAGGTGAAGAACCTCGACACGGCCGAGTTGTGCGACATACTCAGCATCAGCAAAGATGTTTTCCGCAGCCGACTTACCAAGGCCCGTGATTACTCTGCACGGAAAGCAACCGTGTTCGAAAAGCAGATTTCGAACGTGCTGTATGCCGAATTGCAGGAAAAGCTCTACCGTTTTCCCGGCTTCTTCGTGCAGAAACGGACGCTGCGCAAGTATCCGCGCCCCATTGCAGCCCACCTGTTGGGGTATGTGGGCGAAATAGGCCAAAGTCAATTGGAAAAGGACCGTTACTACAAACAGGGCGATTACATTGGCATTACCGGGCTGGAAAAGGCTTATGAAAAGGAGCTGCGTGGACAGAAAGGAGTGAAGGTGGTAATGGTAGATGTGTTCAACCGCACCAAGGGCAGTTTCAAGGATGGCAAGTACGACACGCTGGCGGTTACGGGAAAACGTGTCACCTCTACCATCGATGCCGAACTGCAAGAATATGGCGAGCGGTTGATGCAGAATAAGACGGGTGCCATTGTGGCAATTGAACCGTCAACAGGAGAGATATTGGCGCTGATCAGCGCCCCAACCTTCGACCCGAATCTGTTGGTAGGCAGGGCGCGGTCAGAAAATTACTCGAAGCTACAGAAGGACACGCTGAAGCCCATTTTCAACCGTGCGCTGATGAGCGAGCAGAACCCGCCCGGTTCCACCTTCAAACTCATCAATGCGCTCATTGGCCAACAGGTAGGTGTGGTGAATGAGAATACCACCTACGGTTGCCGTGGCGGCTACGTTTCGGGCAGTTTCCGCATGGGATGCCACGCCCACCGGTCTCCATTGAACTTTCGCGAATCCATACAGCATTCGTGCAACGCCTACTACGGCAACGTGTTCCGCACCATCATAGACCACACGGGCAATCCGCAGGAAGGCTATGAGATATGGCGCAACCACGTGATGAGTTTCGGGTTGGGAACCAAGTTCAATACCGACCTGCCCGTGGAGTATGCGGGAATTGTGCCCTCGAAGGCCTACTACGACAAGTATTATGGTGTGAACCGATGGAAATCGCTCACCATCATTTCGCTGGCCATTGGGCAGGGTGAGTTGGGAACCACGCCTCTGCAACTGGCCAATATGACGGCCGCCATTGCCAACCGAGGGTTCTATTTTCCTCCGCACTTGGTAAAGGCCATAGATGGAGAGGCCATTTCGAATCGTTTCACCGAAAAGCACATGACCACCATTGAGCCCAAGTATTTCGATATTGTGGTGGAAGGAATGGCCATGGTGTTTGAGCAGGGCGGAACGGGTTATAGGTCGAGGCACGACAGCATTCCTATGTGCGGAAAAACGGGAACCGCGCAGAACCCGCACGGGGAGGACCACTCCATTTTCATTTGCTTTGCTCCGAAAGACAACCCGAAAATTGCCATGGCCGTGTTCGTAGAGAATGGCGGAGGTGGCAGCAAGTACGCGGCACCCATTGCCAGCCTTATGGTAGAGAAATACCTGACAGACACCATTTCGCGTCCTAAACTGGAAGCTCCGGTGTTGGAAGCCGACCTTATTCATTCTAAACCGAAAGAATGAGAAGGGAACAGGGCATATTCACGGGGGTCGATTGGGTACTGGTGATCCTTTACGTAGTGATGGTGCTGCTTGGTTGGGTCAACATCTACGCAGCGGTGTACAACGAAGAGCACCAAAGCATACTCGATGGTACTCAACGCTACGGCAAACAGCTCATCTGGATCCTGCTCTCGGTGTTCGTTGGTCTGGTCATTCTGCTTATTGATGGCAAGTTCTATTCGTCCTTTTCCATTCCCATCTATTTGGCCAATTTGGCGTTATTGGTGGTGGTATTGGTAACGGCCCGAGACGTTTCGGGGGCCCGTTCGTGGATCGATATCGGGTCGTTCAAATTGCAGCCTTCCGAGTTTGCCAAGAGTGCCACGGCACTGGCACTGTCGTTCTACCTCAGTTCGCTAAACATCAGAATGGAAGACCTGCGCACCAAGCTCACGGCCGCCATCATACTGGCCATTCCGGCTTTGCTCATTCTGTTGCAGAACGATACCGGTTCGGCACTTGTGTTCGGGGCGTTTACGTTGGTGTTGTACCGAGAGGGTCTTTCGGGCAATTTCCTGCTGTTCGGGTTGGCCATGGCGGTGTTGTTCATTTTCTCGCTGCTGTTCACACTGAACACCATGTTCATCATTCTATCGATGCTGGCCGTCATTTTCTTCTTCTTTCAGCGTAAGAAAACGTGGCGGTTGTTCTTCGGTTATGTGGTGGCCGTAGGGCTACTGATGGGCTTCGTTTATAGCGTGGATCACATTTTCACCGAAGTGCTTGAACCGCACCAGCAAACACGTATCAACGTGCTACTGGGCAAGGAAGACGACCCGAAAGGGGCCGGCTACAACGTCAATCAGAGCAAGATCGCCATCGGGTCAGGCGGGTTTCTGGGCAAAGGGTTTCTGAAGGGAACGCAGACCAAGTACGATTTTGTGCCCGAGCAGACCACCGATTTCATTTTCTGCACGGTGGGTGAGGAATGGGGGTTCGTAGGTAGTACAGTTGTCATTGCGCTGTTCACGTTTCTCATCCTGCGCATTGTGTTCATTGCCGAACGGCAGCGATCGGCCTTCAGTCGCATTTACGGTTACTGTGTAGCCAGTATTCTGCTCTTTCACGTGGGCATCAACGTAGGAATGACCATTGGGCTGATGCCCGTTATCGGCATTCCGCTGCCGTTTTTCAGCTATGGTGGCTCTTCGCTGCTGGGCTTCACCATTCTATTGTTCATCTTCATAAAGCTTGACGGCTACCGACTGCAGCAGTTGAGATAGTCAGTCGATTCTCATAAACAAAAAAGCCCCGCATTTGCGGGGCTTTCCATTCAGTTTCGGTTGAGGGGCTCTTAGAAGAAACGGGCGCGGTTGTCCACGATCTCGGCCTTCTCTTTGAGTGCTTCAAACACTTCGTAATCCACACGGGCAGAAAGCGATGCGTTCATCATCTGTGCGCTGCTGCGCTTGTCGGCCAATGCCGGTGAATCGCTGCGGCTTTCCACGTTCACCACGTAAACGCCTTGCTCACCCTTTATCGGCTTGGAGATGTCGCCTACTTCCATACCGTCAACGGTTCCCAAAACGGCAGGCTCGCGACCAATGCCTGTGATGGCCGATGCAGAGAAGAGAATGTTCTCGCGAATCTCAACAGGCAGATTCATCTTATCGGCAATCGATTGGATGTCGCCTGCTTTGGCAGCCTCAAACTGCTCTGCAAACGTGGCTGCTTTCTTCTCGCGCTTGGCACCTGCCTCCAATTCTTCTTTCACATCGTCAATGCTGGCAAAGCCTTCTTCACGAACAGCGGTCAACACACCCACTACGAAGGTGTTGCCCAATTCGAAAACCTTGCTCACCTCTTCCTTCTCAGCTTCAAATGCCCAACGGATTACAGGACGGGCATTCTCCAAACCGGCTATCACGCGGTCATTCTCTTTCAGGTTGCTGGCAATACGCTTGTTGAAGCCGCGTCCGGCCACTTCCTGATCGAATGATGCCAACGAAGTGATGCTGCGGGCAAATTCCTCTGCTTCGCCATACTTCATTTGGAATGTTTTGGTGCTTGGTTCAACCGCACGGTCAACAAACGTAACGGCACGCTTGGCCGTGTTGCCCTTCTGATCCATTACGTTGATGATGTGGTAGCCGAATTGCGACTGGACAACCACAAGGTCTCCTTTCTTACCATCGAAGCAGGCGTTGTTGAAGGTTGGCACCATCATGCCTTCTTCGAACCAACCAAGCTCGCCACCTTTTTCGGCAGAACCTGGGTCTTCTGAGAATTGAGTGGCCAATGCTGCGAAGTCGGCACCTTTGCTGATGGCCTCTTTCAAACTGTCGGCCTTTGCCTTAGCCTTTTCTGGACTTCCAGCGGTCTCTGGGCGAATGAGGATGTGACGAGCCTCCACAGAATCAGGAGCGGTTTTTACACCGATGAGCTTGGCCATACGGTACAGATTGCCTTCCAAGTATGGGCCGTAAACGGTTCCTTTTTCGGCTGCGAACATGATGGAATCGATGGCACCGCCCAACTGGCCTTTTGGCATGTAACGGGCGTTGAAACGCATATCCGATTCGCGGTTCACGAAAATGGTGTCGTTCTCAGCAGCTGCAAATTCGGCTTTGATGCCTTCTGCCCAAATACGCACTTTCTCGAAATCGTCTTTCGAAGGGTCGATGCGGAATGCAACGTATTCCACATCGCGCGATGCATCCTGCTCGTACTTCGATTTGTTCTGATTGTAGTAGTTCTTAATGTCGGCATCAGAAACGGTAATGGTTGAGTCTGGGACCTCGCTGTAGCGTTTCACCACAAAACGGATGTTGGTGCTTTGGTTCTTGGCAATGAAATCGCTTTCGGCCTCGGCTGACGTCACGTACAGACCTTTCTTCAAAAGGTTATTGTACTTCTCGGCCCTGCGGAGTTTGGCAATGTCCTTTTCAAAGGCCAACCAACGCTTCTTCATGTCAGGGTCGGTTTCCATGCGCTTAAGGAAAGCCACTACCTGTGCAGGCTCGAATTGGCCTGTCTGTGGGTTGGTGAACGCCTGCACCACCTGTGGGTGTGGGTTGCTTCCCTGCACCATGTCAAACAGTTCGTCTGCACTTACTTTCACTCCGGCAGCATCCAGTTCGTTACCGAACACGATGTCGCGCACCATTTGGTTCCACGTCTGTTCGCGCAGTTGGTCGGTGGTGTTTGCATCCACGCTCGACTGGCCAGATTGGTTCTTGTAGTTCTCAATGGCTTCCTGCACGCGGGCCTCAAAGTCTTTTCCTTCAATGCCAGTGCCAGCAATGACACCCACTTCTGTCTGCGAGCCGTTAAGTAGGAATCCACCCGAGTTGATGAGGTCGCCAAGAATGAAAGCCAGCATCGCTCCTCCGATCATGATGAGCAGGAGGGTGGATTTTTCACGGATCTTACCGATTACCATGTTAATTACGTCTTAAAATTTAGGGGTGCGAATATACGTTTTGTTCCGTTGTTCTGAAACACGTCAAATTCATGTATTGTAGATGGTGTATGGAATACCGCTTTACACGGTTTGCTTGCCATACATTTTGGCAATGAGCGAAAGCTGCCCGCAGTGTGTGCCTTCGTGGCGAATGGCGTGCATGGCCATGTAGCGCTTGCTTCTGTTCTCTCCGAAAGCCATGCCCAGAATGTTGTCCTCGTCCAGTTCGGCATCGGTCATGCGGCTCAGGTTTTCCAGCGCAGCGGTATGTATGTCTTTCATGGCCGCAAAAACCTCTTCCAATGTGGGGCGCCCCACGATCTCCTCGTCCTTACCCGAGCCGATCCTGAAGAGTTTCAACCACGGAATATCCAATTTGGCATGCCCGAGCGATTCAATGAGGATCATGTGTTCGGCCCAACACAGGTGCGCCAAAATCCAGTAGGCGCTGTGCGTGGTGTAGCCGTTCACTTCAAACTGAAGGTGCATGTCTTCGCCCTTCAACTTAGAGATGTAGAAACGCGTCAGGTTGCGCGTTTCGTCCATGGTCTGAGCTAGCAGTTGGGCAGATGTATGATTCATTGTTTTGCTTTCTGAATACGAATAACGTCATTTTGGGTATCTTCGCAAATATGAAATCCACCGAGCATAACCTTCCTGTCACCATCCATCAGATACTGAGTTGGGTGAAACAATGCAGCACGCAGGAGCGCAAGATGCTGCTGATGGAACTTTTGGGCGAAAAGCAACAGCTGAAAATGGCCAGCGAGAAGTCGTTGGCCAAGGATTGGCTGTCGAAAGAGGAAGAAGAGGCTTGGAAAAACCTATGAAGGGTCAGGTTGTCGTTGTTCCGTTTCCATTCTCCGATCTATCAGGTGCTAAACGTAGACCCGCCTTGGTCATTGCAGATTGGGGTGGTGAAGACATAGTGCTGTGTCAGATAACATCTAAGACCAAGCAAGACGGAATAGCCATTGTCTTGGATGAAATAGACTTTGAAACGGGCAGATTGCCAGTTGCCAGCAACATCCGGCCGAACAAGATCTTTACAGCAGAGCGCACGACCATAGTTGACATTGCCGGTAAAATAACAGATGCCAAGTATGACACGGTGGTGGATGCTGTGCTGAAGCTGGTAAGCCGCTGATCAGATCACCGTTCCATTATTTACCATGGCACTGCTTGAACTTCTTGCCGCTGCCGCATGGACATGGGTCGTTGCGACCCGTCTTCTCTTCCACGCGCACCGGTTCTGGGCGGCTTTGAGGTTGTGTTGGTAGCGGTTGTTGCTGTTGTGGTGCCGATGAACTGGACGAAGACACCTGTGCAGGGCGCTGCTGTGCCAATTCCGGTTTTGAAACGGTCACATTCTCGCGTCTTTCGCTGGCTTCGCGGATGCGCGGGTTCTCAGCATTCGGAAGGTCGCCTTTGAATAGGAACGAGATCACTTCGCGGTTCATGCGGTCGAGCATGCGCTTGAAGAGTTCGTACGATTCGAACTTGTAGATCAACAACGGGTCTTTCTGCTCGTAAGAGGCGTTCTGCACCGAGTGTTTCAGCTCGTCCATTTCGCGCAGGTGCTCTTTCCACTGGTTGTCGATAATGGCCAGAATGATGTTCTTCTCGAACGCCAACGGAAGGTTGGTGCCGCGCATGTCGTAGGTTCGCTTCAGGTTCACCACCACGTTCAGGCTCTTGATGCCATCGGTGAATGGAATGACGATGTTCTTGAACTTTTCGCCCTGCGTTTCGAACACATTGGAAATGACTGGGAAGGCACGTTCGGCAATGCTGGCCTTTTTGCCCGTGTAGGCCTCAATGAGGTAATGCACCAACTGATGTGTAAGAACATCGGTTTTCGATGACATGAACTCACTTTCGCTGAACGGAACATCGACCGAGAACGTGCGGATGACATCCAACTTGAAGCCTTCGAAATCCTTTGCATCGTGAAATTCGTCCATCAGCAATGCGGCCGTGTCGTGTATCATGTTCAGCACATCTACCGATAGGCGTTCGCCTTCCAATGCGTGGCGTCTGCGCTTGTAGATCACTTCGCGCTGCGCATTCATCACGTCATCATACTCCAGCAATCGTTTACGGATGCCGTAGTTGTTCTCTTCCACCTTCTTCTGCGCCCGTTCAATGGACTTGGTGACCATGGAATGCTGAATGACCTCGCCTTCCTGATAGCCCATGCGGTCCATGAGTTTTGCAATGCGGTCTGAACCGAAAAGACGCATCAGGTTGTCTTCCAACGAAACGTAAAACTGCGATGAGCCCGGATCGCCCTGACGGCCTGCACGACCACGCAACTGGCGGTCGACCCTGCGGCTTTCGTGACGCTCGGTACCGATAATGGCCAAACCGCCTGCATCCTTGACGCCCGGTCCCAGTTTGATGTCGGTACCACGACCCGCCATGTTGGTGGCAATGGTAACCGCACTTGCTCTACCGGCTGTGGCCACAATATCGGCCTCTTTGGCGTGCAACTTGGCGTTCAGCACGTTGTGGTCGATCTTCTTCATTTTGAGCATGCGGCTCAAAAGTTCCGATATCTCCACAGAGGTGGTTCCCACCAACACAGGTCTTCCGGCCTGCGTCAGTTTCACGATCTCATCTGTAACGGCATTGTATTTCTCGCGGGTGGTCTTGAAAACGAGGTCTTCACGGTCATCGCGTGTTATGGGGCGGTTGGTCGGAATAACCATTACATCCAGTTTATAGATGTCCCACAGTTCTTTTGCTTCGGTTTCCGCAGTACCGGTCATACCTGCCAGTTTGTTGTACATGCGGAAGTAGTTCTGCAAGGTGATGGTGGCCCACGTCTGCGTGGCCGATTCCACCTTCAGGTTCTCTTTCGATTCAATGGCCTGATGAAGACCATCGGAGTAGCGTCTGCCTTCCATGATACGGCCGGTCTGCTCATCCACGATCTTCACCTTATTGTCCATTACCACGTATTCCACATCCTTTTCAAAGAGGGTGTATGCTTTGAACAATTGGTTCATGGAGTGTACGCGGGCGCTCTTAATGGCGAAATCGCGCATCAGTTCGTCCTTCTTCTTGGCCTTTTCCTGATCGCTGAGTCCGGCACGCTCAATAGTGGCGATCTCGCTTCCCACATCGGGCAGCACGAAGAACTTGTCGTCTTCCATGTTGCGGGTAATGAGCTCCAGGCCTTTTTCGGTGAGTTCGATGCTGTTGTGCTTCTCATCAATAACGAAGAAAAGCTCGGCATCCACCTTGTGCATTTCCTTGTTCTGGTCCTGCATGTAGTAGTTCTCGGTCTTCTGCAGCACCTGTTTCACGCCCGATTCGCTCAGGTATTTGATGAGCGCTTTGTTCTTTGGCAACGCACGGTAGCAACGCAACAGGGCCATGCCGCCTTCGCCTTCCTTGTAGCCGTCCTTTCCTTCTGAAATGAGTTTTTTGGCATCGGCCAAGGCGGTGTTGAAGAAGTTCTTCTGCACGTGCAGCAGCTTTTCCACCTTCGGTTTCAGTTCATCGAACTCGTGCTTATCGCCCTGCGGTACCGGACCCGAAATAATGAGTGGTGTACGGGCATCGTCAATGAACACCGAGTCGACCTCATCCACAATGGCGAAATTGTGCTTGCGCTGCACCAGGTCGTCTGCCTCGCGGGCCATGTTGTCGCGCAGGTAGTCGAAACCGAATTCGTTGTTGGTTCCGAAGGTAATGTCGGCCAAATAGGCGTTGCGTCTTTCCTGCGAATTCGGCTGGTGCCTGTCAATGCAATCCACCGTCAACCCGTGGAACTCATACAGAGGCCCCATCCATTCGCTATCGCGCTTGGCCAGGTAGTCGTTCACGGTTACGAGGTGAACCCCGCGTCCGGCCAAAGCATTGAGGTACACGGGCAGCGTTGCCACCAGCGTTTTACCTTCACCTGTGGCCATTTCGGCAATGCGGCCTTTGTGCAGTGCCACACCACCTATCAGCTGCACATCGTAGTGCACCATGTCCCACACGATCTCGTTTCCGCCCGCATTCCAACGGTTTTTGAATACGGCCGAACTTCCCAGTATCTCTATGTGACCCCGTTTGGTGGCCAGATCGCGGTCGAGGTCGGTGGCGGTCACATCCAACGCATCCTTCTCTTTGAATCTGCGCGCGGTCTCCTTTATTACCGCAAATGCCTCTGGCAGTATCTGCATCAGCACTTCTTCCACCTTGGTGGTTACGGTCTTTTCTATCTGGTCTATCTGTTCGTAGAGGCTTTCCTTTTCCTCCACATCCGTTTCGGTCTGTTCGGCCTTGGCGGTAAGGGCCGCGATCTGGTCGCGTTCCGATTTCAGGTACGCATCAATGCGCTGTTTGAACTCTTTGGTCTTGCCACGCAATTGGTCGTTGGTCAATGAGCTGTAGCCCGCAAAGTGCTTGTTGATCTCGTCAACGATGGGCTGTATCTCCTGAATATCCTTGTCGGCCTTTGTTCCGAAGAACTTTTTGGCAAGGCTGTTAATGAAGTTGATCATTGTAGATGATTCGAAATTTGAATGCCGCAGTATGTCAACAACCGTTCCTCGGTAGCTTGGGCGGACAACCTGTCAGACAGGCGGGCGAAATTAAACCTTTTAGCCCGAAGGCAAACAAACACAGACAAGGCTAAAACGCATCGAACGGATGGCCCGTGGTGGCAGGCACGGCACCGTGGCCCGCGTCTGTGCTGAGCACAATACGCCCTTGGTGCAGGGTGGGCGTGAGGTAAGGGTTGTTGGTAATGAGCCATGGCCCATCAAGGTCGGCAAGGTCTGCCAAGGGCGCCAATTGGGCGGCTGCCATGGTGGCGCAACCCGATTCGGTCATGCAACCCATCATCACCTTCAGACCGTTGGCTTTGGCAAATTGCATCATGTCGAATGCCTCGTACATGCCTGTGCATTTCATCAGTTTGATGTTGATGCCGTGGAAGAGCTCCTTGGCCAGCGGCAGGTCCGCCAAGCGCTTTACGCTCTCATCTGCAAAAATGGGCAGGCTGCTGCGCTCCTTTAGCCAATGCCATGTTTCGGGCGCGGTGGCGGTGGGCAGTGGTTGTTCTACCAGCAGCACGTTGGCGAGGGCAAAGAGGTCTATCATGCGCAGGGTCTGTTCGGCAGTGGCCCAACCCTGATTGGCATCTACCATCAGTGGTCTGTCGGTAAGGTTGCGCACCGCGTTGAAGAGTTCCACATCGATTTCGCCACCCAGTTTCAGTTTAATGATGCTGAATGCCTCGGCCTGTTTCAGTTTCTCGGGCAGTTCATCAATGGTGGAAATACCGATGGTGAAGGCCGATGGAGGTGTGGCGTGGGCCTCCATGCCGAAAAGCGCTCTGCTCGGCACTCCGTTGGTTTTGGCCAGCAGGTCAACGAACGCCATTTCGATGGCAGCCTTGGCGGCATTGTCGCTTGGGCTGAGACCATCAATGTAATGACGTGTGGAAGTGGGGTTTCCCAATTGCAATTGGGCGGCATCAATACGCGAAAGGAAGGCCGAAACCGATGCGGTGCTTTCGCCCAAGTAAGGTGGCAGGGAAGCCTCCCCGAAACCGACCATACCGTTGGCCGAAAGCTGCACCATCACCGTATCGGTGCCCGTGCGCGACCCATGCGCCAACCGAAAGGGGTTGCGCAGCTCCAACCTGTATGGCACAAACCGCAGTTTCATGGGGCCGAAGGTCGGAGAAATATGGGTGGGGAAGGAGAGGGGAGAGACGCGAGTTGCGAGACGCGAGGTTCGAGTATTCACTTTAGTTCCGATAAGAAGTTGTTGGTGGATTTGGTTGTTCAATCCTTTGAGCTGAACGCAGAATGGCAGCCATGATGAAAGTAAACAGGCAATCGTTGGTGGGCGGCAGCCCACCGAATAGACCGGACAAGGGAAAGACCCTTGCCCGAGCGTACCTTACAGCTTGGCGCGGGTGGGGGGAGCCACACCACTGCCGGTAAGCTGCTCTATGAGGCACTGATATTTGAAGGCGCATGTGCCAACTATTAAAACAGATGTGACAATGGCCAGAACTTGTAGTGCTTTGAACATAGGTTTGAATACGGATTTCGAAGGTTTAGTCAGGATTGTTCCGTCTGTTTATTGAAACCGAGAATGCCCCAGTTGCTCTTTCTAGACCAATCATCTTCGGTGAAGAACTTGAAATCATACCATCTGAAAGCAATGTCTTTTCTATTGGTGCCATCTCGTTTGGGCTGTGAAATATATTCCTGATATGCAGCGGCAACCCGATCAGAGAGTACATCGTATTCGTATACGTAGTAATCAACGCCATCGTCCCTTAGGTCAACAAGCACAGTGTAAAGAGATGGATTATTCTTCTTTTCACAGATGTCGATTCCAAGTTTCCAACCCTGCTTATTGGTTTTTGACATGGTCTTTACCTGAATGGCGACAACCCTTGAGGCATCTGGTGCCACAGCCACAACATCAAACAGCGGATTATTCTTAGGCGTTAGCAACGCCAATAAGCCTTGATTGCCCAATTCGGCACACACGTAGTACTCACCTGTTACACCTACGAGATTATTGGAGTTTTTCATTTCTTCTTCTTCTTTTCCCCTTTCAGCAAAGGCGCGGTATACTCATTATACAACTCAAAAAGGAACTCAATGCGTTCCGTCTCATTGGTAAAGGGCTTGGGGCGGTAGCACTTGTCCACAGCCTTGTCCAATGCTTGGTGCGCTTTTACAAGGTCGGGGGGCATGGTAAGCGGGTCGTATAGGTCGGCCAAGCTGCTGTTGGGGTAGTTGGCGCGGGCATCCAACACCGCCTGCGCCTGTTCTTCCACTTCCTTTTTCTGCGCAGCGGTGGGTTCTTTCGGCCATGGGTAGTTGTTGTAGACGATGTCGATAGAATATCGAAATCGGCTTTCAAGTCTTCCACAAACTACAGAAACCCATGCCATGTGCATTTCAGATGTAAGCATTCCAAAGTGATAAGCGGTTGCATTTGGTGCGAAAAGGCAAGAATCTGCAACAATGGAATTCTTATCAAAAAAACCGAACGGTATGTACTTTCTATTTTCAGACGAAACCCTAGGAATCACGACATAGGTTTCGGGGTTATTCTTGTCTCTAAAGTACATTGGTGCGCTTGCGTACTTCCTTGTTTCCGCCCCTTTGCTCGTTTCTCTAAATTCCTTCACTCTTTGAATCCTCTCAAGGACTTTGGGCATAGATCGAACCTCATTAGGTTCTGCATCCAAAAGCCAAAGACACCAGCGCTTACCACCTTGCAAGAATTCCTTTGCCCCAATCAATTCCTTGACAAACTTCTGTGCGTTGGGTTCGCTTTTAAGAAACTCTTCTTTTTCGCCATTATCAGAGAATATGAAATGACCGCCATCGTAAGCTGAATTTCCACGCGTAACCTTTGGAACCCCACAAAGAGGTTGTTTTCTGCGTCCGATGATGACATCTGGCCCATCGAATAGATAGGCGTTGAGCCTTTTCACAATCTTCATATCAGGTTCCCCCTTGATATGTGCGTACTCAAATAATCGCTTGTCTCTTACTTCATTTAGTCCAAAACCTATGATTACAACATGTACCGCTGCTTTCCCTTTGGCCTCATTACTCCAATTGAATGTTCTATGGGCAAAATGTAATTTCACCTTGTATTTTCGAAGCATTTCATTCCAGAGAATGCTTGTTTGTTCTCCCTGCGTAATCGAGTTCGTTGAAACGAAAGCGCATGTAATAGGGGTTCCTTGGATGTATTGTGCTGCTCTTAGGTACCAAGCAGTTACATAATCTAGTATGCCAGCACCCTCGACACCATGGAATACTCTGCCCATGTCTTCCTTCTGCTCATCAGTCTGTAGCGCTTGTCCATAAAAAGGCGGATTCCCTAATATGTAATCAACTTTGCCCTTTAGGCGTGGCATTGCGGTAGGCAACTGTCCTCTGGTAATATTCACGCCTTTGGTGTACACGTTCAATTGCGCGTAATGCTGCAATGGTTCTGCAACCTGAATGATGTTCGTTTGGTCAGCAGTCACATCCAAGGTGGCCGAATCAACCAACGTTTCCCAATCGATCCGCAGCGCATTGCCGTGCACAATGGTGGCGCTCTTCTTCAAGGGCAGGCGCACAAAATATTCCCCGAATTCCTCGCTGATGCGCATGTTCATCTGGTGGTCCATGAGCCACAGCGCCACTTCGGCAATGCGCGCAGGCCATTCGTCATATTCAATGCCGTAGAACTGGTCCACATCTACCCAGATCACCTCGCCCACGCCTATCACCTGTTGGTTCTTGTAGAGCGTGCGCAGCACTTCCAGTTCCAACAGCCGCAGTTCGCGGTAGGTTATCACCAAGAAGTTGCCGCAACCACACGCAGGGTCAAGAAATTTCAAAGTACCAAGCCTGTGGTGGAAGGCTTGTAGCTTTTGCCTATTGCCTTTTACCTTTTCAAACTCCGCCCACAGTTCGTCCAAGAACAGCGGCTTAATGAGTTTAAGGATGTTCGTTTCGCTGGTGTAGTGCGCCCCAAGGTTTCTGCGTTCCTCAGGGTTCATCACACTTTGGAACATACTCCCGAAGATCGCGGGCGATATTTTGCCCCAATCCAAGGTGCAGCATTGCAAAAGCACGTTGCGCATGTGGCTATTGAAGGCGGCAATGCTCAGTTGTTCTTCAAACAAACGCCCGTTCACATACGGGAAGGCGGCCAGTTGCTCGTCCAAGGTTTTCAGTCGCTTGTCGGTGGGCGTGTTCAGTACTTGGAAGAACTGCGCCAAGGCCATACCGAGGTCGCTGCCGTCCTCGCGTGTGCGCTGCTCCAAGTAGTCTTTAAAGGTGTCCTTTTCAAAAATGCTGGTGTCGTCACCAAATAGGCAGAACAGCAGCCGCACCAGAAAAACCTCCAGTGGGTGTCCATCATAGCCTGCCTCTTCCAGTTGGTCGTGCAGTTGGCCCATCAGTTCGGCCGCCTTCACGTTCACAGGGTCTTCGGGCTTGTAGGTCTTCTTTTGGTAGCCTGCCATAAAACCGAACAGGTTCACATACTTGGGCAGGTCGGCCAACGCGAATTCATGCTGTTCGCGTTCGTCAAGATCGAACAATTTGAACCGCGCAAAGTCGCTTACCAGAATGTACTTGGGCAGTTCATGCTCCTTCAGTCCTTCAAAGTAGTCGGTGGCCTGTGTGTAGGCGCTGTCAAGGTCTTTGCCTTGGCTCTTGTGCTCCACAAGCAGGGTTCCTTTCCAAAAAAGGTCAATGAAACCTTGGTGCTTGTTCAGTTTCTTAACGGGTTCCTCAAACGTGGCAACCCTTCTTCGGCTGATGCCGAAAATGTGAAAGAACTCGTTCCAAAAAGTGTCCTTTTCGGCCCGTTCGCGCTTCTCGCCCTCCCATTCCTTACTGAAACGGTGTGCTCTATCCTTTATCTCATTCCAACTAAGTGCGGCCATTTGGGGTTTATTGGTCAACCAAATCTAATGACTTAATAACCCACCACCCCCGCCTGTTGAAAAATCGGAATCAGTTGTGGCGGGTTACTGCGCCCTCCCCTCAATCACCTTCCAGTACTTGTCGCGCTCTTCGGTAATGCGTTGCAGTAGGGCGGCCTGTTCGGCCAGTTGCTGTTGCAGGGCGCGCTCTGCGGCCGTGGGGCGCAGGTGGGCATGCAGTTGGGGCAGGTAGAGTTCCACAAAGTTGTAGCCAATGGCATTGCTCAGTTCTATGAGCACTTGAATGGGCAGTTCCTTGCGCTTGAGGGCCAGGTGGAGGTAGCTGTGGTTGCGTCCCATTTTGATACTGAGTGTCCGTAGCGAGCTTCCGCGCTGTTTCAGCAGACCTTTCACCAATCGCGCAATGTCGGGTTGTGTGTTTTCCTGTTCCATGGAGTGTTTCGGGTATTGAATGAGGTGTTTCGGTGGCCTTAGGGGCCTTTTCGGTACCAAGATACATCATTTCGTAAAAGAAATGACGACACGTATCATGTAATCAACGACACATATAGGAGAAATACTGACAAATGTAGGGGTAATAACGTCAGGTATAGGTGCGAAGCCGCCACGCATAGGTGCGAATCCGTCACATGTAGGTGCGATAACAACACATGACATCAATTTAACGTTAAGTAACGTAGAATCCATGTATGACCCATATAGTTAGGCACAAAAAAGGCCGCCCCTGTGCAGAGGCGGCCTTTGACGTAGGCAAGGCAGGGGTTTAAGACCCTATGCTGATGGTATAACCGGCAGGCGTGGCCGAGGTGTTGGTAATGCTGATGCTGTCTCCAGCAGACCCGAAGTCAGACATAAGGCTGGTTTTGGAGGTAAAGGCCAACACGGTTTTTGCTCCACCTGAAGGCACGGCCCCGCTCATGAGCTGAAAGGTGAGGTCTGAGGGGCCAGTGGCCGAGAGGGTCATGCTGGCAGCGGCATTGTAGGTAATGGGCCCTACGGTGTCGGTGCCCATGCCTACCACGCTTCCGCTGAACTCCTGCGGGGTGCTGCCTCCGCCCCCTCCGGAGCCGCCACCACCTGTGTTATCGTCAATGGCACGTGCCAAGTAGTATGCTTCCACCAGGTCGGGTTCGTCCTCTAAGAAAAGGTCGAGGTAGGCGTCCATTTTGGTGCTGAGCAGGCCGTATGCCTTGGAGAGCAGTTCGGCCACGTTGTTCCCAGCCACCGCTTTCTGGTCGGTCTGTCCGCCCGGCTGTGGCAGGGTGCTGTAGTAGGTGGCCAGGTTGGTGTTGAGCACGGTAAGGTGGGCGGGCAGAATGAGGTAGCCGGCCAGTGCGGGTACCAGTGGGGTCACCATATCGCTTACCTGACTTGCGGTAATGTACAGGTCGCTGTCGCGCTTCTTGTCCAGTTCAGACTTGGTGTAGTCGGCCTTCTTCAGCAGAATGGGGTCGTTGGTATCAATGGCCAATGCCTTGGTGGCGCGGGTCATGCGCAGGGCGGCAGAGGTAAGGGCCACACGTGCGTTGCTTTTGGCAATGGCGTATCCGGTGGTGTCGGCCGTGGCAATGCCGTCATTGAGAATGATGCCGTCTATGTAGCTGTCGAGCACCAGTTTTTCGGTTGCTATTTGGGTAACGGCTGCCAGCTGTGCGGCCTTTTCGGTTAGGAACGTCTGCACCTTTACAAGGGCACTGAACCTGTTTTCTTCGGTTGCTTTCATTTTTCTGATTGTTTGGTTTTAAATGGAGTTGTTGATGAAGGTTTATGGTCAGAACCTACGGTCGGACGGGTCGCGGCCATAGCGCGACCTCCGTTTGCGGTAGGGTCGGTAGGGTTTTCGGTAAAGCGCAAAATGGAACAGGGACGAGGCCAGCGCAGCCAGTGCGCGGCCAATGGCCTTGAGAACGCTAAGGGTTAGGGCTAGTGCGGGGCTAGTGGGCTGTCCGGCTGTCCGGCTGTCCGGCTGTCCGGCTGTCCGGCTATATGAAGGTCGCGATTTATCATGACAGTACAACGAAAATAGCCAATAGTTATACACATGGACTGTTGATGGAAAAAAAGGGGGGGGGTAGCCTTCGCGGCACCCATTTGGTGCCTAGGCGCCTGCCATTGACCAAGCCTTGTGGTGCTACATCATTACCACGCGGCCATTGAAAAACAAACCATTGGAATAACTTTGGGCAAATCCGGCTATCGGTAACTAGTTAACGTTAGCGATAAGTTGGGCAAAATTGTTGAAGCCGTCTGACAACGCGGCTCTTAATTGAAAACTGAGTAGTTACTTATATGAAATACAAATATCAGTCAAGGAACTTAGATGGTATTATTGTGCCGATGGTTCAAGTGGAAAATCAGGACTATTCTTTGGACAGTTTAGAACGGTTTAAACAGAAATACGGACGGGACACTATTCTATGCACAAAGGAACCTTCTGGTTTATGGGGAAGCATGGGAAGACATCAATCACTTATCCCTGCCACTGCTTTTCTTGATGCTCTTCCTTGGGAAAATCGAGATTTTTGAAGGCATTGCTTTCAACCCTATGGCGCAATTCAATCCGCAACTTTAGCCTCTCTGTTAACCCTTTTCTAATCTGTCGGCCTCTCCTTACTCGATACTACTAGCCCCTTTTCCATGAGTTTTCTCATTAAAGGTTCTTCACGGATAGATTGCCTTTCCCAAAAACTTGCATCGTTATATCTTTTGGTAAGGCCATCGATGTCAGACTGGGTGATAAACGTGTTGCTGAACGTCAAGGAATCCTTAGGGAAAATCATCAAGTGGTCCGGCACGTAGTGAAAAGGAAGCATTACCCCTAGAATGACCATTACAATAAAAATTCGTCTTGAGTAAGACTTTTCTTTTTTTGGTATAGTGTCTGACCAACGGGACATTACAATTACAGCACTGAGTATGATGGTAGCTAATCCAATGCAGACAAATACCACTAGGGCTTTGTCATCGTTGATTACTCGCGCCATAACGCAGAACACCAACACTACCCCAAGAAGAAACAACGCTCCTATGAACATTCCAGCATACTTAAACACTCTGATTAGCTTTGTCTTGTCCATAATCTTGTTTGTAATTCAAATTTAGTCTTTTGCCAAATTGATGAAAGTTCTTGGTCGTGCTTCGCAAGGATTCCCCCATGGCCTCACGTAAAGTATTTTCTCAGGCCGTGGAAACGAAAAGTTTTTTGCCCGTATTGGTAAGGTCTTGGAGGTCTATAACGATTGACTATTTTTCTCCCATCAATGGGAGAAGCAAAGAAAGTAGTTCCGCTATTTGAAGGATCTGTAAAAGACACTCGTAAAATATTCAGCATCTGGTGGAGATTGAAAATGCTTACAGATCAACCTGAGCGTTTTAAAGACGAAGATGTCATTCAGGACGTTATAGCTTTTGTAAAGGCCGTTGGTTCGATTCAATATCGAGAACACGTATCTGCGGCAATTATAGCTTCATCATTAAGTGAACACTTTGTAAATAGATTTTCTAAGATTCCAAAATACCGCTATCCTAATACCGACCTGAAAAAAGTATTAAGTGATACCATATACTCAATACTTCGCAGCAAGGAATATTCATTAGAAGACCTAAAATCAAGTAGGCGTAAAACGGTTCGATTGTTTTTTGAGTTGTATGGAAAGGCTGAATTAGATAATCACATTAGCGAAGAACACCGATCAATCGTTACAAAAAGACACTATTATCCGCATTCTTTGCATATATGGCCGACTGTCCTGTTTCGTATGACGAACATTCTACAACTGGAGAAATATGGGATGCGGTTAAATCAGATGTAAAAGATTTTAAATAGGGTACAGCAGGTTTTGACTTTTTTGGCTGTACTGACCGTACAAGAAGTTTTGGCTGTCCTGACCAATCATTGCAAACCTGCTTGGATGGTTTTGGAAACGCGGTCATAGATTTGAAGCATTAAATCATTGAAACAAAAAAAAACCACCCTTTTGAGATGGTTCTTAAGATAATGCGTGCTAGCCATGCAGAAACTCGAAGAAGGCTGAAAAAGTGCCGTGATTACAGGGTCTAAGTCATAAACAGAACCCCTGTCGTTAGCTTCGAGGGAAAGGGGGAGTTCACGCTCCTCCTTTCTTCATTTACATAATTACTAATTCTTTTAACTCTTACCGAATTAAATGAAAAAAGAAAACAACTTTGCCCAACAACTGCTAAAAAATAAGCGCGGCACGGTGCGTCTCTCAATCTTGTTACCCTTTTGTAATGTCTTCATATCTCGAAAGTTTTGTTGTTCCTATGCGCTCATTTTTTGAGCAGTGACCGTTGTGCCGCTGCGCTGCTAATTGATGGGTCGCGTTTTGAATCGGTAAGCGTTGGAGGCGGTGAACGTCACATCATTTCTTGACCACGCTTCGGATGGCCAGAAAAACAACGGCCCCGCCATTTGGCGGGGCCGTTCTGTATGTGTGCTACGGTTGCTTAGTACTCGTCCTCATTGAAGAAGAAATCCTCTTTTGATGGGTAGTCTGGCCAAATGTCTTCAATGCTTTCGAAGACCTCACCGTCATCTTCTATCTCCTGTAGGTTCTCCACCACTTCCATGGGTGCACCGGAGCGCATGGCAAAATCAATGAGCTCGTCTTTGGTGGCGGGCCAAGGTGCGTCTTCGAGGCGTGAAGCCAATTCTAGTGTCCAGTACATAGCGAAATGTGTTAGAAGGTACCCTACTGTATTTCGCGCAAAGCTAAAAATTTAATGAAGACGGCAAATAGGCGACAAATTCCGTTAGGAAATGTTCGCAATTCCTTTACTGGCGCGGTTTCCACGGAATCTCGTCCACGCCATCGTCCTGCATTGTTTTTCGGCTCAGCACAAATAGATAATCGGACAATCGGTTCAAATATTTCATGACCAGCGGAGAAATTTTCTCCTCCTCGTTCAAATGAACGGTCAGTCGTTCGGCACGCCTGCACACGCAGCGGGCAATGTGGCAGAAGGCCACCGTGTCGTTGCCGCCCGGCAGTATGAAGTTGCGCATGGCGGGCAGCGCCTCGTTCATGCGGTCCATTTCCTTTTCCAGCAGTTCGATGTCGGCTTCGTGCAGGTCGGGCGTTTTCAGGTTGGCCTTGGTGGGGTCGCTGGCCAATATGGACCCGATGGTGAAGAGCCGGTCCTGCACTTCGGCCAAGGTCTGTTGGGCCTGCGGTTCAATATGCCGATGGCGCAGTAGCCCGATGTACGAGTTGAGCTCGTCAACCGTGCCATAGCTTTCTATGCGGATGTGGTGCTTGGGTACGCGCCCACCACCGAAAAGCATGGTGGTGCCGTCATCGCCCGTTCTGGTGTAGATCTTCATGCCGATTGCAACACGGTGCGTATATCCTGGTTCATCAGATCCGTTTCCACCAATCCATCCTTCAAACGGATGATGCGGTGCGCGTGCTGCGCAATGTCTTCTTCGTGCGTTACCAGCACAATGGTGTTGCCGTTGCGGTGTATCTCTTCAAACAGCCCCATTATCTCAATGGAGGTTTTCGAATCGAGGTTTCCGGTCGGTTCGTCAGCCAGAATGATGGCAGGGTTGTTCACCAATGCACGGGCCACGGCCACGCGTTGGCGCTGTCCGCCCGAAAGCTCGTTGGGGCGGTGCGTCATGCGGTCGCCCAAACCCACTTGGTTCAGTACCACCTCGCCACGTTCTCTGCGTGCGCTTTTCGGCCAACCCGCATACACCAGTGGCAGCGTTACGTTATCCAACGCGGTGGAGCGGGGCAGAAGGTTGAAGGTTTGGAAAACGAACCCGATCTTCCTGTTGCGCACCTCGGCCAACTGGTTGTCGGTCATTCGGCTCACGTCCTGTCCGTCCAAATAGTAGTGTCCGCTCGAAGGCGTGTCCAAGCAACCGATCATGTTCATCAAGGTCGATTTGCCCGAACCCGAAGGGCCCATCAAGGCCACAAACTCGCCTTCGTTTATCACAATGCTGATGTCGCGAAGGGCGTGTACCTCTTCGGTTCCCATACGGTAAACTTTGGCAAGGTGCTCGGTGCGAATGACCTCTTTCATGGTTGGCGAAGGTATTGTTTGTGTTTGGTTCCGATTTGCGTTACTTATTCATCTGCCAATTTCAGGGCGGCTTTCAACAGTTCGTCACTGATCCTGAAATCGGTTCGGGTCAGCTTGTCAACGATAGGCCTGATGGAAGGGATGACACCCGTTTTTTTGGCCCGAACAATAACACCTATTGTGCCCGTGATGTTCAGTCCAAGCTTCTCGGCCGAAACACGGGCTTTCTGATCGTCCAGAATGATGAGATCGGCCTTCAGTTCCAAAGCAAGTACAATGGCACTGGCCTCACCTGCATCAACCAGAAGTTCGAGCAGTTGCTGTTTCTGTATGTCTGCCGGTGCCAGAATTGTTACCCAATCAGGTAGTTGCTGCCCGAATTCGTTAGCAACGGTAGGTGTAGTGATTATTGAACGATAGAGCTTTTCCAATAGATCGAGTTCATCGATATTGGACAATGCAATGAGGCAACTCGTATCGGAAACAACGACCTTAGGCATTCTTCACATCTCTGGAAAGATCTGAAGCAGGATGATTGAACAACGACACATTGTACTTGCCAAGCAGCTCGGTGAAAGCGCGTTTTGACAGGCCTACGAGGTCAGCGGCCTGGCCTAACGACAATTTTCCTTCCTCATATAGTTTGGCAGCCAACGTCATCACTATTTCATTCTCATCCAGATCGATGGAATCGGGTATGTTGAGGATCACTCTTCTCATGCCTTAAAGGTATGGATACGGATTCAATGCCGTTAATACCTGATGGTGAAGTGCTGCTTGGCCTGCCCCTCGCGTAGGAAAACGATGCCCACTTGAAACAGGTCGAGCGTGACGGTAACACGTTCGTGCGCCTTTATGTTCTCCCACGCTTCGGCCATGCCTCGGCTCCAATAGATGTCATCGAACAGGAGGACGGATTCCGAAGTGCACTTTTCCAAGCATTGATGGAAGTATCGGATGGTCGGTTCTTTCTGATGATTCCCATCAATAAAGGCCCAATCGAGCTTTTCTATTGAATGGAGAAACGGCTGAAACGTTTGGTCAAAGTTCCCTTCGATGATGGTGGGTTGCACGTTTGCCTTTTCGAATTGCGAACGGGCAATGGCGGCCGTGTTGGGGCAACCCTCCAACGTGGTCAAATGCCCATTCGGGTTTCCAAGTGATTGATAAAGACTACCAACGCCCAGCGAGGTGCCCAGTTCCACCATGGTCTGCGGTTGGCAATGCCGCGACAGGCGGAAAAGCAGTTCTCCCCACTTTCCTCCTTTGGCAGAATTGCGGGCAATGTCGGCCACCTTCCTGCGGTTGGAGCGGTTCACCGTGGAACCCGCACCCAGATCGGTTATGGTTATCTCGTCTGTTCGGGCAAGAAGTTCATTCCGCAGCCGTTCAATGATGGCATATTCGGCATAGGCCGTACGGTCGTAAATGACCTCATCGAGCAACTGATACACAAACGGAGAATGGATGCCGTGGCGGTTGTTGGCCTTGGAAATGTATTGGAGGTATTTACCGGCTCGCCACAGATTGGACATTGGGCGAATTTAGCGGTTAGGCAACAGTTGTAGGGCAGGCATGTTGTAAGTTTACTGACCATGCAAACTATGAAACACCTATTTCTTTCCGCTTTCCTCTTTTTACCCCTGTTTCTTTTGGGCCAAAACATCAGCTCAGGACCGGTGGTCGGAGGGGTCACGTCCAATTCGGCACGTATCTATCTTAGAACCGATGTGCCCACTGCCTTTGATATTGAGCTCGATACGTTGGCATCGTTCGGCACATCCATCATTGTTTCAGACAGCACGCGCTCCAACCAATTTTCCATGGTGATAACCGATGTGGAAGGACTGCAACCGTTCAAACAGTATCACTACCGTTTTCTCATCAATGGTCAGCCGCAGGATTCGGTTTACCATTTCACATCGTTTCCAGAAGAGGGAGGCTTGGGTCACTATAAGATCGTGGTCGGGTCGTGCAATTACTTCGAGAATTTTCCGCTGTTTGGTCACATCAAGGCATTCGACCCCATGCTGTTCATTCATTTGGGCGATTGGAAGTATCCGCCCAGCACCTTCGGTTGGAACTACAATCTGTATCCCGACCGCATTGCGAACGCGTTCTCGTGGTGCTACAACGATGCCAACATGAGCGGTTTCGTGCTCGGAAATTCGGCCATCGACTACGTGTATGACGATTCGTATTGCCACAATGGGAACCAAGGGTCCACTTTTCCGCAGTTGAACGTGCTTTACCCGAATACCGACTCCGTTTTTTACCAATTGAATACGGTGCAGTTCGATCCAGCTGTCATTCCGGGTGCCATCAACGGCTACTTCGACCACTTTCCTGGCTATGATGCGGTTGATACGACTGTGGGCATCTATCATTCCTTCAAACTGGGAAACATGGAATTCTTCATGTTGGATCTGCGTAATTCTGCATCACCGCAGAACGATCCGTTCATCTATCATCCCGAAACAGGGCTTTACACCTTTGAACCCGGCCCGAACCATTCGTTGATGAGTGCTCCGCAACGAGAGTGGCTCTTGA
>Ga0172367_10001812_pt1 | contig 30268 bp, 27 predicted proteins | sample Lak10m_FD_114542 | JGI IMG/M metagenome (GOLD analysis project Ga0172367, IMG submission 114542) | Freshwater microbial communities from Kabuno Bay, South-Kivu, Congo - kab_022012_10m | ecosystem: Environmental > Aquatic > Freshwater > Lake | place: Democratic Republic of the Congo: South-Kivu...
AGCAAAAAACGTACATACGAATGTAACGGCGTAAAGGAATACATCGTCTGGCGGACATTGGATCGGCAAATCGATTGGTTCATTCTCGAAAATGGCAAATACAGTAGATTAGAACCTGATCAGTCAGGAATTATCCGTAGCCAAGAGTTTGCAGGTTTGTGGCTAAATGTAAACGCAATTTTGAACAATGATATGTCATCGGTTCTCAAGACTTTGCAGAATTAAAGATGTTTGATGGTGCTGCTTCGCAGCACCATCAAACATCTTTAATTCTTTAACCAAAAAAGACAATCCAGATCGGCAGCATGAATATCAGTCCGATGAAAGAAAAGGCGATCGTGCTAATTAGTAAATCGCGATCAAGGTTATAGACTTCAGCAAGAATTAGCACCGATAAACCTGTTGGAGTCCCTGACATCAGCGTGAGAATCAGACGTGGATCATTTCGGAGTCCAAACATCGTGGCTCCCAAACCGATCGCTAAAGGCACAATTCCCACACGCAAAAAAGCTGCGATCGCCGCAGGTTTCAGACTGTCCCACTTCTCGATTTTGCCTAATCGTAATCCTACAAGAGACAAAGCAAAGGCGATCGTCACCCACACTCCCATATCCAAACTTGACTCGATCGCTTCAGGTAAGCCAATAGGTCGCGTATACCAACCGATCGCAAAAGCCCATAAACTTGGCACAGTAACGACATCCAGCAATAACTTCCACCAAGGTGGCTTCACTTCGCTTTTACCAAAGTAGCTAGCAATAAAAACCGCAATTCCATAATTACCTGCGACATTACTAGCAATACTGTATAAAACTGCCCAATCCGCATAGGTTGCACTTGCTAGAGAAGATGTCAGCGACAAACCCACAAATCCTGTGTTGCTGAGCATTGTCGCCAAAATAAAGCTACCCAAGCTAGAGCGATCGCTATCTTCCTGTTTTGCAAACTGCCAACCAACTAAAGCCAACAGCCAACTGAGAATCAACGTGGTGATCGCCACATAGGGAATGTAGGGAGTATCTGAAAATTCTGTATGTCTAGCGAGGACAAATAGTTGTAGCGGTACTCCTACCCAATAAAGGGTAACACCCATAAATTTGGAGGTATTGATAGGCGCAAATCTAGACGCTACTAGTCCTACACCTGTCCATAACATTAGAGGAATATAAGCATTGATCAGATCGCCAAAATGGAAGATAGACCAAAATTGGTTAGGATCACTTAGCAGCATTCAAAATCCATTCGGTAACGCCATCGGCAAGAGTCTTAGCAAGTAGCTTTTGCTGTTGAGGATCGATAATCCATTCAAACTCGACAGGATGTATCATAAAACCTAATTCCAAAAGTACGGATGGAGCAGTTGTGGGACGCGCTAGGGCAAGATTATTCCAAAAAACGCCATAGTCACGACGATTTAGCTTTTTAGAAACGTAGGTATTAATAAAATTGGCAAAATCTTGTGCCTGAGGATTGTACCAAAAGGTTCCTACCCCTGACGTATTAATCGCATCGCCATGATCGGGCAGTGCATTGTAATGAATGCTAATCGCTAGTGTGGGTTCTTCACGATCAATTTGGGCAACCCTTGGTTCCAATAGAATATCAGAATCATCAGTACGGGTCATACTCACCTTTGCCCCACGATTTTGTAATTCTGATTGGAACAGTTTTGATGTGATCAGAGTGACATCTTTTTCGGGGTATCCTGTTGGACCTCGCGCTCCTAGGTCTTGGTCGCTGCCATGGCCTGCATCAATGAGAATTTTTACACCTTGTAGTGGTTGAGAATTATCTGATGCAGATTTAAGGATTGGTGGATGCTTGAGGGATAAGATCAAGTTTGTGCCTTGATAGCGAACTTTATATCCCCATTGTTGCTTAGGTTTGAGGCTAATTGTATAGGTAACTTTATTGGGTTCAGTTTGTACCCAATCCAACTTATTGATAATTGATTCTGGATCGATCAAAACTGTATCAGTTTGAGCCGTCACATTATATAGTGTCAACGTAAATAGGCGATCGCCTTGGTTAATAGAAATGGGTACTGGTGCTTCGAGGGGAATGGTCACCTCTGTCCATACATTATTAGGGTAGTCAGCTTGATTGGCTTGATTGACAACTCGCTTGGTGTTAATACTTCGCACAATTGAGGGCGGTGGAGTCTCGGCTGGTTGGAGTTTCGTCATACTCTTGCGTACCCAACCGCCATAGTCGAGCCTTAGCCAATTACCTTGCATCCCTGTAACTACAGCTTTGACTCCTTTAGGTAAAGGTGTAATTCTTGAAAAATCAGTACTTGCGCCAGTTCTAGCATCTGCCGCGATCGCGGTTACTTCAGCAATTTGGATATTTTGAGAAGAGAGGATCTCCACTTTACCTGTGGCTTTTTGCTTAATCACGCGATCGCCTGATTGATCCTTAATCCGCATTTCATACTCAGGCTGTCCGAGTTTACTAGCAGTTTCAAAGGTAGTGCAGCCACGAAAATATCCTGAAGGTGATTCGCTAGTGGCTTCGTTATTGCCTGTCAATACTGAAGAATTTGGTGGTAATTGGATATTGCGACGACGGGGTAATAAAGGAATTTCGAGATCGCCGATTCTGACTAGAACCGTGGCGTTGGGCGTGGCGATCGCATCAAAGCAGATTCTTTCATTGGGTTGTCGGGCAATATCGACAGTGGGGAATAGAGATTCTTGAATAAAACCAATATCCTTGGGAGGTAAGGTGATGCGGGACTCCCGTAAGACTGTGACATTGATTTGACGTTCATTACGGCGATCGCCTGTTGCATCGACATACTTGATCTCAAACTTATTTTCGCCAAAAGGAAGCGGCAAACTTGGGGCGAAATGCCCTGCATCAGTGCGTTCGATGGGTTTACCATTAATACTGACCTTGCCATCTTTGGGAGCAGTACCAATAAAAAACAGGCGATCGCTGGTGGTCTTATGTTGTAGCGGTGGATAGGTGAGGTGTAGTTGTGTGGGGGGGACAAAGTTCTGAGCGTCTGTTGCAATTGCAAGGAAAAAGCTCAACATCCCAATTACAAATATTCCGATCAGTCGCCGCATAATTCCAGTTACTTACTTAGATTAGTAATACAAACAGCACCATTTAATACTAGCGTCATCGCGGAATCTATGGCGCAAAACGCTATATTCTGAGTTTAGAAACCACTTTAAGAATTACTGGCTGTAGTCAAATAAAAATGAAAATTTTAGTAATGGGCGGCACAAGATTTATTGGTGTGTCGTTAGTCAAATTATTGGTGTCTCAAGGGCATGAGGTAACTCTATTTAATCGCGGGAAAAAGCCATCACCCGTTGCAGGACTGCGAACAATTATCGGCGATCGCACTGACTCACAGCAATTGCGAGACAAGCTTGGTGGTGAATCCTTTGATGCGGTTTTTGATAACAATGGTCGGGAACTGAGTGACACCCAGCCCCTTGTGGAAATCTTTCGCGATCGCCTTCAGCATTTTGTGTACATGAGTTCCGCAGGTGTCTATCTCGATAGTGAGATTCTGCCCTATCACGAAGCCGATGCCACTGATCCCAAAAGCCGACATAAGGGCAAGTTAGATACTGAAGCATATTTGCAAAAGGTTAGGACTGAATCAGGATTTCCCTATACTTCCATTCGTCCTACTTATATATATGGGCCACAAAACTATAACGATGTGGAAGCTTGGTTTTTTGATCGAATTGTGCGCGATCGCCCGATTCCTATCCCTGCTAATGGCAAGTTTATTACTCAACTTGGTCATGTCGAAGATCTCGCTTCCGCAATGGCCGCAGTCTTGGGTAATCAAAAGGCGATCGGTGAAATATACAATATTTCCGATACCCGCTATGTCACCTTTATTGGACTTGCCAAACAATGCGCGATCGCCGCAGGTAAAGATCCCAGTCAACTCAACTTTGTTTATTACAATCCCAAAGATTTTGACTTTGGCAAAAAGAAAGCTTTTCCCTTCCGCTTACAGCATTTCTTTGCAGCCGTCACCAAAGCTCAGCAAGATCTAAACTGGAATCCTAAGTACGATCTCTTGTCTGGCTTAAAAACATCGTTTGAGTACGACTATATCCCTTCCAATCGTCAGCACGCCGATATTGATTTCTCCACGGATGATCAAATCTTGAAATAGTCTTGTAATACACAAGAGACTTTTGAAAGTGGTGCAAAGCACCACTTTCAAAAATTTCCTAGTATGGGTTTGAGCTCAAAGCACTGTAAGACTAATACCGAAATACAAAACAGCGCAGCCGTTTTGTATCAGCAATTCTCATTATAAAAATCGGTTTTTTGAACGCCAACCAACGGTTGGCTTTCAAAAAACTGATTTTGGTATTTCTAGCGCCGCAGGCGCTGGAAATACCAAAATCGGTTTCATAATCAGAATTGCTGGTTTTGTATTTCGGTGCTTTTCAGTCCAAGCATAAGTAAGATTATGCTAATGTAAGGAAATCTTATATTCTACCTTTTGCAAACATAGGTAATTTACGATGCTGGCTAAGTTAACTTCCAAAAATCAGCTTACTCTTCCTAAAAGTATTACTAAGGCAATTGGAAACTCAGAATACTTTGATGTGAAGGTAGAAGGTGGGCAAATTATTCTCACGCCTGTAAGAATTCAGCGTGCTGATGCGGTACGTTCTAAGCTTGCCGCTTTGGATTTAAACGAACAGGACATTGCGGATGCTGTAGCATGGGCGCGTAAAGGATGAGTAATCGCCTGAGAGTAGTAATTGATACTAATTTAGTATTATCGGCGTTGGTATTTGGTGGAAGTACAGCAAGGTTACGTTTATCATGGCAGAGTGATCGCTTTGTTCCATTGGCTTCTAAGGTAACGATTACAGAGCTAATCAGGGTACTTGCTTATCCAAAGTTCAAATTGACAAAAACTGAGCAAGAGGATTTATTAGCGGATTATTTGCCATTTTGCGAAACGGTGCTATTCCCAGAGCAGTTACCTGCAATTCCTGAATGTCGTGATCCTTTTGATGAACCTTTTCTGATTTTGGCTCTAGTTGGAAATGCTGATTATCTAGTAACTGGTGATCGCGATTTGCTCTGTCTTGTTGATCATTTTGCCTGTCCGATTATGACGGTTGAGCAGTTTTTCACAATTTAACTTATCCAGGTAAAAAATCGGGATTTAGAGTCTCTTCTTGGCTGAAAGGCGGTCGCATTGGGAAAGTAGAGATATTTAATCCCGTTTCAATAGCGGCTTTTCGGCGACCTTCTTGATAACAGTCATCAAAGACTTGTTTTAAGTATGGTTTTAAACTAGGGCTTACTTTTAGGGCTTTGACAATGCGGCTACGATGTTCGTCAATAATATATCGCCAGCTCGAAGTACGTTTATTGACTTGATATTGATATTTGAGTAAATGCATCAATAAAATTTCTAAATTACTTTCTAAAGCAACTTTTTCTTTTCGCGCCATTGCTTCAATTTCTTCTAAAAGGTTCTCAATGTCTAAGTTTTCTAGCTGCCCTACGCGGAGTTGTTCGCTAGTCATCTCCAACCACATTAGGTAGTCTTCTTCATAGACTGTCTTCAAAGAGGGTTTTGCATTTATGAAGGTCACTTTAGTTACTCCTTTGGCAATATTTCTATAATCGATGTTGAGAATTTTTTTACAATTAATTAATCACATCAAATATTTTCCACTGGCATTAAGATTAAAGTAACGTTTGGTGAAAATTATATCAGGACTACAGTCTCGATTAGAGCGATCGCCCCGTCGATCAAACATTGCGTTAAAGTTAAACTTAAAGCACAAAGCCCGATCGCCGATATCAACCATGAATATTACAGTCAAGCTTCGCCGCCAAACATCACGCGATAGCGAACCCACCTATCAAACCTATCAAATCGAAGCCGATCCAACTCGCACAACTGTACTTGATGCATTAATCAAAATTCAGAGCGAACAAGATGGCTCCGTTAGTTTTCGGCGTAATTGTCGCAATGCTATTTGTGGATCTTGCTCGATGCGAATTAATGGGCGATCGGGCTTAGCATGTCAGAAGCACATCAGTGAAGTGATGGGAGAGCATGATACGGAACTGGTGATCGAACCGATGCAAAATCTGCCAGTAATTAAAGACTTAATCGTAGACATGACTAAGTTTTGGGATAACCTTCACAAAGTCGATCCCTATGTCTCCACTGCATCACGACAAATCAGTAAAACAGAATTTCTCCAAACTCCCGCCCAACGTGCCAAACTCCAAGCTGCTGCAAATTGTATTCTCTGTGGTTCTTGCTATTCTGAATGTAATGCTGCGGCTGTAAGCGATCGCTTTGTGGGCCCCCACGCTTTAGCAAAGGCCTATCGAGTTATGGCAGACAACCGCGATGATCAGACAGAAGAGAGAGTCGCCAAATATAATGAATCTGGTTTTGTCTGGGACTGCACGCGCTGCTATAACTGCAATGAAGTCTGTCCAGTGGAAGTGCAACCCCTAGATCGGATTTCTCAAATTAAGCATGAAATTCTTGCTAACACCGATTTACCAGAATCTACTGCTCAACGTCATCGTCATACGATGGTAGAACTAGTCAAAGAAGATGGCTGGATCGATGAAAGTAAATTTGGGGTGCGGGTTGTTGGCGATAACTTCCGAGATTTAAAAGGATTGCTCAGCATTTTCCCTCTGGGTATTCGCATGGTTTTAAGCGGTAAAATGCCTTACCCTTGGCAATTTCAAAAATCCGAGGGAGCAGTCGAAGCTAAAGCTCTGATTGAGGCGATCGCCTCTGCAAAAAATCAGAAAATGCCTGCGGATTCGTAGAGGCGGCGAATGAGAGCGAGGATTTTGCGATCGTAGAGAGGATCGATCGCCCAACGCCCAGTAAGTTGGCTTAAGACTGGGGCAACACCTCGCGCAACTAAATGGAATCTGGGTGCAACCACAGTTTGAAATAACGGAGCATTGCTAGCATAAGCCTTGAGATGTTGGATATGCGCCCTTACACCTGAACGTTGATCCTCAAAACTTGCGCCCGATGCTTTTGCTGCTGAAATAGCTACGGCTCCTAAACTAGCAAAATTATTTTGTTCAGGTTCGATGTCTTTGCCAAATCTTAAAAAGTTGGTTTCAATACACATTTGACAAAAAGCAATATCATGATTTACCCCTTCAATCTCTGCTTCTTCACGGTATAAACGGGGAAGATCGCCATAGTTCGTAAGAGCAGTTTCATTATTGTTTTTCAAAAACATCAGTAACTGTACTTCCGAAGCATTACCCACACCCATGATCTGATCGATTTGACCAGTGAAAACTTTAAAAATAGTTTTCAAATGAAGTGTGCGGGTTGTGCTATCCCAAGAGACAGAAGTATTTAACTCGCGTAAGGCGATCGCCTGCACATAGACAATACTTTGATAACGTAACCGACAATTGAGCGGAATCTGATTAAGCTCAAAGCCAAGGCGATCAACTAAATCCGCAGGTACAAATACATTTCCCGATACAAGAATCCCTTTTTCGGCATAACTCTGCCCATTAAGATTGATATTAATCTCTGGATAAGTTATCGGCTTTGGATTAGTTGGGCGATTGGCTGGTGTATATACAGGAATTGTGGTGGCAGTTTCATTAATCCATGCTTGCAGACCATCAGCAATTCCGATCGCATAGTCACGCCGCCTTGTTTGCATTAGCAGTCGATCTTGCGAACTATTAGAAAAAACTAATTCCAGCAAAATAGAAGGAACTGAAATTTGGCGGCAAAAACTTAAACTGCCGATACTGGCGATCGTGTCTGCTTTTGCGCCACGATTAATGATTTCAGGTACACGCTTAGTTAAGGCATTGGTGAGTATTTCTGCTTGTCTTTTCCGCAGTGCATTATTGGTGATGTAATAGGCAGTTGTGCCACGTAATTCAGGAGCATTGGCAATATTTAGTTGTAACGACAAAGCTACATCTTGTTGATCTGACCTTGTATTAACCCATGCGATCACTTCAGCTAAATTCAGATCATCGCTAGGTATGGCGATCATAATTCCACGCGATCTCAGCTCGGCAATTACTAAGTCCCTAGTAGCGACTAATTCAGCAGTTTCCATCGTGCCACCTGCCATCTCACTTAGATCGCGAAATGACCCCTCAAAACTACCGTGACCTGCGGAAATAAATATTTTGCCCATATTCCTATTTGCCAGTCCATTTCAGCAAGCAAAAAAGTCTTCGTAAGTCTATCAGCTTTTGTCCTGTTTGACTTTTTATTATTAAAAACACCAGCAATTCTCATTATGAAACCGATTTGGTTGTCACCAGCGCCTAAGGCGCTGGTGACAACCAAATCGGTTTTTTGAAATCCTGCCAACGGCGTGCTTAAAAAATCGTTAGCTCGATATCGCCATTTGCAGCGTGCGAAGCACGCCGCAAATGGCGAAAAAGGTAAGAATCACTTAGCGATTCTTACCTTTTTTCACTTTTGTCGAACTGAAGTTAAAAAAACGATTTTGATAATGAGAATTGCTGTTATAGCGCTTTTCAATCAAGCGAGGTACACAGGTTTGTTTCCCCGCCTTCGGCGGGGAAACAAACCTGTACTTCACTAGCCTGATACAGGTTATAAAAACAGAAAGATGGCTTTATCGCCAAGTAAATCAAAAGCAAGCCCAAAGGTTAGTGGCTCGTCACTAACCTTTGGACTTGCTTTTTCCTAACATGATTGGCAACTGCTACAGGATTATGATTCGATGCTAAAAACATCAAAATTAGTTTCATAATTAATACAACACTCTGTTGTATTAACGTGAGTTCGACGAACGCGCAAAATGGTAAAAATCGCAGAGTGATTTTTACCATTTTGCGCCATTTACGCCGCGCGAAGCGCGGCGTAAATGGCTATATCGAAATTAATACGGATGCATAATTAAAACCTTCGTAAAGCAAACATCAATCTCAGTAAGGTTTTTGGCCTTGGATTTTGTCGTAAGCAAAATCCAAGGTGATCTATTGCTGATTTATGAGGGCGGGAATCTTCCAAAAACACCAACTATGAAAAAAAGAGTTAATCTTACCTTTCCCAAGCGAGCAATCAGCATTCCGATCACCTATCGGCTTGCCAAAGATTTTAATATTGCTGCCAATATCATCCGCGCCCAAATTGCCCCCAACAAAATGGGCAAGATGGTATTAGAGTTATCGGGCGATATTGATCAACTGGAAGAAGCAATAGACTGGATGCGATCGCAAGATATCGAGGTTTCATTACATGGACGCGAAATTGTGATTGACGATACAGCCTGTGTAGATTGTGGCTTGTGTACAGGTGTTTGCCCCACTGAAGCCCTGACTCTCGATCCCAAAACCTTTCAGCTTAACTTTCTGCGATCGCGCTGTGTTGTCTGTGAGCAATGTGTTACTGCTTGTCCAGTCAACGCTATATCTATTAACCTATAGCAAGGTAATCGTTAAGGGCTCTACAGTTTAATCAAGAAACAAATTTTTTCATGGCGCAGCTTTGCCACTCCATGAAAAATCGGTTCCTTATTTTGCGTCTTGCGATACAAATAATCAACAACTGATACGCGATCGCGATAACCGCCTATAATGATACAAAAAGTAACAATTTTTTATAAACAATTTAACCCATCAAACTTTGAGTCATAACTCATGCATTTTGAGTTTTTTTCGCTAGAAATTATTCAAGAATGGACGCAGCAGTACGGATACTGGATTGTCTTCTTTGGCATCATGCTTGAGAATGCAGGTATCCCCTTACCAGGCGAAACAATCACCTTAGTTGGCGGTTTTTTAGCTGGGAATGGTGAGTTGCGTTATCCATTAGTTTTACTCTGTACAGTTGTAGGAGCGATTTTAGGGGACAGTGCAGGATACTGGTTAGGGCGTTGGGGTGGCTTACCAGCATTAGAAAAAATCGGCAAAATATTTAGGCTACCCAGTGACGAAATAGAGATCGCCCGTGAAAAATTTCGCGGAAGTGCAGATCGTGCTGTCTTTTTTGGACGATTCATTGCCATCTTACGAATTTTTGCTGGGCCGATGGCGGGGTTATCAGGAATGTCCTATTCCCGATTTCTCTTTTTTAATGCCACAGGTGCATTAGTTTGGGGAACAGTGACGACAGGGGTTGCCTACTATGCTGGTACTTTAATTCCCCTAGAGACTCTAGTCTCTGGAGTTGTGAAGATTAGTTCCATCATTTTAAGTGGTGTAGTGCTATGGTTTGCCACCCCACCAGCATTTCGTTGGCTCAAGGAAAGATTTATTACTTGGCGTAATGCTAAAAAAAACCAATCTTCTAGCCCTAGTCAGTCAAAGCTACTATCTAATCAGGAATCATCTGTAATATTTCCAATCGCAGAAGATAAAGTAATGGTGAAAATCGAAAAAGACTATTAGAAAGAAAGAAGGGCTACCTATCAGGTAGCCCTTCTTTCTTAAGGCTTTAAAAGCAAAAAAATGACTGTGTCATTTTTTTGCTTTGGTATTTACGGAGAGAGAGGGATTCGAACCCTCGGTTGCTTTCACAACATTCGATTTCAAGTCGAACGCATTCGACCACTCTGCCATCTCTCCCGTTGGTTATTCTAAAGCATGATTACATCTAACACAAGCAAAAAATAAAGACTCGCAAAGCGAGTCTTTATTTTTTGGATAGACTAATTAGCCTAAAACCTATGCTTTGACAGCAGACATTGACAAAGTGTAGTAACCCAACTGGTTAGGAACTCTCTCCCACTTACCATCAAGCTTGCCCTTAGACAAGTTCTTGGTAACGCGATCCTTCGCTTGGCGGAAATTTTCTACTGAGAGATCACCATACAAAGCTTTGACAACGCTATCAGCATTGACAAACTCTCCCTTGCGCTCTTGCAAAACCTTCTCGATCGCATCAGTTAAAGTATTACCCTGATAGAGAGGGCGCATCACCAAAGAACTCATGCGTCCAGATTTCTTTGGCTGTGGAGCTTTAACTGCTTCTACTTCAGCCTTTTTGGAGCCCTTAGGGGAAGCCTTTGTAGCTTTAGGGGCAGCCTTAGGCGCAGCCTTAGGAGCAGCCTTAGGCGCTTTAGTCGATTTAGTTGCCTTAGGAGCAGGAGCAGCTTTAGCAGCAGCTTTAGGAGCTTTAGCAGCAACTTTAGGAGCTTTAGCAGCAGCTTTAGGAGCAGGAGCTTCAGCTTTTACGGATGCAGCTCTGCCTCTTTTGATAGTTGAGGTAGGAACTGTTTTCAAGGTTTCTAGAGACAGTGTGTAGTAACCAAGTTGGTTAGGAACACGCTTCCATCTATTTTCGCCTTTGCCCTTGGATAGATTCTTGGTTACACGCTCTTTAGCAACTCGGAATACAGTCTCTGTCAAATCACCGTAAAGAATATTGACTACATCATCAGCATTTACTGCTTGTCCTTGGCGTTCATTCAAAATCTTTTCGATCGCTTCTGTAAGGGTAAGCCCATCGTAAGCAGGACGAGTTGTCAAAGAACCACGACGATGTCCTCTTCCTTTTCCTTTAGCAGCAGGTGTAGCGGCAGGAGCTGCTTTAGGCTCAGCGACGGCTTTAGGCTTGCGACCTTTAGTAGGGGCGGGTGGAACTTCAGCAATTACGGGAGCAGCTACAACAGGAGCAGCTACAACTTCTTTCTTTTTACCTTTAGCGTTAGGAGCTTCAGCAGGTAGACTTCCTAGGAGTGCTTCAACATGAGCAAGTTGGGCGCGGGCTTGGGCAACTTTATCTTCATATTCAGAGAGGAACCCCTGCAAATGGGTTTGCAAAGCTTGTAAAGACGCGCCAAATCCGTCTGGCTGTAAACTTACAGGTAGATCTATAGTCATATTATGGGAATCCGAGAGATAGTAGTGATTGATTGTTTTGATTAGTTTGTTTCCTCATACTTTTGCTTATGATGGAAGAAACTCATCATTTCGTTCTATCATGTTTTGAGAGAACTCGCAATAGTTTAGAAAGAATTCTCACCATTATCTATTTTTTTTGAAGAAAGAGGGTTATGCATTGTCCCTTTTCCTCTATTGAGTAACATCAATTCACAGAAGTGTGGCGACACTTCCGTGAATTAAAAATCAAACTCTGTAAGGGTTTTGACAGTACAAAATGGCTACGCCATTTTGTACTTTGGTATAAGCATCAATTCGTGAGAAGCCATCTAAAGTTAAGCTAAATAAACGTCAGTTCGACAAAAGCAAAAAACGGTAAGAACCGCTAAGCGGTTCTTACCGTTTTTCGCTGCTTGCGGCTTGCTTCGCAATCCGCAAATGGCTATATCGAACTCAGATGAACAAAGTTGGTTCGACATAATGTGAAACTACCCCTGAGATAGAGCTAGCGTGAAAAACTATCTCTCAGAATTCAACCCTAATCGTCTTTAAATACTGTTTTGTAGGCTTTAGATTGTCGATGGTAAGTTGAAAGTCGATGCTAAGTTGAAAACTGCACGGTGTTGCTATTTTTTTAACTCTAGGAGAAATTTGGCTTCGCTAGCCCGATCGCTATTGGGATAACGGTCTATCAGTCTTTGCAGATAATTGGACTGCTCGCTGAGAAAGAAGCTAGAAAACAGCAAATCATCAATATATTGGCTCTGAGGAAACTTGACCTGTAATTCAGTGATGATGCCATCAATGCGTCGTTGATAGTCAACGCGCATACTGTTTTCACGAAATTCATAATCTTGATACGAATAACTATTTCTCCTAGTCGGTTGATAAGACTTACTAGCCGACACACCTACGGGTGGATGGATACGTTGGGTTTCTGAGAAAGTGTGATTTTCCCACTGGTAAAGAAGTGTCATTGCTACCATGTACAGAGTTTTTTCTCGCAGAGCCGTAGAAAGGCTATTGTCTTCGAGTAATTTTTGATAGAGGGAAAGAGCGATCGCATTTTGACTGCCAGCTTGATATTTAGCAAGAATATCAGCATCACTGCGTTTAGATGGATCGCATACCCACCATTCGCGACAATTCCAATCTGTTGGCAAGAAATAAGCGCGAAATCCATCCCAAATTGCTAAATAACCATTTTTCCATCCGCCAAGCCCTGCCCAGTTAGAGGCAATCTGATATCGTGATTCGGGTGTGTTTTCGATTTGCCATTGACGTAATTTTTGCCAACGTAGTTTTTGTTCACCCAATAGTAACTGAGCTTCTTTCTTGAAGTTTTCGACCTGATTATCTGGCTGCCACCAACGACCTCGAGGATAGTAGTAAGCTTCGAGAATCTGGTCAGGAATTGCTTCTAATTGCACCTTTGCTGCTGTCTCTAGGGCTTTGGCATAGTCTTGCGATCGCGCATATTGAACTGCGATCGCATATTGTAAGAGTGGTGCAAGGAGTTGATTTTCTGGCTCTTGTAAGAGGGTTTGCATCTGGTCGATGGACAAGCCAACATCAAGGAGCGTGCGAACATGGGGAAAAGCAAGATAAAGAGCATCGCGATCGCCCATTGGTTGCGACATAATCTTGATCCAGAGGCGCATCGCTTCGACAATATCATTGTTATCTTGCAAACTTAGCGCCAGAAAGTAATTAGCATCATCAGATCCAGAGTGCTCGGAATATTTCTGGAGCCAGCCTTGCCATGCATTCAGTCTTTCTTTCTCGGTAAGTTTAGCGTTACGGGCAAGGAGCGCTGGCTCGCGTGGCTCAGCATTAAAATAAGACCTTCCCGTTAAATCTCCATATTCGCGACAGGCGATCGCAAATTTTGATTGTGGATATTTCTCTACCATTCCCAACAGCAGATAATAGGCATGGTTGCCCTTTTGCCCAAAATTTTCGTAACTAACGATCTTTGAGAGGGAATGAAGTTGGGATAGATCGTTATTTAAAATGTTTTTGAGGAGTTCTGTCCCTTGCGTATCTCCATGTCGATCAAGTTCAGCGATCGCCCACATCCGATCGCTTGCTGAGCGATCATCAGCTAAGGAACGAAAGAACGCGCGAGTAAAGGGGGTAATCTCTCCCGCCTTCATGACACCTAGTCTCTCAACTAAGATATATTCCTGAGCATCGCTGGATAACTTTAGGTAGAGAGCGATCGCTTCTTTGATTTGTCTATCTGTTGGTTGTTGTAGTTGCTCGTACTGCACCCATTCTGGTAAACCTGCAAAATTCTTGCTTTTTTCGGAAGGAGTTTTGCCATAGACGGCTTCGTAACCCAATAATCTAGTCAAGAAATCGAGATTGAATTGGTCGTAGTAACGAGGGGAATTCCTCGGTTCGAGATTTGCCTTAGCAAGACTAATTAACTCTGCACGTACTTGAGGGTCATCTAAGCCAAATTCTTTCTCCCAGTCTTTGCTCTGAGCCTCTGATACATAGGAAGAGATTTCATAAAAGCTTGGATAGGTCATCCGTCGCTGAATCTGTCCGCGTAACCATAGCGTTGTATAGGGCTTTCCTAGACTGCGAATACCTTCAAGCCCATACCTTTGGCGAGTTTCATCAAGGGAGCGAGCGTAATAACTCAATAACGGATAGGCTTTGGCTCCGTATTTTTTCCAGACTGGATTCTCAACCCGATCTTTCCCCCACTTCTCGACAATGATATCTTGGCGCACTGCTTGAGCAATTTCTTGCCATTGAGGATCGAAGCGAAGGCGATCGCGCAAGACATCATCAATTTCCAATTGGGATATTTCTTGAGGGCTGAAAGAATCAGCTAGTTTTGACATTTCCGATGGACTAGGTATTTTAACTGTCCGAGATTGAAATACTTCTGTCGCTCTGAGTGCAAGACTCACCGAAAAGATAGTAACGAATATAGACAATATATATAGATGTCGCTTTTGCATTTCGATCTCCAAGCTTTAAGTTATTGCGATTTTCAAATTGAGTCTTCACTCATTTGAAAATCAAAACCCTGACTATACATTAAACGTGATTTGGATGAGACAGAATTACATCTCATTAATTTGCAACAAAAAATCATCTGCAAAAAAAAATAGAGTCGGCGCTTAAAACGCCGACTCTATTTTTTGCTTTAAAAGAATGTCAGTTCGACGAAAGCGAAAAATGGTGAAAATCGCTCTGCGATTTTCACCATTTTTGCTGCGCGAAGCATGCTGCCTTCGTCGAACTGACGTTAAAAGAATAAATGGCTTTCAGGTTGGATATTGATTTCCATCGGTACAGCTTGTGGATCGGCGGAAAGAGCAAACATAATTGCATTTGCCGCAGTCTCAGTCGTTAGCATTTTGCTGCGATCGACCTTCAGGCTGACATTATCCCAAAATGGTGAATCAATTCCGCCAAAATAGAATAGAGTCACCTTAATCCCCAAACGACGAACTTCATCAGCCATACATTTACTAAATCCGATCGCCCCAAATTTTGATGCACAATAAGCTGAAGCCATAGCCATTGGATGTTTACCAAGAATGCCAATGACATTACAGATATGTCCAACCTTACGATCCTTCATGACATTTGCCACAGCTTGGCTAGTGTAAAAATTCCCCTTGAGGTTAAGATCAAGCATCTGGTCAAGCTCTTGCGGCTCAATGCGAAGGAATTGCTTCATCACGCCTGCACCTGCGGCATTCACTAAGACATCAATCTGTCCAAACTGCGCGATCGCCTGCTGTACCATTCCTTCAACTTGCTCATACTTCGTAATGTCTGTAGGAACTGCGATCGACTCTATATCATAGTCATCTTCGAGGTTATTAACTAGTTCTTCCAGTTTGGCGGCGTTTCTCGCGACAAGAACTAACTTTGCACCTGCTGCGGCTAATTTTTGGACAAGCGCCAAGCCAATGCCACCTGTTGCACCGACAACAACAACAACTTTATTTTGCATCTTAAAAATCACGATCTATTTACAATACTTTATACTTCTTTACATAATAAAGCCTCATGGTTATGTGGTTAAAAACGTCAGTTCGACGAAAACGAAAAATGGGAAGAATCGCTGAACGATTCTTCCCATTTTTCGCCATTTGCGGCATGCTTCGCACGCCGCAAATGGCTATATTGAACTCACATAAAAAACAGATTTTTAGTGGTGCGGCTTTGCCGCACTGCTAAAAATTTGTTTAAGCAACTCCATTCTTTTTAAACCAGTCCAGTAATCTTTTCCAGCCGTCCTCTGCTTCGGTTTGACGATATGAAGGGCGATAATCAGCATGAAAAGCATGAGGTGCATCGGGATAAACCACGATCTCGGAATTAGCACTGCAACCCTTCAGTTTTTCTCGCATTTGCTCAACCGTATCCACAGGTATGCCAGTATCCTTACCACCATATAAACCCAGAATTGGCACTTGTAAATTCTGGGCGATATCAATGGGATGCTTTGGTGTAAGTTTTGTTGATTCACCAACAAGTCTGCCATACCAAGCCACACCTGCTTTAACTTGCGGATTGTGAGCAGAATATAACCAAGTAATCCTCCCACCCCAGCAAAAACCCGTAATCCCCAACTTTTGAGGATTTCCTTTGGCTGATTTAGTCGCCCATGCTGCGGTTGCATCAAGATCCGCCATAACTTGAGCGTCAGGAACTTGACTAACTACTTTGCGGATCTCCGCAATATCCGTCAACTTAGATACATCACCCTGTCGATAAAACATTTCAGGGGCGATCGCTAGATAACCTAATTTGGCGAGGCGACGGCACACATCTTGGATATAAGCATGAACGCCAAAGATTTCTTGAATAACTAAGATCACAGGAAAATCTTTGCCCACAGTTGGTCTAGCTCTATAAGCAGGAATCGTGCCATCTTTGACAGGTATTTTGACTTCGCCTGCGATGATGCCCTTATTGTCTGTAGTGATTACTTTTGCGGAAATTGGCTGCACGGCGATCGCAAAGCCCGCCGTGAGGCTAGTAACTGCGATGAATTCGCGTCTGGTAAGTTTTGACATGCAAATGAACCCTTACAAAAATATAGATGGTGCAAGCTAGGCTTTCCACCATCTATATTTTGCACCTATATGTAATGAAGGCAGCGCTTCGCACTGCCTTCATTACATATAAGCCTGTTAGCCGTAGCGTAACGTACTGGCTAATGTTTGATCTCTACAAGGTAAGTAGATTTCATTAAACTATTTGCCAATTTTGACAGGGGTTTTAGTAGCTTTGAACTCATAAATTGCTTTTTCTAGCAAAGAGACTCCTGTCATTTCTTCTGGTTGTGGAACTTGCAAAATTTCTAAAATCGTAGGGGCAATATCTGCGAGACGACCGCCAGACTGCTTAAGCCTTACATCAGCACCATGACCATAAATCTTGCGACCTTCACCCTCTACCAAAATAAACGGGACAGGATTGCTGGAATGAGCCGTCCAAGGGTTGCCTTGCTCATCCCACATATATTCGGCATTTCCATGATCGGCGGTGATTAGAGCCGTACCACCAGCATTGGCAATACTAGACAATAATTTTCCCAAACATCGATCAACATGTTCGAGAGCTTTGACCGTAGCTTCAAAATTGCCAGTATGACCAACCATGTCGGGGTTAGCATAGTTAATCACAATTAGTGAGTAAATCCGCTTAGCGATCGCCTCGGAGGCAATGCGGGTTACCTCAGTAGCGGACATAGCTGGCTCTTTATCATAGGTAGATACACGCGGGCTATTGACCAATACCCGATCATCGCCTTCACTAGCTTCTTCTAGCCCACCATCAAAAAAATAGGTAACATGGGCGTATTTCTCAGTTTCAGCGAGGCGTAACTGCTTTAATCCATGTTGAGCGACAACTGGTCCCAACAAATTAGTTAAGTTTTGGGGCAGGAAGGCAACAGGCACAGGTAAAGCACTGTCGTACTGGGTAAAGGTGGCATAGGCGAGATGCTGAATATGTTCGCGTTCAAAACCTGTAAAGTTTTCGGCTACGAGTGCTTGAGTAATCTCACGGGAGCGATCGGGCGGAAGTTAAAGCAAATTACACCATCACCTGAAGCAATCGCCCCTTGAGCAATGCGAGTAGGGTGTAAAAATTCATCGGTAATTTTTTCTTTGTAGGCAGCTTCTAGTAAGTCTGTTGGCTCAGTTAGCTCAGTAGTGATTTGATCGTTTGTCAAAACTTCATAAGCTTTTTGGACGCGATCCCAGCGCTTGTCACGATCCATGGCAAAGTAACGACCACTGATTGTAACAATGCGTCCAACACCAATCTTTTTAATATGTGCTTGTAAAAGCCTAATAAAGTTGATCCCTGAATGCGGTAAGGTATCACGTCCATCGGTAATCACATGAATGCAGACATCCTCAATTCCTTGGGACTTGGCTAAATCTAGCAAGCCCAATAGATGATCAATATGTGAATGCACACCACCATCAGAGCAAAGTCCAATCAGATGCAATTTGCTATGGTGAGCTTTAACCTTTTCACAAACTTGGACTAGAACTGCATTTGATAATAATGAGCCATCATCGACAGCATCAGAAATTCTTACTAATTCTTGGGGGACAACTCGACCTGCACCAATGTTTAAATGTCCAACTTCAGAGTTACCCATTTGACCTTTTGGTAAGCCAACATCTTTGCCAGAGGCTTGGAGGAGAGTTTTTGGGTAGGTACTCCACAGACTATCCATGACGGGAGTATTTGCTGCGGCGATCGCATTGCCCTCGGTCTCTTTCCTATATCCCCAGCCGTCCAAAATGATCAGAACCAGTGGAGAAACAGACCCCGTTTGCATAAAAGACAGTTCCTTGTTAAGTACATGTTCACTCCTCACTAGGCAGTCATGCCATCGGAGCAAATTTACGGATTATCTTAACAATACTTGGCAATTTGCGCGATCGCAATGTATCGTAAAAAACTTTTAATTATTCCCAAACTTGTGGTGCTTTGTTGCAAATGGTGAATTGCTGCTCTAAATTAGCGCATTTATAGCAGCAATTCTCATTATGAAACCGATTTTGGTGTTTCCAGCGCCGAAGGCGCTGGAAACACCAAAATCGATTTTTTGAAAGCACGCCAACGGCGGGCTTTCAAAAAATCGATTTATATAATGCGAATTGCTGCATTTATAGCGCTTTTATTTTGCTGATCGCTAACAAATGTATGATGATTACTCTGCAATAAATTCTTTCATCGGTTAAAAAATTTCCCTCACGAATGGCGCTAATAGTTCAGAAATATGGTGGCTCCTCCGTAGCCGATGCCGATCGCATCAAGGCAGTCCGCGATCGCATTAAGCGGACAGTTGATGCTGGAAATCAAGTTGTAGTAGTGGTTTCAGCGATGGGCAAAACCACTGATGGTTTGGTGGCTCTCGCCGAGTCAGTGTCAGCAACTCATACTCAAACCCTCACCGAAATTGCCGCAAAAGAGCGAGAAATGGATCTGCTCTTAGCAACGGGTGAGCAGATCACGATCGCCGCCTTAAGTTTGGCATTGCAAGCAGTAGGACAGCCTGCGATCGCCATGAATGGCTCTCAAGTCAGGGTAGTTACGGAGCCAAACCATACTCGCGCCAGAATTTTATACGTAGAACCAGATCAAATTAGATCAGCGCTTAATCTTGGCAAGGTCGTAGTGATTGCAGGATTTCAAGGTGTGGCGATTGATCAAGCCACTGGTTCACCAAGCAATGAAATTACCACTTTAGGACGTGGGGGGTCTGACACCTCGGCAGTAGCAATCGCGGCAGCGATCGAAGCCGACATTTGCGAAATTTATACCGATGTTCCTGGTATTTTGACCACTGACCCACGTATTGTCCCCAAAGCACAAATGCTTGCGGAAATTACTTGTGACGAAATGCTAGAGTTAGCCAGCTTAGGGGCAAAAGTTTTGCATCCACGTTCTGTGGAAATTGCCCGTAACTTTGGCGTAAAAATGTGTGTGCGATCTAGTTGGCTAGATGATGCGGGTACGGTGATCACTTCGCCGCGCATTGGTACTGGCAATCTGAAATCCTTAGAAGTGAATCGTTTTGTAGAGACAGTTTCGATTGATTATGATCAAGTCAAAATTGCATTGTTACAAATTCCCGATCACCCTGGGATCGCATCCCAGTTATTCAAATCTCTTGCCGATCAGGGTATCAATGTTGACTTAATTATCCAAGCAGTGCAAGAAACTGAAGGGGTCAACGATATTGCTTTTACAATTCCGCAAAATCAACTACAGCTTGCCGAAGTAGTCACCCGTGGTTTAGAAATTGGCGCAAGTTTAGTCACCGTTGACTCCGCTATTGCCAAAATCAGTATTATTGGTGTGGGCATGATCGGACGACCAGGCGTAGCCGCGCAAATGTTCACGGCTTTGGCAGAAGCAGGGATCAATATTCAAATGATTTCCACTTCTGAAATTAAAATTAGTTGTGTGATTGCGGCGGCTGATGGTGAAGCGGCGATCGCGGCAATCCAAAAAACCTTTGATGTCCCAGTGCAATCGCATCAAGCTTGTGAGATCACATCGGACAGTAAAGCTGATGTTTCGCCTGTGCGTGGGGTCGCGCTAGATCGCAATCGCGCCAGAATTGCAGTGCAGCAAGTCCCCGATCGCCCAGGGATGGCGGCAAAAATCCTTGAGCAGCTTGTTGAGCAGAACATTAGTTTGGATATGATCGTCCAGTCGCAATCCAATCGTGATGTTAATGAAATTGCCTTTACCGTAGCGATCGCCGATCTTGCCAAAGCGGAAACTGCCCTCAAACAATATGCTCAGAAGCTTGGCTATGGTGCAGTAACTTGTGATGCTGACATTAGCAAAGTCAGTATTGTGGGAGCAAATATGATCTATCAGTCGGGAATTGCTGCTCGTATGTTTAGCGCTCTCGCTGATTCAGGTATTAATATTGAGATGATCGCCACATCTGAAATTAAAGTAAGCTGCGTAGTCCGCGATCATCAAGCGGAACAAGCACTGAAAGTTATTCATCAAGAATTTAACTTGTCAGGTGATCACGCGATCGAAGTTCCCAGTGCTTTGAAAAAGTAGTAATTCCAAAACTAAAAATGGCTATGTCATTTTTAGTTTTAAAAATCCTTATACCAAAGTACAAAATGGCTACGCCATTTTGCACCTTTAAAGCCCTCATAGGGTTTGGCTTTCAATTCACAGAAGTTTTGCCCAGATTTCGTGAATTGTAAGTGTGGCGCAAAGTGCCACACTTACTACCTAAATACGCTTTAAGATAAACACATATCCCGCGAGCAGTTCTATGTCATCTGATAAATCTAGCGATCGCCCAAGCAATCCGCCCACTGATCCCAAGCAAGTGCCACCTGTACCTAAAGAAAGTTCTTTTAAAAATTTCTTGGCTGATAACTTGCCTACCGTCACAGTAGCTATTTTGCTAGCAGTTGGCGTAAGAATATTTATTGCTGAGCCACGTTATATTCCTTCTAGCTCGATGGAGCCAACTTTATTGATTGACGATCGATTAATTATCGATAAGCTTTCAATTCGTTGGCGCAAGCCTGAACGTGGTGAAATTATCGTTTTTAATCCACCTATTAATCCTGAAGTGCCTGATGCGTCTAAGGTGTATATCAAGCGAGTAATTGGGTTACCAGGCGATCGCATCAGTATTCGTGATGGCAAAGTATTTATCAATGATGTGCCACTAAATGAGCCATACATTGCAACGCCGCCAAATTACACTTTGCCAACTCAAGACGATGCTCTCTGCCCCAGATGTTTCCGCCCTGACAATGTGCAGTCTGGGAAAGATCACCCGTTTTTTACAGTGCCAAACGGTAACTATTGGGTGATGGGTGATAATCGCAATAATAGTTTGGATTCTCACTCATGGGGGTTTATGCCCGAAGAGAATCTAGTTGGAAGAGCCATGTTTCGTTACTGGCCCTTTGATAATCGTGTTGGTAGTTTAAGCGTTCCTAAATACTAGACTCTCCCGCCTCCCCCTCTTTCTGTCAAAGTGAGAAGGGGTGATAAAGAAAGATTTTTCCTCTCATAGAAATTGATACATGTTCACAGAAATTAAGTCAGATCAGCAAGTTCCCATTAAGCCTTGGTGGCAACAACATGGTGAAACCATTCGTATTTTTATTGTGGCTCTTGCGATCGCTTTATTTCTGCGTGCATTTATTGTCGAGCCGCGTTTCATTCCCTCTGGCTCGATGGAACCGACTCTACAAGTGGGCGATCGCATCTTAGTCGATAAAATCTCAATGCAATGGCAAGAACCACAACGCGGCGATATTTTAATTTTCTATCCACCAAAATCTCCTGCGATCGATGATACGAGCAAGGCATATATCAAACGCTTGATTGGCATCGAAGGCGATCGCATTGCAGTACGTGGTGGCAAAGTCTACCGCAATGATGAACCTCTCGATGAGCCATATATTGCGGAAGCACCCAAATATATGATGCGTACTGTGACTGTTCCTAAAGGTCATTATTGGATGATGGGCGACAATCGTAATCACAGCAATGATTCGCATATTTGGGGATTTCTACCCAAGGAAAATGTCATCGGTAAAGCAACTATTAGATTCTTCCCTTTTGGCGATCGTTTAGGGGCACTTACAACAGCTAAATAACACATAAATCTATATTTGAGTAATCGTCAGAAAACCTGAATGTTAAAGTACTAATAAACATACTCAAGAAAATCCATGACGCTAACCCTTAAACTACCGTCAGAAGTTGAGGAATATCTCTTACAGGAAGCCAATCAAAAAGGGCTTTCCATTGAGTCTGTGACATTGGAGTTATTAGCCAGCTTTATTCTTTTAAGACAAAAACAATCTAAAGCGGTTAACCTAATTCAGTCTTGGATCGATGATGAAGATATTGAGGAACAGCAAGAAACAGGTCAATATTTGATCTCTGCTTTGGATGAGGATCGTCTCAGTGATCGCAAATTATTCCCAGTTGAATAGTTATGCTCCTAAAGTTGAGCCAGTTATTCAATTTGTTTTTGTATTCAATGTATTAAGTTGATGAACAGTTTAGAAATCAAACAGCCACGCCTATATCAGGCTCTTCCTATCCTTAACAAAAAAGAGGAAATCGAGAATTTATTAAGTTGTGGAACGATGGAAGATCTTCTAGCCTTACCATTAGCTGTAGGTGAAAACTTTCCAGACTGGAAGTATGCACAGGATATATGTTTGCATTTAGCTGAACACCCAAGCGACAAAGTTCGAGCTAATGCCTGTTTGGGACTTGCTTATGTTGCAAGAACAAAGCAAAGACTAGAAAAGTATCTTGTCAAGCCTATTCTTATTCGAGAGCTTCGTTGTCAGACTGAATTTCGTTGGAGGATAGAGGATTCAATTAAATGTATTAACCACCATTTGAAATGGCATTTAGCTCATAAGTTATCACAATAAATACGATGAGCAATATTAGATCTTAAGCCATATTTCGATAAATATCTAATAAATTTAAGACAACCTTATGGCTAGCAAAAAACAACGTTTTTCACAGATTGATTTGCGTAGTGCATTGCAAATCATTGGGATAAATGAATTAAAAGAATGGCATATAAACTTTAAGCCTAAACAAGCTTCAGAATATTATTTGACAAGCACACAAAAGTTAAAAGCACATTTTGACTTATCCTTATCTGAATCTGCAAAATCATTATTGATTGACGCTATTTTGCTCGAAGCAATTGATAGTTATTCTGCATTAAAAATCTGGAAGGAAGCAAAATTACAAACTGAACAGTTAACAGGTGTGGTTGATTATTTAATTGCTGGGCAGGGGAAAATATATAAATCGCCTTTATTATGTATCGTTGAAGCTAAAAAAGATGATTTTGAGCAGGGCTTAGCACAATGCTTAACAGAAATGTATGCTTGTTTAACATTGAATCAGTCACAATATTCATTTCCTATATATGGCATTGTCACTAATGCAACGACATGGCGGTTTTATCAACTAAGCAAACAAGAATGTTATGAAAGTCTCGCTTATTCAGAAACTCAACTAGACGATATTCTCGGAATTTTAAATTATTTATTTGCAGATTGTCAGGCGAAACTTTTAAATTATAGACAATCTTGAAATAACGTGAATTGGATACAGCTATTTGCGCCACGCGAAGCGCGGCGCAAATAGCGCAAAATAGCGTTAAACAGGAGTAGAGAAGCGGATTTTCAGGTAATCATCTTCCATCTTTGCGCCAGAGGTTTGGAGAACCGATAGAGCTTGAGGTAATACTAAATTACGACGATGATTGCCAATACGGATATTTAGCTCGTCACCAGTCTTAGTTAGCTCAATCTTCTCTTTCGGCACACCTGGCAAATACAGCTCTAAACGGTACTGCTTGTTCTCCTCAACAACGCGCATCGTGTTTTCTTTGTAATAGACTTGCGAAGGATCTTCATTGCCATATAGAGTCTCTTTTAGGCGCTCTAGGGCAGCAATCCCACACATCTCTTCAGCATAAAGGGGAATTTGCTTAATTGGCAGAGGGTTAAAGTCACGATGAATTTGTTCGCAATATTGCTTCTGGTTGTCTTTCCATGCCTTAAAGAATGGATCTTGCACTTCTTCAGGGATAATCCGATTGGCAATTACCATATCTGTAGCAACATTGTAGAGACTAAGATAGGAATGCGCTCTCAAGGACTCATTGATCACCATCTTTTCAGGATTAGTCACCAGTCTGACGGTTGTGGTGGCATTATCTGTGAGGATTTTTTCTAGAGCCTCTAATTCTTCATAAAACTCATAGGGTGCATCCATCACCTCTTTATTGGGCAAAGAGAAGCCCGTCACACGCTTAAAAATAGGCTCAAATACAGGACTAAGAACCTGAGCCATACCCTGCAATGGCTTATAAAACTTCCGCATATACCAACCTGCTACTTCTGGTAGAGAGAGCAGTCTCAGAGCTGTTCCTGTAGGTGCAGAGTCAATTACCAAAACGTCATATTCCTTTTCATCATAGTGACGTTTAACGCGCACTAAACCAAAAATCTCGTCCATTCCTGGTAAGATTGCCAGCTCTTCCGCCTGAACTCCCTCCAGACCTCTTGCCTGAAGAACTTCACTAATGTAACGTTTGACCGCGCCCCAGTTGCCTTCTAGCTCTCTTAGTGCGTCTAACTCCGCTCCCCAGAGGTTGGGACGGACTTCTTTAGGATCGTGCCCCAGTTCGACCATAAAACTATCAGCAAGAGAGTGAGCAGGATCGGTACTCAAGACTAAAGTTTTATAACCCAATTCAGCACAGCGTAGACCTGTGGCTGCGGCGACAGAAGTTTTGCCTACTCCGCCTTTTCCTGTCATTAAAATAATACGCATGGTCAATATGACTCGTCTTGTTTAAATTTTGATGAAATTAGGCTTGACAAGGCTAAACCTCGCCAAATCTAATAAATTTTGAATAAATAGTTGATGTTGCAAATCTTTACAATTGTTTTTCATTCTAACATCGATATCGCGATCGCCTGAAGTGCTTTTGAAGAGCTTTTTTGGTTAACTGGATTTTTGGATTGTATACATGGTAGTTTAGCCAGATACAAGCTAAGGTAGCCTAGTTAATCGCTGTAAGGCTTTTATCTATATGAATCAGCGGCAACCACCAGACTCACCTGTTAACTTAGAACAACTTAACCAAATATCAGAAGGAGATATCGAGTTTGAGATTGAGGTTTTACAGGTTTATGTTGAAGATGTCTCACAGCGTATTGAAAAGATTCATGATGCAATTACTAGAGACGATTGGTCAAAAATTATGGGTGAAGCACATCACTTAAAAGGTTCTAGTGCGAATGTGGGGGCTTTGCAAATCCAGACATTGGCAGGACAACTTGAGAAACTAGATGAAAGTCAAGATCAGCAAAAAGCTCTGGAGATTATTGATGATATGTTGAGAAAAATACAGGATGTTGAGTTATTTATTCACGAAAAATCAGCAACTTTGTCCGCACCAAAAAAAGTTGAATCTTAGCCATGGATAATATAGTTTTAAGAACTATAAACTTTATGACCAGTAAGCAATGGCGATCGCTTGCCAATATTTTTTTAATTTGTGTAATTTGCCTTGGCATAACTTTTATTAACACCCTTACGCCAAATGTTTTTGCTGAAAGCGAGCCTTCTTCAACTCAGATCATTGAGCGCTTTGAGATTATCAAAAACAAGATGGCAAAACTAAGATTTTGCTACAACGAAAGCTGTTTTTATCGCAATGTCACTAGCAAAGTTATCCCGCCTACTAGCAACAATCCTCATTACATTGGTGAAATATCTGCGGCTGTAGAACGCCCATCATCCAGCCCAGATCTCGCAGATTATCATTTTGTCTATGTAGATGATCGCTGGCAACTAGTTAGAGGTGAAGAGTTTACTGATGTTGCTGATTATGTGTTTATAGGCGATCGGTACGAAATCTATAGCGTTCACAATAGCCATACCCTACGTGGAAATCTAGACAAAGCCAAAGAAGATGGCGGTATCAAATCAGGATATTTGCCTCTTTACTATGAAGTGTTAGATCGTGGCATTGAGCGTTAAACCTACTCTAGTCGTGTTGTAGCTTTGATGTCTGCTTCATCCAGAGGCTCTTCGATCGCCCCATTAATCCAACTGCGATCGAAGCCCCTAGTGGATGTGACTTTGACTTCGATGTTGATATGCATCGTGTCAGATCGGTCTGATAGGGCTTGGAGAATTTCAAATAGTTGAAATACCTTGGCTTTGTCGGTTGATGCTTTGAGTGTGTAGGCATGGGCGGCGCGTTTACCTTCCACGATATCGAGGGAGATATTTTTCTCGATGCTGCTAGTGTTACTGGTAATAGTTTTATAGTTGTTGCGTTTGGGGTCGTCTCCAACGGTGGATGGATTTTGATCGCTTTTAGCCCAATCAGGATCGGGGCGATCGCCGCTAATATTTGTACTAATTTCACCAGTCACAGGCTCAACTTTTGGCGGTGTCAGCAACTCAGTTGCTAAACCTGCTGATAACAAATAGCCGCCCAGATCTAGCTCGTCTAGGGGAATCGATTTTTGAAAGCTAATTAAATGAGGATTTTCGACTTTAGGAATGCCGTCAGAGGCAATGGTCATATAAGGAACATAACCCATGCGTCCCTGCTCGATCGCTTTTAAAATTGCTTGCTGAATCCCTTTGACATCGAGCATTTTGGGGAAGGTCGGGGCTTTAAAAAAGAAGTTAACTAAATCTTCGCCTTTGATATAACCAGTTGCCGAAGTCTCTATTCCTGATAGTTGGATTAATTTGTTGGGTTGGATTGATTCAAAGACATGGCTTTTGAGGGCCTCTAATACTCGATCTTGCAGGTTTTGACTGGTATTAAGTTGGGATTGCAAATCAATTTTTTCTAAGCGAATTGGGTTAATCGCATCAGTGCAGGGCAAGGGCAACAGCATATATTCGTACAGTCGCCGCATCGCCGCCGTAAGCTCACTATTAGCGTCTTTAGCTTTGAGATCAAGCTCTTCGAGATCTTCGGGACTAAATTTATATTTAGCTTTTTGGTTTTTTAACGAGGCGATCGCTAGGGCAATTCTCGCTCCCCGTCTCGCTTTATCTAGCTGTAGTTTATTGGGAATCACGAAAGCCAGAGCATTTTTATATTCGCGTTTGCGATCCTCTAGCCAAATCATCGCTTCGGTGAGGACGCTTTCAGAATTTTTTTCTGCCCATTCGGGACTGAGATAGGCGATCGTAAATTGATTTTGGCGATCGCTGATGGCACTAGGTTCCTTTGCCCAGATATTCACTTTACCTCTGGCAACTTGCAAGGATTTGGTGAGTTCGGCTCGGATTTTTTCTAAAACATCATCACTGCTGATTTTACTTTCTTCATCGGTGATCAGCTTATTGAGATTGGGTTTGGTTTCAAATCGGTAGTGCTTGTTGGCATAGTGCAGATAGAGTAACTGATCGCGCAAATCGCTGAGGGTGGCGGAAATAGTGGTGCGGTCTAGCCCCGCGCGCAAACAGGCGGAGATAATATCCTGTTCTAACACGCCGCGATCTTCGCCAACTTTTGCCCCAAAGGAATAGAGCATAATCGCGGTAGCAAGACGTGTCCCGACTTGCATATGGGCGATCGCAGGTGCATCTTGAGCTAGGCGTTGATCGATCGCTTTGACCTTAGCTTTTCGCCCCGTCAGATCGGCACTGATTACCGCATCATAGGCATTACGCTCACCGATTTGTGTAAAAAATGCTTGGCGCGTATCGGTATCGTGAAGGGGAATATCGCTGGGGCTGATTAATAAAGAATTGTCTTGGCTATGCCAGAGGGCATGGATCGATCGCGCTAGAAATTGCAATGCGCCGCGTGTGCGTTGATAGCTGGGTAAACTGCCCCAACGGTAATACATCAGATCGAGCAGATCGGGATGGAAGGGATAACTAAATTGAATCCGTTCAGCCAGAATTTCGGCTTGTTGTCTGACTTCTTGTTTACCGCGTTCGGTTTCTTCGTAGCTCTCGCGAAAACGGCGAAATAACTCAGCTTGGTGACGGGCAATCTCGGCGATCACTTCAGGTGTGCCAATATCTGCAAATAGTCGTCTCTGCACGACTTTCATCACTTCATCGCCAGCGACGGGTTCTTTTTTGGCATCGATGCGACTGACCAATTTATCGAGGGTATTGAGTAAGCCTTCTTCCCCTAATGCTTCTTGAACACTGGCTTGCAAGGAATACACAAGTACGGTATTCGGTAAATCTTTGACAACTTCGGTGAGGCGTTGGGTAAAGATCAAAACCTGCTTGCCAAAGCTGGAATCGCCCACGGGTAAAGCCATCGCATTTTCGACATAAATCAAAAATTCATCAAGCAGGATTAAGTTAGCCCGATCGCCTAAAATTTTGCGTAATAGGTCATTACCTGGACAAATGCGTAAACGATCTTGTTCAGCGATCGCCGCAAATGCGGATGCGCCGCCAATTTCCCAAGCGATATAGCCCCAAGGGGTGAGGACGGTACTACCATCGGCGACTGCGATGCCTTCGGTGATGCCGCGATCGGTGCCAAAAAAGGCGGCGATATTTACCTGTTGTGGATTTGGTAATGTTGCTAATTCAGGAATATTGGTTAACTGGGTACGGTTTTTGGTGATGTGATAGAGGGCAATCAGGGAGTGAGTTTTGCCGCCGCCAAAGGGTGTGCGTAATTGCAAAACGCGATCGCCTGTTTCGCCACAGAGTCCTTTTAAAACTATTTCTAATAAATTGCGTAATTCTTTAGTGAGATAGGTTGCATTAAAAAAGCGATCGGCTTTCAGATAAATATCTGAACATTGGGGATCTTGGCGGACGACCTGCCCCAAACTAGCGGCATAGATCGAGCTATCGAGTTTACCCTCAAGGATATCTTGATGGGGGGTGACAACTTGTGTCCAAGGTTTGAGTTGATAGGCGCTAGTCATGGGTTTTATAGTTTATGGTTTTGGGTTTATTTTTTTTGAATTAGGGGCTGTTTGAAAAGTTTTGATCCCCCTAAATCCCCCTTAAAAAGGGGGACTTTTTAATCTTTTCCCCCCTTTCGTAAGGGGGGGTAGGGGGATCAATCGGTATTTTTAGCGAATGTTTAAACTTCTCAAACAGGCTCTAGGGTGCGATGATTTGAGCTAAACGACGCAAAATTTGTAGAACTGTCGGCAGATCGTCATCGGGCGGGAAAATCGAGAATAGTAATGATGTGGCATAGATGGGCACGTTACCTGTGGTCTCTAGTTTGATAAATCGGTATTCGCTGCCATTGGTGATTAGTCCGAAGGTGGTTTTCGCAGGATTGGGACTAGCGAGCATATAGGCAAGGGCTTGAGGTAAGGCTTTGTGTAATGAAAAACTACTGCTTTTAGATTCGATTACTAATATCCATAAACTTTGTTGAATCACCAGAATATCGATGCGTCCACGATAGATAGTTTCGCCATCGATCGCGGATATGGTGATTGATTCTTCGTCAGCGATCGCAAATTGGGAGCTATAAAAACCAGCTAGATCGAGTAATGGCGATAATATTGCCATTTTCACGATGTTTTCAGAAACTACGGATTTACGACTAATATTTTTATAAAATTCGGTAATGCGTTTAAGGGCATCGCGATCGCCTTGATTGAGGTTTACTAATTCCTGTTGCCATTCGCTAAAAAAATCAGGATCATCATTGCGTTGCAATTGAAAATCGCGCTCTAGTCCTTCTAAGCTAGTTTCTTCTGATATGCGTAGTAATTGCACCATGTTTTTTTTAGCTCTTGTTCATTTATATAAACCCCTCACCCCCCAGCCCCCTCTACCATTAAGGGAGAGGGGGAGTAAGAAGGATAATTTTTTAAATTTCTTGTTCCCCTCTCCCCTCGTG
>Ga0172367_10001814_pt1 | contig 30237 bp, 17 predicted proteins | sample Lak10m_FD_114542 | JGI IMG/M metagenome (GOLD analysis project Ga0172367, IMG submission 114542) | Freshwater microbial communities from Kabuno Bay, South-Kivu, Congo - kab_022012_10m | ecosystem: Environmental > Aquatic > Freshwater > Lake | place: Democratic Republic of the Congo: South-Kivu...
CCGGGGATACCCAGCCGCTGGCCACCCTGCACTTTCTGCGCCAACAGCGCGAAAAAGCACCGGGCCTACCCAATCTGTGTCTCGCCGATTTTATAGCTCCCCATACGGCAGGCACACCCACCCAGGACTACATCGGCGCATTTGCCGTTACAGCCGGGCTGGGAATAGAAGCACCTATCCGTAGCTTTGAAGAAAACCACGACGACTACCAGGCCATACTTCTCAAGGCGCTCGCTGACCGTTTGGCGGAAGCCCTGGCCGAGCGTATGCATGAGCGGGTACGTCGCGAGTTCTGGGGCTATGCGGCCAACGAGCAACTCAGCGCCTCCGCCCTTATTTCAGAAGACTACCAAGGAATCCGCCCTGCCCCAGGGTATCCGGCCTGCCCCGAACACAGTGAAAAAGCTGCGCTGTGGAAGCTGCTCGAGGTAGAATCCCGTACAGGTATTCAGCTCACCGAAAGCTTTGCGATGTATCCCGCTGCCTCCGTAAGCGGATGGTATTTTAGCCATCCCCAGGCCAAATACTTCGGACTAGGCGATATAGGCAAAGACCAGGTAGCGGATTATGCCCAACGGAAGGGAATCACGACTGAAGAAGCAGAAAAGTGGCTCGCGCCTGTACTCAACTATGCATAACTATGGAGATAAAACCACCACAGGATATCCATATCCAAGAATACCAATACGACCTGCCGGAAGACCGGATAGCCCACTTCCCGCTCGCCCAGCGAGATGCGTCCAAACTACTGGTATATCGCGCCGGAAAAATAGAGGAAACCCTCTTTTCTCAGCTTCCGGAGGCCATTCCAGCATCCGCCTGCTTGTTATTTAACGATACCCGGGTCATCCAGGCGCGGCTTCATTTTCAAACCGAAGCCGGTCATACGGTGGAAGTATTTTGCCTCGAACCCATCGCTCCGGCAGAATACGCGCAGAATTTTTCGGCTCAACAACGAGTGCGCTGGAAGGGCCTCATTGGCAACAACCGCAAATGGAAAAATGGGACGCTTCGGAAGCGCGTAGATACACCGACAGGGATAGCCTGGCTACAGGTTGCCCGGATTGGACAGTACCACGATGCGTTCGAAGTCGAATTCACCTGGGAGGCTCCACTCGCTTTTGCAGAAATCCTGCACCATGCCGGAGTGATACCACTTCCACCCTATATGCAACGAGAAAGCACCGAGGAAGACACCCAGCGGTATCAGACAGTATATGCCCGGGAAAAAGGTTCGGTGGCAGCCCCTACGGCGGGATTGCATTTCACAGAGCCCATCCTACGACGACTGGAAGAGAATGAGGCGACTATTCATTTTGTCACCCTGCATGTAGGTGCCGGCACGTTCAAGCCCGTTCAACCAGGGCCACTGAGCGCGCACCACATGCACCAGGAATACATCACTATATCCCGTCGGACGATTGAAGCTATTTCACAGGCGGTACACGCCGGCCGGCCGGTGATCCCCGTAGGGACTACCAGCCTACGCGTACTGGAAAGCCTTTTTTGGTTTGCTGCCCGTTTATGGGAAAAGACCGACGACGGCCAGCCGTTCCAGCTCGACATCGACCAATGGGAACCCTACCAGGAAGGGCGGAAGCTCCCTACTGCAACCGAAGCACTCGATGCACTGCTCCAGGCGATGAACGCCCAACAACACGAGACACTGGAAGGATATACCCGGCTACTCATAGCCCCTGGCTACCCTTTCCAACTTAGTACCGGATTAATTACTAATTTCCACCAACCGGGCAGCACCTTGCTCTTGCTGATTGCTGCACTTATCGGCCCGTCGTGGAAATCCGTGTACCAATACGCGCTCGACCGCGATTTTCGGTTTCTGAGCTATGGCGATAGTAGCTTGTTGCTACCCTAACAAACCATGCAACGGGTATATCTTCCAATATACCTGGCACTTCACCTTTTGCTTTTCGGCAACGGTCGATAGCCCATTAGAAGCTACGAGGGGCGGCCCGCCGGAAGCCGATAAAATTCAGCTTAATTGAGTTCATTTAAAAAAATAAAAATCTGTTTTTTAATTAGTTATAAAAAATAAATCTGTTTTTACAGCTAAAAGAGTCGTCGATTTCAGGGTAGAATGACCGGATATATCTGGGGGAGTGGTTATATTTTTACCCCGGCGTTATTGCCGATTACTAAACCCTTTTAAAATGAGAACAACCATCCTGCTCTCTTTGCTACTGAGTATTTACCAGCCTGCCGTTCGGGCGCAGACAGTTGCTTTATGGGACTTTGAGAATGTAAGTTCCGTTCCTTCCGGTCCGATAGCTCCTTCCTTTTTAGCTGAAAATACGACACAGGCATTTGCCGATTTATCGGGAGCCAACAGCAGTGGTAGTCCGGCAGTGTGCTCAGGTTCAGGCACTTGGGCGACCAATTTTTGGCCTACCAGTAGTAGCCTGAACTCCGGGTATTATTACAGCTTTGAAGTGCATGCAGAGCCGGGGTACGTCGTAAATATCCGGTTCTTTTCCTTTGGATACAGTTTGTCGTCCAGTTATAGCCCGCAGGAGTTTGCCATAGGATATTCCGTGGATGGTGGGCCGGACTACATTGCATACTCAGCCAGTGCCAAGTTATCCAGTAATTGCGGGAGTATAGGCATATACACCGGGGCGACTAGTCAATCCGGAGGGTTTGTCCGTTTTAAGCTATTCTTTTTCGCCCAACCATCGGACGGGTTAGCAGCCACGGTGCGGATTGACAATGTGAGTCTGAATGGGGGTGTCAGGTTTTTGCCCGTAGTATTTAGCCAATTTACAGGTACCGGATATGATGAAGGGATTGCATTGCAATGGACTACGGCCCAGGAGACCCGCAATGAGCGGTTTGAGGTAGAACGCAGTGCAGACGGGCAGCGTTTTCGGCAGATTGGAGTGGTGGCTGCCCGTTCGGAAAAAAGCTATCCGACACATTATCGGTTTGAAGACAACTATCCATTTCCAGGGGAAAATTTTTATCGCCTGCGCCAGGTAGATACCGACGGGGGCAGTGCGTACTCAGAAACCATTCTCGTACAGTCACTAAATACTTACACCAGTGGAATACGGATTTTTCCCAATCCCTTCCAAAAGGAGTTGACCATACAGCTCCCGCGGCATTTATCGGCGGAGGCACAGCTGAGGTGCGTATCAGCCACCGGACAGCTCGTGGGTAAGTTTTCGATACAAGCATCCCAGCGCATCCTGGAGATTGACCTTGGTCCGCTTCCTCCCGGCGCGTATTTTCTCCTGCTCACCGACCGAGAGGTAAGCTGGCAGCATAAGCTCATCAAAACCGGTTAGCTATCCGGGTGAAGGGTACGACGGAGGAATCCACTAAAAAATTACTCATTTTCAGAAGATTGCGTTGTTGGGGTGAGCCTTTCAAAAATGTTCCTTCAGCAACGCTATTTTTTTTTGTAGATTCAAGCCCGATAAAAAGAAGGGTTTCGGCTCTTTTGTTTGTGCACACCAACTAAAACCGTATTAAAGATGAGTTTTGCGCTTTTATCGCTCATCGTGGGCTGGATATTTGTTCTGATTTGGGTACCGCTCACGGTCTTGTCACAACGCAAGGTACATCCCAAGGCATTGTTCACCCTGTTTTTTGCAGAGATGTGGGAACGCTTTTCCTTTTATGGGATGCGCGCCTTTTTAGTACTGTACATTTCCAAAGAAATATTTGAAAACCTGGGGCAGGGGCACGCCGAGGAGCGGTCTGTAGGTATTTATGGCGCGTTCAATGCGCTGTTATATGCGGCACCGATTGTGGGGGGTATGTTGGCGGATCGACTGCTCGGTTTTCGGCGGGCGGTTATTATTGGCGCGTTGCTGATGGCTTCTGGCCAGTTTATTATGGCGATAAACGCTGCGACCAGTGATACTACCTATATTTTATTTCTAGGCTTGTCTATCCTCGCCATTGGCAACGGGTTTTTCAAACCGAATATTTCCAGTTTTCTGGGTACGTTCTACGACCGCAACGACCGGCGCAAGGACAGTGCGTTTACTATTTTTTACATGGGTATCAATGTTGGTGCGTTTTTAGCGCCCCTCACCTGTGGTTATCTGGCGGAAACGTACGATTATTCCCTTGGATTTGCGGCGGCTGGGGCTGGTATGCTCCTGGGGCTGGTCGTATTTTGGCGCAACATGCAAAATTATGCAGACCAGGGCAATCCACCGGATCCGGCTGCGCTGAACCGCCCGGGTTTTCTGGGTATTCCCAATCAGTGGCTGGTATTTCTGGGTGTAGTAGTCGTCGCGCCTATATTTTCTTTTCTAATTGACAATGAAGGCATTACGAGTTGGATTTTGATTATCACCGGCGTAGTAGTCATCGGATATATTTTGGTTACCTCCCTCTACAAAGCGGAAGACAAAGTAGAAGGCCAGCGTTTGGTGGTATTTTTGCTTTTATTTTTCTTCCACATGATTTTCTGGACGCTGTTTGAACAAGCGGGCGGTTCGTTAAACTTCCTTACAGACAAGTACGTAAATAAGCACGGCATAGAGACTTCGCAGTTTCAGTCGCTCAATGCGTTATTTATCATTTTGCTGGCTCCTGTTTTCACTTGGATTTGGAATTCCCTAAGCAAGCGCGATGCAGAGCCGCGTACGCCGATTAAGTTTACGCTGGCGCTTATTCAGATGGCGCTGGGATATTTCATCATTGTAGCTGGTGCGCGGAGCGTATTAGGTACGGTGGATGACGGAGGATTAATTCCGATTTTCTTCCTTGTATTTATGTATATGTTCCATACCACAGGGGAGTTGAGTCTTTCGCCGGTCGGTCTTTCGGTGGTGACGAAGCTTTCGCCGGCCAAGACGGTAGGTTTTGTGATGGGGACCTGGTTTCTGTCTATCTCCTTTGGGCATAAAATAGCCGGCAAGCTTGGGCAGATGATTGCGTCGCCTGGTTCGGGGCCGGATGTAAGTAAAGCGGATGCGCTCAGTGCGTATATCGATGTATATATGAACTGGGGCGTATATATCACGTTGGGAGCTGCGGTCATTTTATTCCTCCTCTCTGGCTGGCTTAAGCGCTGGATGCATGGAGTCCTTTAAAAAGATACACGATGGAAAAACCAGCATTCAAACCCTATATTAGTTCCAGTGATTTTATACCGGAATTTACGACCAAGGCGATTGTACTTGGGGCATTACTTGGCATTGTTTTTGGTGCCGCCACGGTCTATCTGGGGCTAAAGGTTGGCCTCACGGTAAGCGCATCTATTCCGATTGCAGTATTGGCCATCTCCATTTTCAAAAAACTGGGCAATGCGACCATTCTGGAGAGCAACATTGTACAGACCATTGGTTCTGCCGGTGAATCGGTAGCTGCCGGGGTGGTGTTTACGGTGCCTGCCCTATTGTTTCTGGCAGGGGGCGCCCAATATTTTGAGTACTTCCAGATTCTGGTGCTCGCGATGGTAGGTGGTTTTTTGGGTGTTCTATTTATGATTCCCCTGCGGCGTTCGCTCATTGTAAAGGAACACGAGAACCTGCCGTACCCGGAAGGCACTGCCTGTGCGGATGTACTCGTAGCTGGTGAAAAAGGAGGATCGCTCGCCCAGAAAGTATATTACGGCTTGGGGATTGCCTTTTTGTACAAGGTACTGATGTCCATCCTGGGCTTCTGGAAAGATGTACCTACCGTTGTTTTTGGGAAAAACTCCGCATTGCCCAACGGTACGATAAACGGAGAGATTACGCCTGAGCTATTGGGCGTTGGATACATTATCGGCCCCCGTATTGCCGGGGTGATGGTAGCGGGGGGGGTATTGTCGTGGCTGGTACTCATTCCGTTGATTACGCTATTGGGAACCGGGCTGACAGCACCTTTCCCTCCGGAAACACAACATCTGATTGCGGATATGACGCCTGGAGAGATATGGAGCCGGTATATCCGGTATATTGGCGCCGGCGCAGTTACCTTTGGGGGAGTGATAACCCTGATTAAGACACTCCCAACGATTGTGAGTGCATTCAAAGATTCGTTGGCAGACCTGCGAAAATCCCGAAGTGGGATAGCGGTTGAACAAGGGCGGACAGAAAAAGACCTGCCGTTGTTCTGGGTACTCATAGGTAGTATCGTACTGATTATCATCATGTCGGTTTTGCCCAATATGCCCATGAATCTGCTTTCGGCCCTACTGGTAATCATCTTTGGGTTCTTTTTTGTCACGGTTGCATCTCGGATTGTGGGGCTTATTGGCTCCTCTTCCAGCCCTGTATCGGGAATGACGATTGCCACCTTGATGGCTACGTCCCTCATTTTTCTGGGGCTGGGTTGGACAGATGATTCGTACCAGCCTATTGCCTTGGTCGTGGGTGCGGTCGTTTGTATTGCAGCTGCAAATGCGGGTGCGACTTCGCAGGATTTGAAGACGGGTTTTTTGGTGGGTGCCACCCCTATAAAGCAACAAATCGGTCTCATGATAGGCGTAACGACCTCTGCTATTGCCATCGGATTTACGGTATTGTTGCTGGAACGTACGCTGGGTATTGGAGAAGCTACGCTGGCGCATCCCACTCCGTTGCCTGCCCCGCAGGCGACACTCATGGCCACGGTCATCAAAGGCCTGCTGAGTCAGAACCTTCCCTGGGGGTTGGTTATCGCCGGCATGGGAATTGCGGCAGTGGTTGAATTGTGCGGCGTAAGTTCACTGGCCTTTGCGGTAGGTGCTTATCTTCCTTTATCCACCACCTCCCCTATTTTTATTGGGGGGTTGGTCAAATGGCTGGTGGAGAGAAAAAGCAAATCCAATGCAGAAGAATCTGAAATAGGCCCTGGGGCATTGTTTAGTTCAGGCATGATTGCAGGAGGAGCCATTACGGGAATTATAGTAGCTGCCATGCTGGGCTACACGGTAGGCTATATGGCAGACGGCGCCCCGATAAGTTTGTTGAGTCAGCTTCATCTGGTAAATCCGGAATCCCTGGGTATTTGGGGTGACCTCGGTGGATTGGCTGCTTTTGGAATACTGACGATTATTTTATGGCGCTATGCCAAAGGTAAAGCCTGAATAGCACAACGTATGATACGAGTAACTCAAATGATGTTTTTCATGATGCTGCTGGGGCTGGTGATTTTTGCCGCTGTAGTTTACGGGCTCATGGCAGGTAATAAGAGCAGTGAACTGGCCTCTTCGCCTATTTTTTTGGTGATCCCCGCCGTCATGATGGTAGCTGGCGTAGCTGCTTCCTGGATAATCAACCAACGGATGAAGACCAGCATAACGCCCCAAATGAATCTACAGTCTAAGCTGCGCCATTATCAGCAACGCGTGCTGTTTCGCCTCGTAGCCATTGAGATCGGGGTACTGTCGGCCGGTGCTTTTGCCATGATATCAAAAAGCCCCAACCTCTACCTGCTGATGCTGGTGGGAATGGGGATTTTTACCTACTTCCGCCCGGGAAGTGCGGAATTTTTACAGGACTATCCGTTGTCTGATGAAGAAAAAAACAACGTAGCCTGAGAAGTGACCGTGTATAATGGCAATAAAAAAAGTTCTTCGCCTGTGGCGAAGAACTTTTTTTATTGCCGTTTGGCCTTGGCATGTACTGCCTATGAAAACAGAGGGTATCTAATCTTTTGCGGCCTGGTCTTCACCCATCCACAAGAGAATATTCGGGCAGGTATGGAATCCGGGATTTATCTGCACAAAGGTTTTTCTAATTTTCTCCTCGATCCAGCTATTCAGAAACTCATTGCGCTTGGACTCAATAGCTGCTTGTTGAATTTTGGAGTAGTCTTGTTTAAGGGTTGCGCGATGCGGTTTGGTACGCGATTGTAGCTGAACCAGGCGTAGGAAGGGGTCGCCGACCTGATCCTTAAACTCGATGGGGGAAGATATTTCACCGACTTCCATCGTATCCACTGCGAAATAGATATCCGGTTCCAGGTCGCCCACTTCAAAGAAGGTATTTCCGGTAACTGGATTCACCATACGGCCATCGTTATTGAAGCTTTGCTGCTTATCATCCGAATACTTCTTAACAGCCAGGGAAAAGCTAATTGAATCATTCAGAACCAGGAGCCGTACAGAATCGAGCAGGTGCATAGCTGCTTTTACATCCTTATCCTTTATCTCTGGTTTGATAAGAATATGGCGCACGTGAATAGAGTTGCCCCTCCGTTCGAGCATTTGGATGATATGGTATCCGAATTCACTTTCGATGACTGGTGAGACTTCCTCTTTTTCCAATTTGTAGGCAGCGGCTTCAAACTCTTGCACATATTTGCCGCGTTTGGCCCAGCCCAGGTCGCCTCCTCCCCTTGCGGAGCCGTCATCAGAATATTTTTGAGCGAGCAATCCAAAATCCTCTCCTCCTTCGACAATACGTTGCCGGATGGCGGCGAGTTGCTCAGTAGCCCGTTGTTTTTCCTCCGGGCTTACTTTGGGCTTATACCATATTTCGCCCACTTCTACTTCGGAGCTGAAATAAGGAAGGCTATCTCGGGGGATTTTTTGGAAAAAGCTTTTGACCTCAGAAGGGGTGACGGTGATTCCAGACATAGCTTCTCCGCGCATTTTATCAGCAAGCATCTGACCGCGCAGGTCATCGCGCATAGACTCTTTAACTTCGCTGACGGTTTGCCCGTAATACAGTTCAAATTGAGCCACATCGTTGTTCATATAGCTCAGGATACGCTCGATACGGGCATTCAATTGATTTTCCACATCGCTGTCATTCACCTCTACACTATCAATTTTAGCCTGGTTGACCAGGAGTTTGGAGGTCAGGATTTGCTCCAGGACAATACAGCGGGCGTTGGGCGGCACATTGCCCTGTTGCTGAGACTTCAGCAGAGCCAGTTGTTCTTCCACTTCAGATAGCAGTACATACTCCGTGCCTACGAAGGCGACTACCTTATCTATAATTTGTCGTTGTGCCCAGCTATGAACGGAAGACAACAAAATAAAAAAGCTCAATACAAAAGTGCGCATGCGAAACAGTTTATTCGTGCTAAAGGACGGTCGCCCCTTACAAATGGTTGTTATTCTTCGGTAAAAATTTTGACAGCTTTACGACGAACCCCCACTTCGTACAAGTCGTTCCTCTTCTCCTCGAGTAGTTTTAGTTTGCGGAGATGCAGGATATACTTTCTTGCCTGGCCTTCAATATAGGCAAGTGGGGCGATTTCGCGGCTATTTTTCACTTCCAGCAGTCTGAAAAAATACTGATACTGACTATCACTCTGCCGGAACTCTTTGCGGGAATCCAGGCTCTCTTCCGTGAGGCTCCCCGGTGGAAGCGCTGCGGCTACCTCATCCAGCTTGTGCCAGGAAGCATTGTCCAGGATATGCGATTCCGCATATTGATCGCAATAGGTGTTTATCTGGCGATTTTTTTCCGGGGTGGGCGTATCCGTCCACCAATTGATCAGATTGCGGATATCCGGGGCGTTGGCTGCGATTTTGATAAACTGGCAGCGGATGATAGGTCTATCCAACTGGTACTGTTCTTTGTTTTGTTCATAGAACGCCTGAAGTTCCTCATCAGAAATCAGCGTATCCAGCAATTGTTCGACCAGTACTTGTTCGTAATTATTTTTAATCAGTGACTCCCGGTAATCCTGAACCAGTTCATCCACTTTCAGTCCACGAGGCAGGTTGTTTTCTGCTTCGTTCAACAACAAGGCTTCGCGTGCCCATCGCTGTATGTACGCGCTGATAATCAGTGCACTATCGGATGAAGAGGTAGCGGGCGGAAACATACCCTCCATTTCCGACAGGTATAATTCACGTCCATAGACCCGGGCGAGTAATTGATCGCCCGGCTTTTCCTTGTGTGCAAACAACGAGCAGGAAAATACGCCGGCCAGGGATACCAATAGAGCAGACAGTCGCAACATCATACTACGAAGGAGGTTAATTGCGCACCAGTTTATCCAGCACGTTGCGGTTCACTTTTACTTCGTACATTTCTTGGAGGGAAGCCACCCATTTTTGCTCTAGGAAGTCCTGGTAATCGGCTACTACATAGCCCCTTGCTTCTGAAAGCGCTTTAGGCGTAGAGGGGATAACCTTCTCGACTTTCAGGAAGTAGAAGAAATCCCGTTCGCGATCGACATTGGGGGGACTTACTTCCCCTGCTTTCCACTGCCGGAGTTCCGTTGATTCCGGGCTTTTTTCCCGTTCAATCATAAAGCTCTCAGCGTTTACCACCCGTTTGCCGGCATTGTTGAATTTTTCAAGCGTAGCTTCTTTATCGTTTTGTGCCGCGAAGGCACGTGCCGGTTCTACATGGATCATATCAGGAGGGCTGATCATATATTTTGTTACTTCCGCTCGGTCATTCCAGACATACTTCCCTGGAATAGTTGCGAAATATTCCTGGATACCTGTCGTGTCCTGTGCCGCTTTGTCCCACACTTCGATGCGGGTCGCTTCGAAAAGCAGGATACCTTCTTCGTATTCCCGCATCAACGCTTTGAAATCGGGGTATTTGCTTTCGAGTTGCCGTTCTTCAAACTGCATACAGCGCGTATCTACAAACAGGTCGTACAATGAAAGTACCGCCTCTTTGGGATTGGAATCTCGCAGTCGCATGCGCTCCCGAGCATTCTCTGTCAGGTAAGAGAAGAAATCGCCGAGCAACACTTTTTGTTCGCCTAAGGTAAAAAGTACCTCCCGGGCATCCGTCTCTGATGCTTTCCAACGGAAGGTGAAGAACGTATCGTTGGCCGTTTCGGCAAACTGTAGCAGGGGCTTTCGGGTTTCCTTGAAGCCATTGGCGTTTTTGATGGTTGCGATCATGGCTGTCCGGGCCAGTTCGAAACGAGCATCCCGTTTGACTTTCATTTCGAGTTGGGGGCGTACTAAATCATAGCTCTGCATACCTCTCAAGCTCACGCGTTTGATGATATGCCAGCCTATGGAAGTTTCTACCGGGGCGGCGTATGCACCGTCGGTTGGGATGGCAAAAGCGGCTTCTTCAAATGCCTGTTCGACCTGGTTGATACCTACAAATCCCAGGTATCCTCCGTTGCCTGACGTTTTGATATCCTCGGAAGCGGTGCGGCACAGGTCTTCGAAGCGAGCGCCGCCATTTAGCTGTTCGTACAAATTCCGAATAGCTGCTTCGACCTGAGCCGGGTCTTTTCCTTCTTTCCGAAGCAGGATATGCGCCACCTCGATCTCTCCGCGAGCGGGTCGGCGGTTATTCACCATAACCAGATGGTAACCTGCCGGAGTGCGAATCGGGTTGCTTATTTTTTTGAGCGGCATGGTATAGGCGGCTGTTTCCAGGTCATAGAAGCCATTGGGAAACAAGACATTCAGGTAGCCGATACGACCGTTATTGCGCGGAGCTGATTTGTCATCGGATATCCGAGCCGCCAGATTGCCGAATGACTCTTCGCCGGCATCCAGAGTCCGTTTTGCCTCAACGGCTTTTCGGAAAGCCGCCAGGGTGTCTGTGGGCGAAGCATTGGCCGGGAGGGCAAATAGGATATGGCTGATATCCACATCCTGCTGTGCGCGTTGATAGACCTCGCGAACCAGCTTTTCCGTCACTTCCTTATTGATAAGGTAGGAATCGGCCAGTTGCTTGCGGTAGCCTTTGAGTTCTTCGATAAGCTGAGGAACCGTATCGAGCTTTAAATCGAGCGCTCGTTTCACTTTGAGCTTAAATTTCACGTATAAATCCAGGTATTCCTGGAGTGACTCTTTGGAAAAGGTAGCCTCTTTACCGTTTGTTTTGGCATAGATATACTCAAACTCCGATACTTTTACCGGCATACCGGCTACCGTAAACAATACGGGGTCTTCTTTTTGGGCTGATAATGAACCGGCAAACCCAAGGCATAGCAGAAAAATAATCAACCTATTCATCATGAGGTGTATTTGCAATGACATAGAATGAAAACACAAAATTAGCAATATCGCTCGCATTTATGAGGGGCAGCTATTATTGTTGTACATACACGCGCTTTACACGGGGAGAAACCCCTGTAAAAATTTCATACGGAATAGTTTCTGCGGCCTCTGCAAGCTCCTCTACCTGAGGACTAGCTCCAAAGATAAGTACGGTATCCCCAGCTTGTGCGTCGGGTATTTCCGTGACATCTACCATACACATATCCATACAAACCGAGCCTAAAATAGGTGCCCGTCGGCCCTTAATCTCAACCGAAAACCGGCTATTTCCTACTTTTCTGGGAAGACCATCGGCGTAGCCGATACTTATGGTAGCTACCCGCATGGGTTTTTCTACCCGGGCTCTCCTGCCATATCCGATACTTTCTCCCACCGAAACATCCTTGACCTGGGAAATGGTTGCACGCAAGGTGAGCACTACCTGCAATTTGCGCTGAACCACCAGAGAAGCATCGATACCGTACAAACCGATTCCCAAACGCACCATATCCATCTGGTATTGCGGAAATCGGCTGATTCCATTGGAGTTGAGCAGATGCCGCAACGGCCGGTATCCAAGGACAGCTATCATCTGATCATAGGCATGACAAAACCGCCGATACTGCTCCTGGGTAAATGCATCGTGTGCCGAATCTTCACTGGCTGCCAGGTGGGAAAAAACACTTTTTACTTCTAGATGCGGATGAGCCCGCAGAAAATCGAGTAACCCTGCCATCTCGTGCTGGTCAAATCCGAGGCGGTGCATACCTGTGTCAATACTGACGTGTATGGGCACCGACACCTGCAGTCGATTCGTGTATGCGACCAAAGCTTGTAATTGCTCCAGGCTGTACGCTTTTGGTTCTAGCCTGTACCTGGCCAGTTGGTCAAAAGAAGCGGGCTCCGGGTTCAGAACCATAATGGGAGTCTGCACCCCAGCCTGCCGCAATTCTACCCCTTCATCTCCGTATGCGACACACAGATAGTCCACGCGGTCAAATTCGAGCAGGCGGGCCACCTCCCTGCTTCCCGTGCCGTATGCCGCCGCTTTCACCATGACCATGGTGCGGGTACCCGGCTCCAATAACTGCTGATAAACGCGTAGGTTATGCGTCAGCGCGTTGAGATTAATTTCCAGCATAGTCTGGTGTGCCTGCTGCGACAAGCGTTCTGCCACCCGTTCCAGACCAAATGCGCGCGCACCTTTTATAAGAATAATTTCCCGGTCAAAAGGCATTGCCCCTATCTCCCGAAGCAACGCCTCGGTATCCTCAAAAAAGTGCTGTGTTATTTCAGGAGAAAGGCTATGTTGCAATTGCTGTACCTCTAATCCTACTCCGATGACCCGGCTTACCCGGTGTTCGGTCAGCAACCTGGCAATCCGGCCATAGATGGCTTCCGGAGCACCAACCCCTTGCAACATATCCGAGATGATAATGGTGCGGTGCAGGCCTTCCGCGTGTTGCTCTAAAAAGTGAAGCGCCAAATGCAGCGAGGTAATATCAAAGTTGTAGGCATCATTGATAATCCGGCAGCCGTTGGTACCCGCCTTCATTTCCAGTCGCATGGCCACGGGTTCGAGCTGTTCCATTCTGGATGCAATCCGATCTTGGGAAAGACCCAGGTAGAGCAAAAAAGCCCAGCAATGAATCGCATTATCCACCGAGGCCCGATCTACAAAAGGTACCGTCAGTACCAGGTCAGTGCCCCGAAACCTTCCTTCTATCAAGGTACGCCACCCCAACTGACGACAAGCCCGAATGGTCAAGTCGGCGTCTTTTGTCCGCGCCCAGGTGAAAGAATGTTTACCCATCGACTGCATAGCGGATACTACCAAATCTTCGTCGGCATTGTATATTATCCAATCGGCTGATTCAAAAAGTCGTAGCTTCTCCCGGAGCTTGGTATCCGCGGATGGGAACCCCGCCTGGTGTGCTTCCCCCAGATTGGTGAATATTCCTACGGTAGGTCGGATGATATCAGCCAACGCTTCCATTTCACCCATTTTTGAGATTCCTGCCTCTATCAGTGCAATCTGGTGCTCCTCGCCCAGTTGCCATACCGAAATAGGAACCCCCACCTGTGAATTGAAGCTCCGCGGACTCCGCATGACGGCATAATCTTGCTGCAACATCTGGAAAAGCCACTCTTTTACGATTGTCTTTCCATTGCTTCCGGTAATACCCACCACCAGCGAGCTGAACTTCCGGCGATGGAACGCAGCCAGGGCATGCAACGCCTTTCGGGTATCCGCCACCAGCAACACATTGGCTTCCGGTAAGCGCTCCAATAGTATCTCCTTCGAAACGATAAAATGGCGAACCCCATCTGCATACACCTGCTCCAAAAAATCATGCCCTTCGTGCCGCAACCCAGAAAGAGCGAAAAAAATACCCGAACCGGGAAAGCTGAGCTGCCGGCTGTCATACAATAGGTATTCGATGGGCGCACTTTCGAAAGGTCCCTGCAAAAAGACCGCCCCCGTGATTTCCTTAATTTCCTGAATGGTATAGCTTGCCGCCATGGCCTGTTGTTTCTTGCGTCAGATTTGCCCCACAAACGGACGTTGTCATTTCCAATGCTTTCCCTTGAACCGCATATAGACAGCCCCGACTAGGTAAACTCATATCCGATATCCCGGCGGTGATACTGCCCCTCAAAATGGATGCGCTCCGCTGCGGCGTTGCTCATAGCCAATGCCTCGGACAAGCTATGGGCCAGCGACGTCAGGGCGAAAACCCGTCCACCTTGTGTGACCACATTACCCGCTGAGTCGAATGCCGTGCCGGAATGAAAAACCAAGGTTTCCGCTACCTCTTGCAACCCGTGAACAGGCTTTCCTTTCTCATACTCCCCAGGATACCCCCCCGATACCAGCACCACCGTCGCCGCAATCCGGGAATCTTCTGCTATTTCCTGCGTTCCCAGGTGACCTTTCCCCACCGCCAGACACAGTTCCACCAAATCGTTTTTCAAACGAGGAAGCACCGCCTCTGTTTCGGGGTCACCCATCCTGCAGTTGTACTCTATCACGTATGGTTCTCCATTGACTTCAATCAACCCCAAAAAAATAAACCCTTTATAGTGCAGATGGCGCTTTTGGATTCCAGCAATAGTGGGTTGTACAATCCGCGTCTCTACCATCTGCATCAAACGCGTATCGACAAAGGGCACCGGAGATACGGCTCCCATACCCCCTGTGTTCAATCCGGTATCTCCTTCTCCAATGCGCTTATAGTCTTTTGCAACGGGCAGTATTTTATAATCCGTCCCATCGGTAAGTACAAAGACAGAAAATTCGGTGCCATTTAAAAAAGATTCTACGACTACCCGGCTACCGGCCTGACCAAATTTCCCTCCCAGCATCTGACGAAACTCCTCCTGTGCCTCTGTGCGATCCGTGCAAATTAACACCCCTTTTCCAGCAGCCAGCCCATCCGCTTTTAACACCACTGGCAACGCATGCTGGCCGATGTACGATAACCCTTCTTCCAAGGTAGCTGCCGTAAACTCGCGGTAGGAGGCCGTAGGAATGCCCATTTCTTCCATGAATGCCTTGGCATACGCTTTACTCCCTTCCAGCATAGCTGCCTCTGCCGATGGGCCTATCACCACTACGGAGGATAAATCAACCTGCTGACTGAAAAAATCTACTATGCCCCGAACCAGCGGTTCTTCCGGTCCCACTACCACCAATTCTACGGACTCTCTGCGCACAATATCAGCCAAGGCATCAAAGTCGTTTACCTGAACCGGAACATTCTCCCCCAACGCAGCGGTTCCGGCATTCCCTGGCGCAATAAAGAGCTTGTCGCAGTGGATGCTCTGACGAAGCTTCCAGGCAAACGTATGCTCCCTGCCCCCGCTTCCAATCAAAAGGATATTCATGTTTTTTTGTGCAAATATAGTATTATTAACTTTGCGGCATTCCCGGTTGGGCAGCAGTGCTCCATCTGAATTCAACCGCCTGTTTACAGCGCGCCTGGAATGTTATTTCGCCCAGGACGAACGGAGCCCCCTTATTTGCAACATCCGCTTAAATCCTTAAAGTCCAACACTATGATTGCCTATATTAAAGGTACTATTGCATTCAAAAACCCGACCTTCCTGATTGTGGAGTGTGGCGGAATTGGATACCACATTCATATCAGCTTGCATACTTACAGCCTGATGGAAAAGCTGGAACAGGTAACTATTCTGACACACCTTCAAATAAAAGAAGACAGCCACACCTTGTACGGATTCGCCGAAGAGAACGAACGCATCCTGTTCCGCCACCTGATTTCCGTCACTGGGATTGGGCCGGGTACGGCACAACTCGTGTTGTCTTCGATGCACCCCGAAGACATCCGCGCCGCCATCTTAGGCGAACGAGACGACCTATTTCGAAAAGTGAAAGGAATTGGCCCGAAAACAGCTAAACAGATTATTTTAGACCTCAAAGATAAATTAGTGAAGGATGCCGGCGAAGGTCTGACATCGACGATGGATACAGGAAACAATACGATACGCGAAGAGGCGTTATCTGCATTGGTAGCCTTAGGATTTAACCGGATTATGGTTCAAAAGGCACTGAGCAAAATAATGAAGGAACAGCCCGCCATCAATCAGGTGGAAACATTGATTAAACTGGCGCTCAAGGCTTTATCTTCATAAAATAATTCCAAAAACACGCTTTTATCAAATCATAAGCAGTACCAAACCATGTTTGGACGAGGCTTGGCGTATGCTGTTTTCAGCTATATACACACTCATTGTAGTTGACTTTTTCTTATGAACAACAAAGCTTTTTTTCTGTTCGCACTGCTGGCTTTAGCTGTGATTACGCTCCGCGCATTCGAAGGAAACCCGAATTTATCCCCATGGGCTGTACAAAAGGTATCGGCTATGCCAAAAGATACCTTACCGCCTATCAAAGACAGATATGGCGACTTCATCCACGAAAAAAAGAATAACCCAATCGATCTAAAGGATCCGGCGGCGGTAGAGCAAACAATCGAATACGACCCGGCTACCGGCCAATATATCCTGTACGAACGCATAGGAGGAGAATATTTCCGCCCCCCTACCTTCATGACCTTTGAAGAGTATCTGAAATACCGTCGGAAACAGGATGAACAAGATTATTTCAAACAGCTTTCCGGCGTGAGTACGGGCAAAAAGAACCTCGATAATGCCGACCCTTTAGCAAAGTTTGATGTCAACAAATCATTAGTGGATCGCCTTTTTGGAGGTACTACTGTTGATATACGCCCACAAGGCAATATCGACCTGACCTTTGGCGGCGACTACCAACGGCTCGAGAACCCTATCCTCACCGAACGTCAGCGCACCACCGGCGGTTTTGATTTCGATATGAACATCCGCATGAACGTCAGCGGAAAAATTGGTGAAAAACTCAACCTGTCAACCAACTACAATACCAACGCCACGTTTGATTTTGACAACCAGATCAAACTCAACTACAACGCCGACCAGTTTACGGAAGATGAGATCATCAAAAAAATTGAAGCGGGGAATGTCAGCTTACCACTTCGCGGATCCCTTATTCAAGGGGCACAGAGCTTGTTCGGTCTAAAAACCGAGCTCCAGTTTGGACACCTCCGCCTCACCGCCGTCGGCTCCCAACAAAAATCCCAGCGCCAGAATATACAGATTCAAGGCGGCAGCCAGGTACAGGAATTCGAAGTCAAAGCCGATCAATACGACGAAAACCGACACTTTTTCCTCTCTTTCTACAACCGCGACAACTTCGAGGCCAGCCTCCAAAACTTGCCACAAATCCGCAGTGTGTTCAAGCTGGAAAATATCGAAGTATGGTTGACCAACGATCGCAACGAAGTAGAAAACGTGCGCGATATCGTCGCCCTGGCCGACCTGGGGGAACCTACCCGTTTTGTTAATCCCGGTTCTGCCAGCCCCCTACCCTCCCCCCCCTACAAAGACCTCACTGGGCAACCTCTCCCCGACAACAACGCCAACGGACTATACAACAACATCGTTCGCAACCCCGTCATGCGGCAAATAGACCAAGCCGTCACCACCTTGCAAACCGGCTTCAACATGAGCCAGTCCAGAGATTTTGAAAAAGTAAGCGCCCGTAAACTGAAACCTACAGAATATACGGTGCATCCGGAACTTGGTTTCATCTCCCTCAATATCAACGTACAGCCAGATCAGGTGGTAGGGGTAGCCTATCAGTACACCTACAACGGAAAGAGCTATAAAGTGGGCGAGCTTTCCATCAACTCCGAAAATACCAAGCCCGACTCTTCCCTCAACGTACTCTTTGTAAAAATGCTCAAGAGTACGACCCAGCGCACCGATGTACCTACCTGGGACCTCATGATGAAAAACGTGTACCCCATTGGCGCATTCCAAGTCAACCAGGCAGACTTCCGCCTGGATATTTACTACGAAGACCCCGGAAAGGGATTAAAGCGATTCATTCCGGAATCCAACCTCGCCGGAAGACCACTCCTCCGCGTGTTCAATCTCGACCGCCTGAATATCCAGGGGGATCCACAACCCGACGGCGTGTTCGACTTTGTACAGGGCATCACGATCAATACCCGCAACGGACGAATCATGTTTCCCGTTCTGGAACCATTCGGTACCTCTCTCGGCAATCAGATCGACGACCCCGTACTCCGCGAAAAATACACGTACCCAGAACTATATAGAACCACTCTCTTTCTCGCACAGGAATTTCAGGAAAAAAACCGCTACGTCATTAAAGGGACCTATAAATCGTCTGTTACCAGCGAAATTTCCCTGGGCGCATTTAATATCCCCCCCGGCTCCGTAAAAGTGAGTGCGGGCGGCCAGGCCCTGCTGGAAGGCCGAGACTATGAAGTCGATTACAACATCGGACGGGTGCGTATCCTCAATGATGCTATCCTGAACGCAGGCGTTCCGGTCAGCGTTTCGTATGAAGACAATACCCTTTTCGGGTTCCAGACAAAAAGCCTTTTCGGTATGCGCGCCGATTATGAAATCGACAAAAATTTCAATATCGGAGCTACTGCGATGAAACTGTTTGAGCGGCCGTTCACCCAAAAAGTTAACATCGGAGAAGACCCTATCAACAATAGTATTTACGGCGCTGACCTGCAGCTCAACCGCGACGCGCCCTGGCTAACAAAAGCCATCGATGCCCTGCCCGGGATTTCGACCAAAGCCGCTTCGAAGTTTAGCCTCGATGCAGAATTCGCTACTATCCAGCCCGGCCACTCCAGAGCTATAAATCAAAATAAAAAAGACGACGGGGGCGTCGTCTATATCGACGACTTCGAAGGCAGTGCCAACACCATTGACCTCCGCCAACCCACGGCCAACTGGTTCCTCGCCAGCGTGCCCCAAAACGACGAGCTCAACGGGAATCCCCTTTTCCCCGAAAGCAGGCTCGTCAATGACATCCGCGCAGGTGCCAATCGAGCCCGACTGAGCTGGTATCGAATCGACCAGGCGGCGCGAAGTGGTGAAGACAGTGGCAACCCGTACACCAGCCTCGTTCCACAAATTGAAGTTTTTCCCAATGCACAGCTCGCCCCTACCGACCTACCCAACGTACAGACCTTTGACATGACCTTCTTCCCGGAAGAACGAGGGCCTTACAACTTCGATGTGCCCGGTGGCTATCCCGGCATTTCCAACGGGGTGCGCTTCGTAGGCGATTCCATGGTACTGCGCAACCCGGAAACCCGCTGGGCCGGTATTATGCGGGCGCTGAACAGCAACGACTTTCAAAGCACAAATACCGAATTCCTCGAGTTCTGGATGCTCAGCCCATTCCTGGATCCTAGCGATGCCAAAAGCCCCAATCCTAACTTCCGCGGACAAGAAGGCGACCTCTACATCAACCTCGGTAATATCTCCGAAGATATCCTCCGCGATTCCCGCAAGTTTTTTGAAAACGGCCTGCCAGGTCCCGTCAACCCCGACCGACGCGTAGATACGACCTCATGGTCCGTCGTACCCGTAGCCCAGCAGATCACCCAGGCATTCGACAATGACGAAAAAACCCGAAAGTTGCAAGATGTCGGCCTTGATGGGATGGACAACCAAGGTGAACGCACCCAGTTTGCCCCATTCCTCGATGCGGTTAAAGCAGCCAACCCAGTAGCCGCTGCCAAACTCAGCAACGACCCAGCTAACGACGATTTCAGGTACTACAACGATGCGTCGTTCTCAGATAAAGACGGTATCATCAACCGATATCGATTTTTCAACAACCCAGAAGGCAACTCCCGGTCTAATACCGGCTCCAATGCCCTCAACTCGGCAACCAATATCCCCGATGCCGAAGATCTCAACCGCGATAATACCCTCAACGAAACCGAGAACTATTTTCAGTATAAAATTACCCTGCGCGCCAACCCAACGAACCCAAGAGAACTCGATATCAACCGCACGCCGTTTATCACAGACCGAATCGAATCCGGCAACGGACGCATCTGGTATCGTTTCCGCGTACCATTGAACGGCCCCGACAAGGTAGCCGTGGGCGGAATCCGCGATTTTAGATCCATCCGGTTCATCCGAATGTATATGCAGGGATTCCAAAAGCAGACCACCCTGCGTTTTGCCCGCTTGGAATTTGTGCGCAACCAATGGCGCCGCTATACCCAGGATTTGTCTGAAGACAATCCCATCCCATGCGATGCCCAAACCCAATTCGATGTAGATGCCGTCAATATCGAAGAAAACAGCAACCGCAAACCCTTTAACTACGTCCTGCCTGAAGGCATCCAACGCGAACTACAGCTCGGTGTATTCAATACCCAACAAAACGAACAATCGCTGACCATGACTATTCGCGGCTTGTGCGAACGCGAAGAGAAAGCCGTTTTCAAACGGATTGATTTGGATTTGCGGGTATATGAGCGCCTTAAAATGTTTATTCATGCCGAAGCACTGGATCAGCTCCAAATCAACGACGGCGATTTGAGCGTATTTATCCGTCTTGGAAGCGATTTCAAAAATAACTACTACGAATACGAAATCCCACTCGTATTATCGAACCCCGACCGACTTCCTGCCGACAACCGATCCCCTGAATACAAACAGGAAGTATGGCGACCTGAAAACGAACTGGACATAGCCCTTAAAATGCTCAAAGACGTAAAGGAAGAACGCAACAACCTAGGATTTCCCAGTACCGAAGAATACTTCCGCGAACTAACCAACGTCGGAGCACCTGGATTGCCCCACCTGATCAAAGTGAGGGGCAACCCCAACCTAGGACTTGCCAAAATTGCGATGATTGGTGTACGCAACCGCGAAGGCGGCCAGGTATTCCCACTTAATACCGAAGTATGGGCAAACGAGCTCCGGCTCACCGGCCTCGATGAACGCGGCGGACACGCAGCCATCGCCCGCATGGATATGCAGCTCGCGGATCTGGGCAACGTCACTATGGCCGCCAACTACAGCACCATCGGATTCGGTGCCCTCGACCAAAAAGTAGCGCAAAGAAGCCGGGAAGACGTAGCAGGGTATGATATTTCCACCAACCTCGAGCTCGGGAAATTTTTACCCCAGGACTGGGGGCTTCGCCTTCCATTCCGCGCCCAACATTCCAATGCAACCCGCACCCCGGAATATGACCCTTACGATATGGATGTCGTGTTGCAGGAAAAAATAAATAACGCATCCGGCGCGGAAAGGGATTCCATCCAGCGAACAACCCAGGAAATCGTCAATCTGACCAGCTATACCTTTACCAATGTACGAAAAGAACGCACCGGAGCCGGTGGCCCCGCCAATAAGGTCAAACCCTGGGATATCGAGAATATCGGATTGTCTTATACCTATACTAAATCCGAACGCAGTGACCCACTCATCGAAACCGACCAGCTCACCCGCCGTACAGGTGGCCTGAACTATACCTACACCCGACAGGCCAAGTATCTGCAACCATTAAAAGGAATCAAGAGCGATTTGCTGAAAATTATTTCTGAAATCAACCTGAATCCACTACCCAACTCCTTTACCTTTAACACCCAGCTGGATCGGCATTTCAACCTCACCCGGTTTAGGTTCACCGGACTGGAAGATCGGTTCAACACCTTCTACAACAAGCGGTTTTCCTGGGATAGGGACTATAACCTCCAGTGGGATCTGACCAAATCCCTCAAAATTGCCTTCACTGCGCTCAACAATGGCGTGGTAGATGAGCCCGACGAAATTGCGATGGCCGATAATCCAAATATTACGGATATCAATCGGTTTCGCCGCGATAGTATCTGGCAAAATATCCAGCAGTTTGGACGCACCAAAAACTACCGACACACCCTGCAAGTCAACTACACCCTCCCGCTCCGCTTCCTTCCTTTGATGGACTGGGTTCAGGTACGTGGGCAGTACCAGTCGGAGTTTGGATGGAATGCAGCTGCGCTCAATACCGATAGCCTAGGCAATGTTATTCGCAATAAGCAGGGAATACAAGTCAATGGGGATTTCAATTTTGAATCGCTGTACAACAAAATCCCCTTCCTGAAAGAAGTAAACCGCAGCCGGGGGGGAATCACCCAGCCTGGAGGCCGTGTTCCCAAGCAGGACGAAACACAAGACAACAAAGCGAACAATAGTATAAATCCCGTCGTGCGCGCTATGGTTCGGCCACTCCTCCTCCTTCGGCGGGCGCGTTTCAACTATACGACAGAGTCGAATACCGTCGTGCCCGGTTTTATGCCCCAGGCGCGGATGCTAGGTATGAGTCAGCAATTTCAGGCGCCCGGATGGGATTTTGTGGCGGGCTTACAGCCAACCATCCGGACACTCAATGAATCGGATTACAACAGTGCCGGCGACTGGCTGGCCCAGGCTGCCAAGTCCGGTTGGATAAGTCCCAGCGTTTTCCTCAACCAGGAAGTTACCCAGGATTACAAGCAAACGTACGACGGCCGGATTACCCTCGAGCCATTCCGGGATTTTCGTATCGAACTTTCCGGCAACCGAAATTTCGTGGAAAACCATGCGCAGTATTTCAAGGATACCCTCCTGGATAACCAGGCCAACTTTGTACACGCCATCCCCAAAAATGTAGGTTCCCTGACCGTTAGCTACTCCGCGCTGAAAACTCTTTTTCAGGATGACCGAACGGAAATCATTACCCTTTTCCGGCAGTTCGAAAGTAACCGCGTTGCTATTTCTCAGCGACTAGGAGAAAATACACACCTCGATACCACCCTCGCCAAGAGTGGATATACTTATGGCTATGGGCGTACGCAGCAAGAGGTACTCATTCCCGCATTCATCGCTGCCTATACCGGACAGGATCCCAAATCCGTCGGGCTGAATATTTTTGATATCATGCCCAACCTCAACTGGCAGGTTTCCTACAACGGACTTGCCCGTGTAAAACTCTTCAGCGAATTGTTCCAGAACTTCAGTATCTCCCACAGCTATAAGTCAACGCTGACCATCAATAGGTTCAATACCGGATTGGATTTTCTGCGAACCCAGAATCAGGGCGCGCTCAACGAGCTCAACGGAAACTTCTACGCACGACTGGAAATACCCGAAATCGTCATTCAGGAAGGATTCAGCCCCTTAGTATCCGTTGAGGCTACGCTCAAAAACGGGATGTCGCTCAACCTGGACTACAAACGCACCCGCAATTTGCAGTTTAGTCTTATCAACAACCAGCTCGCTGAAACCCGAAACAAAGAAATTGTACTCGGATTCGGCTACCTCGTGCGGAACCTGAATATTCCTTTCCTCACCGGTAAAAAAACAGGCAAACCACAACGCAGCCAGCGGGTTTCCGGAATCGGCCTTACGAATGCCGGTACGACTGGTCCTACCCAGTCCTCCTTCCAGGGTAATGACCTCGACATCAACTTCAATTTCCGGCTGACAGACGATATCACCTACAACCACCTGCTCGATCAAGGAATCGTTGAACCCACACGGGGAAGTTATTTGCTCAGTGTATCCCCCTCCGCAGAGTACACCCTGAATCAGCGTCTTAAGCTCCGTTTGTTCTTCGACTATCGCCGCACAGAACCCGCTACATCCGCTGGTTTTCCGCGTACAGATGCCTCCGGAGGCCTCGTGGTGCGATTTACCCTCTGATTTGGCTGGTTTAATAAGCCATGCACAGGAACGCCATGGTTGATTTAGCTTCGCTAAATCAACCATGGCGTTCCTGCATCATATCGTTTGGCAAAGCCCCTCTCCAAATTAAAAGTCTGTTAAAAAGCCCCGATTCGATATGGGAAACCCTAATTTTGTTAAAATTTAGCATAAAGAAGTTGCTATGCCAGTATCTTACAAGGGTGCGTTCATGAAAAAAAATGCCATTTGGATTATCATTATCCTGATGAGCGGATCCGTTTTTGGAGTAGTCTGGCTGCAAATGGACCTCATCCGAATGTCTATCCATGTCAATGAAGAGCGCTTCAATAAAAATGTGTACGACGTACTAAACGAAGTAGCTACCCAGCTACAAGCACAGGAAAACAGAGAGGAGTTATTGTCTGCTTTAGACATCAATGGGTTTATTACCTCCTATGCACAGGAAGAATCAAACGGAGGGAAAAAAGGCAATACGCACAAAGAACTGAACGAACTCATCAAAGACCCGGAGCTCTATGCCCTGTATGGGCTGGCTCTCGAAAACCGCCCACTCGAAGAGCGTATCAAACCAAAAGTACTCGACATAGCACTCCATCAGGCTTTTCGCAACCGTGGAATAGACCCATCCGTCTCCAAGTTTGAATACAACTATGGAATCTACTCCCACTCCAAAAAGGGGTTCGTAATCATTAACGGCAATTATGTAGTAGGGGACAACAACTCCCAGCAAAACTCCCTCCCAGGGTTAAAGGCACGGAATCTCTATAACCCCGATTACAAAATCGCGCTGTTTCCACTGGAAAAACCCTCCGTTGGGGAGCTCAGGGTTTTCTTCCCGAATAGGAATAACATCGTGTGGAGCTCCCTTTGGCAAAATTTCGTCGGATCAATTTTGTTCACGTCTATCATCCTCTTCTGTTTTGGCTATACGCTGTATATCATTTTCCGGCAAAAGCAGCTATCGGAGATGAAAACGGATTTTATAAACAACATGACCCATGAATTTAAAACCCCTATCGCAACCATCTCGCTGGCAGCCGATTCCATTACCAATCCTATTATTCTGAACAATGTGGAAAAAGTCAAACGGTTCGCGGGAATAATAAAACAGGAAAATAATCGTATGAATAATCAAGTGGAAAAGGTACTGCAGATGGCACTCATCGATAAGCAGGATTTTTCCCTCAAGCTAACTCAGGTCAATCTGCACGAGATAATCCAAAGCGCAGTAGAACATATCAACCTGCAACTGGAAAAAAAGGGCGGTGTAGCATCCGCAGAGCTAAATGCAATGCAACCACTGGTAGAAGGAGATGTTACACATATATCCAGTATGATTCACAACCTGCTGGATAATGCCAATAAATACTCTCCGGATAACCCTGAGATTATTGTTTCGACCTTTAATACCCCCAAAGGGGTCGAGGTGCGGGTGCAGGATTCCGGAATAGGGATGAATAAAGCCGCCCTGAAGCATATTTTTGATAAATTCTACCGCGTGTCAACCGGCAACCTACACGACGTGAAAGGATTTGGACTTGGCCTCAGCTATGTAAAAGCCATGATGGATGCCCACCATGGACAGATTGAAGTAAAATCCGAGCCTGGGAAAGGAAGTACGTTCATCCTGCATTTCCCTTTCCGGGTAAACCCCGAATAATCCCTTTTAACTCTACAAACCAAAAACTATGGATAACCAACGTATCCTTCTCGTAGAAGACGACCAGAATTTTGGCGATGTATTGCGCTCCTACCTGGAGATGCACGATTATGATGTCACCCTTGCCAAAGATGGCCTCGAAGGACTGGAACTATTCAAAAAAGGCACCTATAACCTGTGTATCTTCGATGTCATGATGCCTAAAATGGATGGTTTTCGACTCGCGCGTGAAGTGCGCTCCCAAAATGATACCCTACCCATCATATTCCTTACCGCAAAAGCACTCAAAGAGGATATCCTGGAAGGATTCCGCATCGGAGCAGATGACTACATTACCAAGCCTTTCCTTTCAGAAGAACTACTCGCCCGCATCCAGGCCATCTTAAAAAGAAGCAACAAAACGGAACCCAAAGAGGAAGAAAAAGAATTTTATATAGGAAAATACCACTTTAATTTTCCACTTAGAATCCTTACTTTTGCTCCGGGAACTTCTTTGGAAGAAAAAGCAAAGCTATCTCCCAAAGAAGCACAACTACTCAGACTCTTTGCCGTGCACATGAATGATGTGCTCCCGCGATCTGAAGCGTTGACCAAAATTTGGAGTGAAGACAATTATTTCACCGCCCGCTCAATGGATGTGTTTGTTACCAAGCTGCGTAAATACCTCAGCCACGACGACCACATTGAGATTGTAAACATTCACGGCAACGGGTTCCAGTTGCTCGTGAAGAATGGCGATGAAGCATGATATAGTTTTTGGGATTATGATTATGGCTGGGTAATGTACGTGTTACCCGGCTTTTTTTTGTCCAATCGAATCCATTTCCGTGTACCGCATTTTAATCAAGCCCATCCTCTTTCTATTCCAACCTGAACGCGCACACCAGTTGGCTATTACCTTACTCAGACTAGCGCTTTCTGTGCCCGGAGTACCCGCTCTCCTGCGGCAGCGTTTCCAACGCCCGAATCCTCGGCTCGAAAAATCCGTGATGGGCCTTTCCTTCAAAAACCCTATCGGCCTGGCTGCTGGCTTCGATAAAAACGGAACTAGCTTCCCACAAATGGCGGCCCTCGGCTTTGGGTTTATCGAATTGGGCACCGTAACCCCACGACCACAACCAGGCAACGCAATACCCCGCCTCTTTCGCTTGCCCACCGACCACGCCCTCATCAATCGAATGGGGTTCAACAACCTGGGAGCCGATGCCCTGGCTAAGCGCCTAAAAGAAACCCCCAGACCGCAAGGCTTAATCATTGGCGGGAATATCGGCAAAAATAAAACCACCCCCAATGACCAGGCTGCCGATGATTACCTGTACTGCTTTCGTACGCTTTTCCCCCTCGTGGACTATTTCGTAGTCAATGTAAGCTCCCCAAATACACCTAACCTGCGGGAACTCCAAGACAAAGAACCGCTTTCCCAACTCCTCCATTCCCTGCAAGCAGAAAACAGGAAGTATCCGCAGCCAAAGCCTATCTTACTCAAAATAGCCCCCGATGTCACCGAATCCCAACTGGATGACATCCTAGAACTCGTGCAAACCAGCGGCATCCAGGGCGTAGTGGCTACGAATACCACGATAAGCCGAAACGGACTAAACACTCCGAAAAAAGTAGTAGAAAAAATAGGCGCCGGCGGGTTGAGTGGCGCTCCACTTCGAGACCGATCTACAGAAATTATCCGCTACCTCCGCCAAAATGGCGCCCGCGAAATGGTTATTATTGGCGTCGGTGGTATCCATTCCGCCGAGACCGCCCTTGAAAAAATAGAAGCAGGAGCCGACCTCATACAAATCTACACCGGCTTCATCTTCGAAGGACCCGGACTCCTGACGCGTATCCAATCGGGTCTGTAAAACCACCACCTACCAACATATTACATAATTTTGCTATGGTATCATTTTTGGAGTAAATAGTTCGTCTCGTGCTTACACGGGACCCTTCGTACACTTACTTACTCTGAAAACGTGATTAAACGAACCAAGCTCTGCATCTGGAAGGACCTCCGCTTTTGGCTACTCACGATTTGTATTAGCCTATTGCTATGGATTACCATACACACCTATCCCATCTATTCTCCCTAACCACTAAACCACGAGAGGACGCCCCTTATTTGTCGATTTTAAAGCTGAGATCCAGGCTCTTAAACGAATGAGTTAACGCCCCGATGGAAATATAATCCACGCCCGTCAGCGCGTAGTCGCGCAGTGTAGCTGCGGTGATTCCACCGGACGCCTCTGTTTCAAACCGTTTGGCTACCCGTGCTACCCCTTCAACCAGCTCAGCCGGGTGGAAGTTGTCAAACATAATTCGGGTCACCTGCCCCTTTTGGAGTACTATATCCAACTCAGCCAACGAACGCACTTCTACGGTGACATTCAAATGCAGACCCTGCATTTTTTGATAAGAGGCCACCCGTTCAATGGCGATATCGATTCCCCCACAAGCATCAATATGGTTGTCTTTGATCATGAACCAATCATACAAACCACTCCGATAATTTTCACCCCCTCCAATTGCCACGGCGGCCTTTTCCAAAAAACGGAGCAAAGGGGTAGTCTTTCGGGTATCTAATACCCGCGTAGGTAAGTCGGCAATCAAGGCGCTATATCGGCGGGTTTCGGTTGCAATACCACTCATGCGCTGCATAGTATTCAATAATAGGCGTTCGGCTTTAAGTAAAGCCTGCGTATTCGCCTCCACCTCAAAAGCCACCTGACCTGGCCGAACCTCCGACCCGTCAGCAATATAGTGCCGCAAAATACAAGCTGGATCAACTGCCCGTAGGATGGCTTCCGCTACCTCCACCCCAGCCAGTACCCCCGTATCTTTTACCAGTAAACGGGCATTTTTCCGGCTTTGTATAGGGATACAGGCCAGAGAAGTCACATCGCCCGTTCCAATGTCCTCTTTCAACCCTTCCTGTATAAAATCTGCCAGTAAGGATTGATCTATTCTATGCGTATCCATAAAAACCTATTGATAATATCTGATTGTTTGAATCCCGGACACCTGGTCTCTCCCTGCAAAATTACGCGATAGGATTAGAACATGAGCCCTATTTTCATACTGAGGCCGCTGATTCTGCCTCTCGATTTTTCGGCTACACTTCCTAATTGTGGATCAAACAACACGCCTTTATCGCGCGTTACATCCGTCAGTCCGACTTGTAGATTCAGCCCCGCGACCAGGGAAGCCGATGAGGTAAGCGCGTGTTCGAGGCCACCCGAAATAACCCACGACAGTCCAACAGGGTTGATGTCGCGCCGGATATCGAATTCCTTCGCCTCATCGCCAACTCCTCTGCCCGAAATAGAACCGCTCGATTGCGAACGAAACCCTGCGATTATTCCCGATTCCACATAATAGCGCAAACTGCCAAACTCCCGGGTACGTATTTTCAGTAGAAATGGTATTTCGACATACTGGAGCTGATGTTTCAGCTTCACCCCATCCGGTAACGAATCCAGTGCTTCGCCCAAGCCGGAGTTGGGCCAGTAGCGCCCCCCGTATTCATACAACAAGGTTCCACCCTGGTTAAACGAAAAACCGATTCCAGTAGAGAAAGCATAATTTTGGATGTAGTAATACTCGGTCAGCATTCCCAGCTTCATGCCCAGGTTTGTTCCACTTTGGTTAATTCGGTGGTCGTTGGTATGCATCGATGAGAAAGACGGACTAAATTGCAGGCCAAACCGGAGGCTGCCTTTTTGTGCCAGCCCCATGTTCAGGAGCAATGTAAAAAACACCAGGGTGGTTACAATTTTTTTCATGTGTTACTTGTTTGTGAGTGCATACAGTTTGGCTATGCTTGGCGCATGAACTTTTCGCGCGTACAGGAAGTCGAGCAACGGAGTGGACAAAAGAATATGGTCTTTCCGGATGTGCGCGTTTTGGAGGCTGAAAGTTCAAAAACCTGCACGGCCGATGCCCAAAAGCTTCGAATCCGGCTCCTCTGGAATACCTATTTTCCCTTGTCTGAATCAAAAGTACGTTACCCCGGTGCCATTGTTGCTTTAATTTTACGCTATGCCATTACAAATGAAAAAACATCTGCTTTTAGTGCTGACGGCAGCCACGCTTTTTGCCTGCAGCCAAAATGAAGAGAATCCAACACCCGATATCAGCCACATCCAGGTGCCTTTTAAACTACGCCGATTTGAACAGGCTTTTTTTAATCTGGACACCGCAAATATAGAACATGAACTGGCGCAGTTAGAACAAGAGTATGGGGAATTCGCAGAAGTCTTTTTTCAACAGGTCATTCCCGCCAAAAATCCTCATCTGGTTCCGGAAGGACCGGCTACTTACTTAAAAGGATTCATAACACACCCCCAAATTCGCCATCTGTATGACACCTGTGAGGTAGTGTATGCCGATTTTTCAGCGCAGGAGAAAGCATTCAAACAAGCCTTTCGCTATCTAAAATATTATTTTCCGGAACTGCCGACCCCGGATGTTACCACTTATGTTTCGGGGTACTCCATAGGTAGTTTTATCTATGCCAAGCAGTCTCTTGCTGTTGGCCTGGATTTTTTTCTGGGTTCTTCCTACCCTTATCAAAAATATAACCCGCAAAATCCAAATTTCTCTCAGTATCTCACCCGAAGCTTTACCCCGGATC
>Ga0172367_10001815_pt1 | contig 30215 bp, 27 predicted proteins | sample Lak10m_FD_114542 | JGI IMG/M metagenome (GOLD analysis project Ga0172367, IMG submission 114542) | Freshwater microbial communities from Kabuno Bay, South-Kivu, Congo - kab_022012_10m | ecosystem: Environmental > Aquatic > Freshwater > Lake | place: Democratic Republic of the Congo: South-Kivu...
AATTTTCTTGAGCAAAGAGATACGGTATCTTACCCCAATTTATCAAAATCCTAGATCGAGAACTCAAAAATAAATATTAAAACCACCTGCTGTCATTCCGGCATTATTTTTTGCAGCCGGAATATTAAATTATTTAATAAAGATTCACAGATGATTATACCCGAACAAAAAGAGCATCGAAATGAAAAATTTAAAGCTGAATGAATACGTAAGACAACAGCTAGTTTAGAAGCAATACAAGCATCAAAACTATTAGATTTAAAGAATAAAAATGTATTAGAAATAGCTTGCTGAATATGACATGATAGTAAATTTTTTGCAGAACAATGAGCATATGTAACAGCAACAGATATATCAGACTACATAATACTTGAAAATAAAAAAATATTTAAAGAATCTAGTATAGATTTTATAGAACTAGATACAAAAGACATAAAAAATTATAATTTCCACAAAACATTTAATCTTATATTTGCTAGCTTTGCATTACACTATTTTGACCATACGACTACAAAAGAAATAATAAAATCGATATATAATATAACCAAACCGTGATGATATCTGTATTTCATAGTCAAATCTACAAATGATAAAAAATATTGAATAGGAGAAGAAATAGAGAAAAATATATTTCTAGATAAATGACACATCATACATCTATTTGATAAGGAAGAAATACAAAGTTTATTAGACAATTTTAAGATAATAATTATAGAAGAAGAAAAATCAGAAAAACGAAATGCAGATTTCTGGAAAGTAATATGCCAAAAAATATAAAATTTTTAATTCCACATTATCACTCCAATACATGCCTACTAAAAAAAATAAACTAGAACAATTCTTTTGACAAGAAATTAGTTTCCAGTGAGTAAGAACAAACAATTTAAGAAACATAGATGTAAATTTTCCTAAAAATCAAATCATTACAATCACTTGAGTCTCCGGTTCATGAAAATCTTCACTAGCATTTGAAACTATCTACAAAGAATGACAATTTAGATACATAGAATCACTAAGCTCATACTTGAAACAATTTTTTAATCTATGAGAGAGACCGGATATAGATTATTGTTCATGACTATCCCCTGCTATAGCTATAGAACAAAACAAAAAAGCATGAAATTCTAGAAGTAGCGTAGGCACTCTAACAGAAATAGACGACTATATCAGATTGCTGTTTGCAAAATTATGAGATAGCTATTGTTATAATTGCAACAATCTTATAAAACCACAAAATATAGACCAAATATTACAAGAAATTGAAAGCAAATATTCTGATCAAAAAATATATCTCATCAAAGAATCTTGAAGCGTAAAAACATCAAGTGATTTACTAGAATTCACAAAAAAAAATAGGAATAGAGTAGAAAAATGAAAATGATTTACACGTTATCTATTGGTTTCAAGCAATTTTCAACAAAACAAAAAAACAGATAATAAATCCAAATGAAATGCTAAAACTCTAGACCCAATAGAATATTTCTATCTCGAAAATCCTAATGTTCCCGAATGATATTTCCCAATAAACATCTATTGAATCTATGATCGTATTACCATTACCAAAGAAAAAATAGCCAGACTAAAAGAAGATATTATAAAAATACTTTGAGAATCGAACAAATTCTGAATTTATATAATAGAAGAATCAAATAACAAAAAATCAAAAAAACAATGAAACAATGAGACAATGAAACAGTGAAACATTTCTCGATATACCGATAAAATGTATTGTCCTACATGCAATATTACCTATCCAGAATTCACCCCCCAACATTTTTCTCCAAACCGCCAAGAATGAGCATGTCTAACATGCCATTGAATATGAGAAGTTTTGCAAGTAGATATAGAAAAGATATTAGACCCCAATAGTACTTATATGAGAGCTGTATTACCATGGAGAGATTCAGCATTTTGACAAGCAGTCCTCAAAAAAATTGCAGAAAAATACAGCATAAATATAGACAGAACACGAAAAGATTTACCAGAACGATTTCTACATGTAGTTTTATACTGAGATGAAGAGCTTATAAGAGTAAACAGCTGATGAAAATATACAAGCATGTATTATAAATGAATCGAAGAAATAATAAAAGATCAATACGTAAAATGACTATTGACCGTAGACTTCCAAGCAATGTTAGAAATGAAAACCTGTCCAGATTGTAAATGAACAAAATTAAAAAAAGAAAGTTTAAATGTTTTTTTAACTTTATGAAACCAAAAAAAAACCTGACTGCCATCAGGCAGGTCTGATTCAAAATTTAAGTATAATATACGGAATCTACAAAAAAATCCTATGAAAGAAATTATTGAAGTTTTGGAAACATTCAAAGAACAATCTTGAAAGGCAGCAAATTTAATTGAAAGAATCACTAAACCATTACTTGATAGAATCAAAACGATAGACGACCTATGACTATGATATCTGATGTTAAATAGATGAATAGATACCCTATCTTGATGAGAAATACAAAGGTTAAGATTAGCTAAACAATTATGAAACAAACTTACATGAATAATATACGTCTTAGATGAACCCACAATATGACTTGATCAAAGAGAAATCATAAAAGCTATTAACTCAATCAAAAAACTTAAAGAAATGGGGAATACAATAGTAGTCGTAGAACATAATGAAGAATTTATAAAAGCATCTGATCGAGTAATAGAGATTTGACCATGAGCAGGAGATTTTGGTTGAGAAGTAACTTTCAATGGGTCATACGAAGAGTTTTTAAAATCAGATACTCTCACAGCAAAATATATAAACTGAGAAAAAAAAGTTTCTGTAAAATTCAATCATAAACCACTAAACAAACGAGTAAAAATCAAAAAAGCCAATAAATTCAACTTAGAAAATATAGACGTAAATATAAATTTATGAAGCTTTACAATTATTACTTGACCATCATGAGCCGGTAAAACAACCCTAATGTATACAACATTATTCAGGTTTTTAAATGAAAAAGAAAAATTTATTCAATGATATATTAGACTTCAACTATTAAAAAAATGATTAAGTCGAGAACAAATTATTTCTGCACCAGTAATGCGTACAGAAGAATATAGTCATTATGAAAACCTTGCTTTGCAAGAGTTCTATAAAGATTTATGAGTAGATACAATCGTATGATACGAAGAAATTAAAAATACAATTTATGTAGATCAAACAAGCATATGAAAGACACCCAGATCTTGTCCATCTACTTTCATATGAGTATTTGATAGCATCAGAAATCTTTATGGATGAACAACAGATAGTAAATATTTATGATTTACTCCAAGTTATTTTAGTTTTAACTCAGAAAAATGATCTTGTCCTGCTTGCCAATGATATTGATATAAAAAAATAGAATTACAATTTTTACCAGATACCTATATAGCTTGTGAATTATGTAAATGAAAAAGATATAAAAGTGAAATATTATCTATTAAATGGCGCAATAAAAACATATCTGAAGTACTAAATATGTACGTATATGAAGCTCTAGAATTTTTTAAAGAAATAGATCATATAAAAAAAGATCTACAATTAATGGTAGATATAGGATTATGATATTTAAAAATGTGACAGCCAGCACATACTCTATCTTGATGAGAAAGTCAAAGATTAAAATTGGTAAAACACTTATTGAAAGATTACAGATGACATACAATGTATTTTCTTGATGAACCCACAGTGTGATTACATCCACAAGACATAGAAAGATTATTAAAAGTACTCAGAGAATTTCTAAATAATGGAGACACAATACTTATGATAGAGCACGATAAAAGTATACTAAAATTCGCCGATCACATAATCAAATTAGATGAATGAAAATTAATAAAATAATTAACGAATTAAAATATTGACGAGTTAAAAAATTAACGGGTTACACCACTACGTTGCTACATTAATACGCTTCTACGTTACTACGCCTAGAAAATTACAGTAAAACTACCAGCAACAGTATCTTTAAATGTTGGTTTTTTGACTATTATCTTTATATCATAATCACCCTTCCTTCAAATTCATTTTATAGTGTAAAATTTATCTGCCACTGGAGAATTAAATTCAAAAAAATATTCCAAGAAAGGATAAATATCGCCACCCAAAGATCTTAGAAAATTAACAAAAGCAAATTTAACTTGTAATCAAGTAAATTGAGAATCTTCAAATATATCTTTAAAAGTCTTACCGGATATACTTGTATCATTTGAAACAACATTTTGAGTACCAGGATAAGAATTACTTGGATCAAAAATATTATAATTATTTCAAAAAACAATCAAGGATCAAGTATTTATATTTGATTCTCTTATAGTTGTATCTCAATCTTCGATAAATCGCTCAGTTCCATAACGAGCGACAGATTGACTTGGCATCAAAAAAAACTGTACTCAATTATGATATCATTTAATTGACCAGTCAATAATTATATCATCATACAGTCAATCTAGATCAGGATCACATACATCTATATCTCATTCATCACTATCACATACTTTACCAAATCCTGAAAATATTTTTGGAGGCAATCTAAATTGTCAAGATATACTAGTTCAACCATAGTGTTCTCTATTTGATCAAGTTAATTTATAATAATCACCCGATGACGTATTATCTATACTCAATAAAAATGTTTCTATTAATCTATAATCTGTTTTATTATAATCCAAAGCTTCTCCACTCATCAAAAAATCAATATCCACATTTCATTCTCAAAAATTAGGTATCCTATATGTTCTAGAATTTATATCTCGTAATAATCCATTATAAATAGTAGATCATATTTTCAAACCAGATAAAGTATCACTAGCCTTACCAAAGATATTAGCAATACCAAGCCATCAGCCAGATCATACAAATCATGGTCATCTATATTTCAAAACAAGCCCTCCTCTTTCTATAGAAGAGATAGCAGAATAATAAGCAATATTATAATCAGAGATATCTTTAAAACTATCGGAAAAAGGAATAAATATAGAATATATACTAAAAAGTATAGCCAATCCAGTAACAATAAGAACTATAACAAAAATCAATAACATCAGTTTTAAAAATTATAAATCAAATTCAATGTTGGGAGCTCCGCATTTGTTACAATACTGATAACTATGAGGATATTGTTCTCCACATTGTTTACATCTAATTCTTAGTCTTTCTCAGCATTTTATACAACACTCATATTCTTTTGGATTAAAAGTTCAACAATTATAACATGATATCATACTAAGAGCGCAAGCCTCTCTCCATGGAATATTATCTTTTTTATAACTAACTGGCCTTATAATAATATATAAAGGTAATCATATCAATGGTGAAAATATAGTAACCAAAATAATACTAACAATCTGAATTAATATATTATTCGTTCTAGATGCAATATCTTTACCGACTCGTATAATACAAATAATCCAAAGAAATATAAAAAAAGATATAATAACAATAAAAAAATCTTTTATTCATGTAACAGTATTGAGATCTATATAAGGAGTATTCTCTGCTAAGATATTAAACATCTCTTAAACTAAATATATAAAAATTACTCTATACTTTTCATGAGTATATCTATAGAACCAAAATATTTTTTCAAGTCTTTCAAAAGAAATCAAATTTTAGCAGGATTGGATATTACAGATTCTATAGTTAAAATATTATTTTCTCCGTCTATGCTCTTTGTTTTCAACTCAGATATGGGAAAATTTAATTCTGAAAAAATTGACATAACATCAAGTATTCACATATATTTATTAGTCATTTTTATTTTTAATAAAAATCTATACTCATTATTTTCTTGATTATTTCGATGTGCTTCCAATAAATTATCAAAAGATATGGTTTTGAATGCTTTACAATCCATTTTATGTATTTTAATTCAAAATTTTGAAGATTTTGCTATTATTTTATCATTAATTCATGGTTTACATTCAGGACATAAAAGACAGTTCATAAGTTTATTATTATCTACTATCACCTGTAGATTATTGGAATCAGATTTTTTTATTTTTACATTATCAGATTTACGAGACACAAATAAGTCTGGATAAGAAGACTTTATAATACTACTATATGTATCTTTTTTTTCAAAAACCAAGAGCAATCTCTTTTCTATCTCACTTTCAGAAATATTTTTACTTATCTTATCTTTTGCAGATTTATAAATAGGCAATCAAAATTCCTTCAATTCTCTATTTAATCATTGCATAGTAACATCCAAACGTTCTTTTTTTTCTTGTAATCTAATAAATCTCAAAAGTTGAGTCTTAGCAGTAGGAGTACGTAAAAATTCTAACCAATATTTATTAGCACTATATCTATTTTTAAAAGTATTGATATGTATAACGTCTCAATTATTAGGAACATAACTGATCGGTTTGATTTCTCGATTAACCAATGCATTTTTGAATCTTAATCATATTTCAGAATGTATATTAAAAGCAAAATCAAGAACAGTTGCTCAGCCAGGAAGCTCTATGACATCTCATTGTGGTGTATAGATAAAAATTCCTTTTTGTAAGACTTCTATATTTAATTCATCTTTAAAACTCTCCTTCTCATCAGATGTTTTATAAGCATCGACTATCCTTTGTAATCTTTTGATCCACTGAGATTGTTGCTGAGATACAGATACAGAAGCATTATTTTCACTATAAGCAAAATGAGCAGCTACTCAAAATTCTGCTATATCATCCATTTCATATGTTCTAATCTGAATTTCAACAGGGAAACGGAACATTCACAAAACAGTTGTATGTATACTTTTATATCAATTAAATTTAGGAACAGCTATATAGTCCTTTATTTTTTTTATAAGTGGTGTATAATGTTTATGTATAATACCCAACACCATATAACAATCTCAAACACTTTTAGTTATTATTCTATAAGCAATAAAATCCATAACACTAGACAAATCCGTTGTGTTATATTTTTTTTGCAATTTTTCATAAACTCTATAAGGACTTTTTATCCTTCATTTAACATCAAAATCAGTTATTCCTTCTTTGCTTAACATTGTTGTTAAAGATTTTATTCATTTTTCAATATGTTTCTCTCCTTCTCAAAAATATTTTTTTAAATAATTTAATATTCTATCAAATTCTTTTGGATTTAATACTTTAAAAGATCAATTTTCAAGATAAAGTTGATAATAATAAAGACCAAGTCTTTTTGCTATAGGAACAAAAATTTTTAAAGTTTCTTCAGCTATTTTAACTCTTTTTTCAAGACTAGGATGATACTGTAAAGTTTGAACATTATGTATACGATCAGCTAATTTTATAAAAATAACCCTAAGATCTTTTGCCATAGCAAGAAAAGTTTTTTTCAACGTTTCTAATTGTCTATCTTCTCATTTATATTTAATTTTCGAAACCTTTACTAGACCCTCGCATATATCTGCAACTTCAGATCAAAATTCACTCTTTATTTGCTCATAAGTAATAGGAGTATCTTCTATTACATCATGTAGAATACAAGATTGTATAGATTCTAAGTCTGGTTTAATTTGCATAAGAAATTGAGTCGCTCTCAATGGATGTATAATATATGGTTCTCATGAGAGTCTAATCTCTGATTGATGAGCTTGTTTAGCAAATTCATAAGCCTTTTGTATAAGATTCAATTTATCTTCAGATAAATATTTTTTTGCATCAGAAATAATATCATCTACAATAAATTGTGGATCTTGATCAAATGTCGGTTTATAATTGAAAAAAATATCAATTTGCCTTATATCCATATCACAAATTTATAGTAAAACAACAACAAGTTAAGTAAATTAGTAAATTTTTCAATCCAAACTTTAAAGACTTGCTTTCTTGATAAAAATATATATACAAATTGCAATTTATAGTAGTATATCTTTATGCTTGAAAAAAATATTATAAAAAGTTTTCTAGAAAAGATAAAATTGGAATTCCCAAATTTCAAAAAAGATTTCTTGACTATACAAAAAGCATGTAATATTGCACTTCAAGCACATAAATGACAAAAAAGAAAATACTCATGATGACCATTCTTAGAACATCCTATCAAAGTAGCGCTACTATCTACAAGAAGATTTAATGATTCTAAATTAGTTATAGCAAGTATTTTACACGATACAGCCGAAGACAATAAGGATATCCCACTAAGTCAAATATACAAAACTTTTTGATACGAAATATGATTTATGGTAGACTCTGTCACAGACAATGTAAATTATTTTTTTCATGATCCTAAAATAAGATTTAATGATAAAATAGAAAAAATATTATATTGATGAATGAAAGACATTAGATGCATACTATTAAAATTACATGATAGAGAAAACAATATAAACACATTAAGTGGCTTAGATACAGACAAACAAATTAGAATGAGTTTTGAAACACAGGCTATTTATGAACCATTAAGGAAACTTTTAGGATTTAATAGAAACAAAAAAAAATGTATAAAAGATTGCGAATCTACATTAAAACACTATCTTTTAGCAAACAAAATTAAAACAGAACAAGAATTTAAAGAAATACTTCTAAGTCAAACTTTTTATGATTTTGATAATGATACTTTTGATCTAGTCTACAAAAACGCTAACCGTATATTTCGAAAAATTCAAAATAAAAAAGTTTTTGAAAAGCTAATTAAAACCAAAAATTTTGATGAAAAAATACAAGTTATGTCTATAAAACAAAATATGAATTGAGAATTTTGCGCTATAATAAAATACAAAGAAGGAAACGTTTTTGATAATCTAAATAGTAAACTAAAAATGCACACCAATTTTTCTTAAAAAATATTTATAACATTACTTATAAAAAGATGAAACAAATATATAATCTCATATCAGATTGAAATCTCAATGATGAATTATCCTATTGTCTAAGGAATAGATCATTAGAGCAAAAATTTCTATATATGAATAATTGAGCAAATAATTATTATGATATAGTAAATACAGATGATGTTTATTATATATCGTATCCTCATAGCCTTTTCGTTGATTTTTGATTAAAAAATATTTTCTCCAAAAACAAGAATATAGCAGTAATCAGCTTATGATGTGGCAATTCTGATATAGAATCTTTTATTTTTGAAAATTTAGAAAAAGATTTTAAAATAAATTATTATTGAGTTGATTCCTCCAAACCTATGCTTGAGCTATCGATAAAAAGAATGGAAAAAATAAAGAAAATAGAGCAGTATTTTATATGTGCAGATTTTTCTACAAATGAATTTAAAAGAGAATTAAGCCAACTAACATCAAATTCCGATGAAAGAATATTTACATTTTTTTCCAATACTTTTGGTAATATAGAACCCAATAATATAATAGATATACTATATAATCTATTAAAGCCATGAGAAAAGATACGATTAGATATACGTCTTAGAAGCTGAAAAACTACCAAAGATGATCTTAAAGATTTTGAAAAATATTATTGATATTTATCTAATAAAGAAATGATTAACTTATTTGTAAATCCTATGGAATCATTGAATATATCTAGGAACAATTGAAACTTTAGTTTACATACAAAAAAAATAGACCCTTTAGAAGCAATAAAATATCAGTACAATTTTATCTTCAATAAAAAAACAGAAATAACTATAAAAAATGAAAAGACTACAATATTACCATGAGAAGAATTAAAAATAGTAAACATATATACCTATGATCCTGAATGATTAATAAGTTTTTTTGAATGACACAACTTTAAATTAATAGAGAAACTTATAAAAGAAGGAAGATGACAATTCTTATTCGAAAAAAATTAATTACTTAGCAAAATTTGTAATAATTCAACAAAGTTCTACCTCTCATACTCATTGTCCTACATAAGAAACTCTTGAACAAAAACGATATTCTTTAGCTTCATTTCATCAGCAGGCGGGATCGTCTCATTTTTGACAATTTAAATAGTCTCAACCTATTGTATCAGAATCTTTTTTAAATAATCATTCTCCATATATTTGTCTAAAATAAGTTACTGGGATAGCATAATTTGGACAAGCTATCAATAAATCACCAGACAAACATAAAGCAAATTTATTATCACTAGCTTGCACTCAGTCAGACAAATCTAATTTATCCCGAGTCGATCATCAAGACATATAAAAATATTCCTGATTGCCAGATATACTTTTTTGTAAAATATAATTACCACTTCACATCCAAGCATCATCAGAACATCAAGGACTAAGTTCATCTATCATAGGATTCATGTCCAGTCGACATTTGTCTTTTTGCGCTGGTCAAAGTAATCGATTTGTATCTCTTATCTGATATATTCATTCCATTCCTTCTCTTGCTAAATTTATAGCTATTACTCTTTGTTTCATTGCTTTTACATTTTCTAATGCATAATTAATAGCATACAAAATCGACATTAATCAAATAGAGACTATAATTGCTACAAAAAGTACTTCAAGCAAAGTAAAAGATCTAAACTTTCTTTTAAACATTCTCAAAAATAAAATTTAAAGATAGTTGAAACTTAAATGAAAATAACTATGTTTAAATTTAAACAATAATGAGTCGTTTTCAATAGCTTTCAAAAAATCATGACAGAAGATATAATAATATACATTATAATAATTATAATTGGCGCCCTAATAATTTTGTCAGTTACAATATGACTAGAAAAAATGATAAAAATAATTCTTTGAAATTATATTTTAGCTAGTATATGTTTAGCCTGATCTCAATCCATAAATTTACTTATAAATTATTTAAACAATAATCCTTGATTAAAATTTCTTGGTATAAAAAATGAATGATTAGCAAATTTTATGTTAAACTGACAAACGACTATAATAATGATTATATATGCATCATTACTTTGGATAATCTATAAAAATTCAAAAATAACCGTTAGCATACCTCAAGATGAAATATTAAAAAAATCTCTATATATATTTTTCATACCATTAACTGTTATTAGCTTTATACTTACAATACAAATAGCAATTCTATGAGTAAGTATATTTAATGAAAATAGTGTAATATGAGTTTGAAATATTATTATAAATAACATTTATTTACAAACATTTATTAAAAATACTCCTTTGTGGATTTTTCTACACTGAATAGCGACAGTTTTAATAACATCCGAAATTAAAATCAAAATAAAAACAGATATCTAATTTGACAAAATTATTTAAAAAAATTATAATATATTACATTTTAACGTTTTAACATTTCAACGTTTCTACGCTTTACCCCTATATATGAAAGTTGTATATCCCAAAAACATAAAAAAATGACTTCTTAGTGGTATGTCATTCCAGATATGACCTATAAATATTACTATAATACAATTATTTATTTTAGCAATTGGAGTCGCAATATCATTAACTCTTTTTAATGCTACTTCAAAATCATGATCAAAAGCTTTTTGAATAATGATAGCTATAATTATATTTGTAATATTTGTTGTAATAGCTTTTTTTAAAGTATCTGAGCTATGATTATTACCATTTATAGCAAAACTATTAAGGAATCAACTATTTGATTCTACAAAAAAATTCCAAAACAATTATCCAAGAAATGATAAAATAGAAATAGAACTAAAAGAATTAAAAGAATGAGAACAAAAACAGAAAATAGAATATAAATTTGACAAAAATTTTGACAAAAAAAAGATAGAAGATATAGAAAAATCAGGATTGATATAATATAATTTATAAAATTAATCTTTAATACAAAATGGATACCATAACAAATAATTTAAAGTGTGGCGATAAACACCATCATTTTAATGAAGAAAATTTACCCGCTCTTATTCACTACAAATGCAAAGAATGAGGGTCTTATTATTCTATGATTTTAATAGCTAATCTTGCCTTGCAATGATCAAAGGCAATTATTTTAACATGATATCCTGAAGCAAAAAAACAGTTTTATATGGATACAAAAAAAATAGCTAAAAATATTCTTGTAATCAAAAACATGAAAGATCTTATAAAAAACCAAGAGAAACAAATAATTATTATTAATAATGATGATGAAAAGCTTTTTTTAGAAGCAATCAAATATCTTAAAGATATACGTGAACGTATCATTTTCATCAAAAACATAGATATCTTCAATAAACGTTTATTAAACGAAAGTATAAAATACAATAAACTAATCTTGTCTTGAGAAATAGATGCTTGTAGCGCAAAAGAAAAAATTTTGAAGAAAAAATTTAATTCAATACTTTTATTTTCTCAACCTAAAATTAAACTGCCATATAAATTTGTTCCAATAACCCCCTTTACTTGATATATTTGGTCAAAAAACAAAAAGTGATATATACAAAGCGTTAAATAAAAAAATATTTATAATGTCTATTTCATTACAATTCTACCCTTACATTCTCAAGATTCTCATCAAAAAGTTCAATAAAAAATAACTTCAACTTTACTTATATTGAATCAATCTGGCAATCACAAATCCAGATTTTTTATTTTGGAAATATCAACGTTTATGACTTTTCAGCTAGTTTCACATACAAGATGTCAATGCAATTTATCGCTTTTTTTTATATCATAAATAGCCTTGTCGGTTACTCAAGATATCTTCTCTAATAATCATTCTCCAACCAATTCAGATAAATTTCTATAAACTGTCCCTATACCTATATAAGAATAATATTTTTTTAATTCCTTAAAAACTTGATCAGCATTATGCGGTCATTTTTTACAAATCAGAATTATTTCATTTTTATAACGATTTTTATTCATTAGAAATCAACAAAATTATATATGCTAAATTTTTATCTAAAAATCACATTCCCTTTTCATTCTAAATAATCTACTTCTTCATCTTCAATCACATCATCAGATTCTAAAATTTTCTTTTCACAATTTTTACAACGTCTAACTATAGGCTCTTGTAAAACCACAGCTTGTACTATCATATCTTCTACGTTTATAGTTTCATCCTTATGATCTATAAGAAAAATTTCCTCAGTAGAATTATCATCATCTTTATAATACTCTGGTATAATAAATTTTGCTTTATAGATATCAGATAATACATTTCTTTTGTATGCTTTTTGACAAATATCACAATTATCTTCCAAAACACAAGATACGTTTATCGAACTAACTAGTATTGAATTTTTATCCAAAGACTGTAATAATAGACTTCAGCTTAATCAGCCTTTATCTAAATTTGGTAATTGTTCAGTAAATTTTTTTTCAAAAGACATTTCATCTTTTCTTCATGGTTGATTGATCAAATCACCTACCTTAATAATAAACGATTGGTCTTTCATTGAATAAAATATTAATTTAAGATATAAAACATTAAAAATATTATTGGTTTTAAAGATATTTGCAAATTATAAATGACAAAAATCAACATTAAAAACATTTTTCAGACAGAGTCTATTAACTTCACATTCAAAAACAAGGATACTATATTTACAAATCTTAAAAAAAATATAAAATCTGATTATAAAGTGCTAGTAGCTGTATCGTGATGATCAGATAGTATATTGCTATCTACATTACTACGAAACTTTTTTTTACACAATAGTTTGAATACAAATAATATATATTTCATACATTTGAATCACAATACAAGAAAAAACAATATCAAAGACGAAATATTTATAAAAGAATTTTTTAAATGAACAAACTTAATAATAAAAACAAGAAAAGATAAATATACTCACAAAAATAAAGCTTTAAATAAAACCGAAAATAATTTAAGAAATCGAAGATATAAAGAAATAAAAAACATATCAAAAAAAGAAAAAATAGATTTAATTTTATTCTGACACAATCTTACAGACCGCATAGAGTCATCTTTTATGAATATATTACGCTGATGTGGCCTACAATGATTGCAAAGTATGTGAATAATACAAGATCATCATTTATTAAACAAACCTGTTTTTAGACCGATATTGAATCTATCAAAAGACGAAGTAATAGAACTTTGTAAAAAATATAAAATATCATATATACATGACGAAACAAACGACAATCCCCAAACTAGTTTAAGAAATTTTTTAAGAATAAAAATATTTCCACAAATTTACAAACTATCAAACAAAAAAAATAAAACAACAAATTCATTTATTCAAAGTTTTCAAAATATATATAATCAACTCGATGAAAAAAAAACCGATATATCATTACTAAAAAATATTATAAAATCACCTTATCGAAATTGCAAATTTGCTTATGAAATTGATATTTTTAAGAAATTAATAAAAAAAGAACAACTGATTGATATAATAAAAAAACTCTGAATTTATAAGAATATAAACAATAATTTCATAGAAGAACTACATTTTTTTATTACAAATAAAGATAATCGATTTAAATATTTAAATAATAGTTATTTTCGAGTCTCTCATAGCAAAATATATGTTATATGAGCCTCTCAAAATTTTCGGACAAAAACTATTGATAAAAAACTTACTATAAATAAATTATGAAACATATCTTTATGAAAATTAAACATACAAATAAATAACAAAGCTTTGATATGATGTATTTTAAGATTCCCTCAAGCATGAGACAGATTTAAAAATAAAACATGGAATCAATATTGTATAAGCCAGAAAATTCCAATTTTTTGGAGAAATTTTATACCTGTAGTTGAAAAAGATTGAAAAATAATAGACAATTTCAAAAATATTTATATTTTATAATGAAATATGACTTGAAATAAAGAAATAGTATCACAAACCCTTTACGAATCAATCATAGATAATATATCGAATACAATCTGATTTACAAATCATTGATCTGAAATATTTTTATTTATATTAGCTATTTATGCTATCCTAATAATAATATTTTGAGCAATATACAACACAGTTAACAATAATTTTAAAAAAAATAAAGAAAAATATTTTTTAGAATGCGATAATATAATTTATCAACTCGCTAAAGAACAATACCAAAACAAATATTCTGAAAATATAAATATTTCTCTTTTAGAAAGCATTTTTAGTTCAAATACAAAAAATTATTTTTCAGAAAAATATCTTTTCGAAAAAAAAATAAAAGAAATTGAGAGTATAATATGAAAATCAATTATAAATCAAAATCAACGAGCTAGCTTCTACAAATACTATAAAAAGACAAAATCATCAAAAATATCATCACAAATTATTTGATGGATATTAACAATTTTTACAATGTGAATTTATAGATTATTTATGTAATTTTTATTTTCTTTTTTTTAATTACTCTATTCTCATATTTATCCAAAGTCACTGAAATTTGATTGGGAGACAATACATTCAATTTTTTTTCTTGAGAAAAAATAGTATCTTTGATTTCACTACCTTTTAAAGCATCTTTAATAGGATGATTCATAGTCTTTTGAATATTTGATTTTTGATTATCTTCTATTTTTTTTAGATTCGTTTGGACAATCATTTTAAGTAATTATAAATTTAAATTATCAAGACTGACTATCTTCTAATCTTTTAATTCCAAATTTCAACCTATCTACTCATACTAAATTAAGTCCCATATACTTCTAAATAGTATGTTAAATAAGTAAATACTTAAAAATATTTATATTTCTTTGTCAAATCTTTTTCATACCCTAATACTCATCACTTTGATATGTAAATAATTAGGATTATAATAATAGTATATTTTATAAACTACAATGAAATATGAAAACAAGCAAAAATTTATTAAAAATACTTTTTATTCTTACATTTGTAATAAGCTTACGCGCACATGCTGCCAATATCTTTTTAAATTCTACATATCCAGAAGCAAGATTTGCCCCTACAGATAAATTACATGCAGGATGTAATCATGTCGCTAACATAAGCATAGAATCTCAATGAGAAAATATAAATACAATAAACTTGGTCCTTAAATATGATAATAAAAAAATCAAAATATTAAATATCGTACCAATAGATCAATCTAAAAACACCAACTACAGTATAGAATACGATAAAATTTTATTTAACAAAATAAATAATGAAGATTTTAAAGATACAAAAATGTTATTATTTAATTTATATTATAAGAGCAATCAGAATATTACATGAAACAGATTTGAATTTACAAAATGATCTTATATTACAACAAAATATTGAAGAATAATATCTTTAGAAAAACATTTTGATATCCCATTTGGTAAAGCACTAGAATGCGAACCGGATATAGTACCACCAATAATAAAATTAATAAAGCCAATAAATAAAACAAATTGAGTTAGTTTGGATTCAAGCTTTATTTTTGAAATAAATGACGATGGTAAATGAATAGATAAAAAAAGTTTAAAATTAAACCTAAACAAACAAACTTATTTATATAATGATAACGAAATTTCTTGGAGTGGAGATCAATTGATTGTTTATCCTCGTACACGATTACCGGTAAATAAAAATATTCCTATTTCTATATCCATATCTGACAAACAAAAGTATGGCTGACCAAATACAGAAAATGAAAATTTCGAAATAAAAACAGCAAGTTGATTATCACTAGAAAATTACTTAGATCCATTCAAGTTTAGAGAACTAGCAAAATGATACGAAAGTTTTCGTTGAACACAGAAAGAATGTGCTCTAATATGAAATATATATATACAAGAAGATTGAATTTACCAAAAAGATTGAGAATCTATTTTAAAAAAACTATGATGTCCTATACCAGCATGATTACAAAACATAGATACAAAAGAAGAAACACATAATGCAACACCAATAAGCATAGAAAAAATAGAAAAAAAAAGTTATATATCAGTATTTGGCGTAATATGATGGACACTATTTATAATTACATTTATACTAAAATTGCACTATCGACATTGATTTACTAAACACAAGAAAATTGTTGAACAATTTAAAAAATTAAATATAGAAAACTAAACAGATACATTAGCAACTTTTTTAATTAATCCTCACAAAGCTAATTTAGAAATTTCTTCTTCAAAGTGTATTTCATTAAGAATATGTTGAGCTTGTTCAGCATATTTTTTTATAATTGCTTTCACAAAATCTATTGAACCATTTTCATGAAACATCTTTTGAAGTTGTTTGATTTGATTCTCATCTAAAGACTTACCCAAAGACTCATTAAGTAATTTTTTATCCTCATTAGATCCATTTTTAAATACATAATTTGTGAAATAAGTTTGTTGTCATTCTTGAATATCAGCAAATACACGTTTATCTGTTTCTGTTCAAAGTATATCTTTTAAATCATCCCTTACTTGAAATGCCATACCTATACAATCTCACAATTTTTTCATTTTATCTAGAACACTTTGGTCTGCTCCAGTTAATATTGCTCATGTAAGCATAGGTCTAGTAAAAGTATAAGAAGCTGTTTTATATTGATTTTTTTTATCTATCAACTTCTCATCAGCTTGTTCTCAAACCATCATATGAACATCTATCATTTGTCAAAGTATAACTTCTTCTATCATATAATGAACATTTTGTCTAGCATCATAAAGCAACTTATCGTCAAAATCATGATTCTTATACCATAGCTCATAAACCCAAGACAGTAACAAATCTCATATTAATAAAGCCTGAGACGAAGCAATGTGCATATTTTTTTCTTTTAAAAGCTTATTAGCATAATAATGCATAGTATCTACATTGTGTCTTTTTTCAGATTGATCTATTATGTCATCATGGATTAAAGCCATACTGTGTAACAATTCAAAAATAATACCAAAATGCATTATAGCATCTTCATTCTTTCATCATAATCACTTATAAACAACATACAAAACATAGGGTCTTATCCTCTTTCAACCAGAAAACATAAAAATCTTAATATAATCAATTATTTTATTTAAAATATCATGATCTAAAAGTTTTTTAGAATCAGCAATTTTTTTTTCAACATATTCATATAATAATCAATCAAAAATCACTTTGAATTCAACTAAATCCATGTTATAAACTAAATTTTAATAACTAAAAATACAAAGACTAAAAGCTAAGAGCTAGTAAAGTTTATCTATTTTACCATTCTTTTCAATCAATAAGGACCTTGTCAAATATATTTTTGACAGAAACTATTGCAAAGTTCATTAAAAAGATTATAGAGTTAATTTAATGTTTATAATAGATATTCAAAATTCAACATCTAAAATTTTTATTTATTAGATTTTAGTTATTAGCTATAAAGGATGATCCAGAAGATTAAGACATTCACGAATCTATGATTAGAATGATTTGAAATTACAGTAGAAGCTGATTCCAATAGAGCTCTACCTGGTATAGAGATTATATGATTACCAGACGCAGCCATCAAAGAATCTAAAGAAAGAATAAGAGCAACATTTCGTAGTATAAATTTAGATTTACCCAAAAGAAAAATTATATTAAACCTATCTCCTAGTGATACAAAAAAAATCTGAACAAGTTTTGATCTTCCAATGGCTATAGCAATATTACTTTTAATTTATGATGGGAAAGTTTGTAATCACGAAACCATAAACAACTCTCTTTTCTTTTGAGAATTATGACTTGATTGATGAGTCAAAAGAGTAAATTGACTTTTACCATCAGTTATATCAAGCATCAAAAAATGATATCGTCAATTTTTCATACCACAAGAAAATATCTATGAGCTAGAATATATACCAAACATAACCATATATCCCATAAAAAACTTCCAAGAAATATTGGAATTTTTTATTAATTGAAAAAATTTAAACAGAATTAATAGCCCACAAAATATAGAAAATCTTTATTGATGAGACAACGATTTTGATGTTGATTTTGAGCATATCAAATGACAAATATTTGCCAAAAGAGCTCTTGCTATAGCAGCTGCATGACTACATAATCTGATTATGGTCTGAGCTCCATGATCTGGTAAAACAATGTTATCAAAAGCTTTACAAAGTATACTACCACCATTATGATTTGAAGAAATACTTGAGGTAAGTCAGATTTATTCTGTAGTAGGAAAATTAAACAAAGATTCCCCTCTCATCATCCAAAGACCATTTAGACAAGTACACCATACAGCTTCCAAAATATCAATAATCTGATGATGATCCAATCTTACTCCATGAGAAGTTAGTCTTGCTCACAAATGAGTTTTATTTTTTGATGAACTCACAGAATTTCCTAGGGAAGTACTAGAAGTTCTACGTCAACCCATAGAAGATAAAACGATAAATATATCCAGGGTAGCTGGCACTATACAATATCCAGCAAATTTTATGTTTGTCTGATCCATGAATCCCTGTAAATGTGGGTACTACAAAGATCCAGAAAAAAATTGTATATGCAATATAAACGATATTAAAAAATATCAAAGCAAAATTTCATGACCACTGCTTGATAGGATAGATATGATCATGGAAATCCCACGCGAAAATATAGACAAAATATTAGATAAAATATCATCTGAAAGTTCAGAAAACATCAAAAAAAAAGTAATCAAAGCACGACAAATTCAACAAAAAAGATTTGGGGAAATATGAATTTATACAAACTCTCAAATGTCATCAAAACATATAGAAGAATTTATAACCCTTGATAGTTGATCAAAAGATTTTCTTTCACAAGCAGCCAAAAAACTTACATTATCACCTAGAATTATACACAGGATAATCAAACTATCTAGAACAATAGCAGATATGGAATGAGACGACAATCTCACGATTCAACACTTAGCAGAAGCTATGCAATATAGATCCAAAACAATGTTTATACAACAAGAATAAGTTATATAATATATATTATATGTCAACACATATTTTTATTTAAACAATTAAAGCAAAGTATGTTTGTGTAAAATAAGTAAAAAACTTGAAAAAATCAGATTTTAGTTTAATATTTATTTATATTTACATATTCATGTATTTTACAATGAAAAAATCACATTTAATAATCTGATTACTTAGCACAATTCTTTTTTTATGATTAGCAAAATGATCCTCTAGTGGACTTATAGATTTTATAAATAATTTATGAGACAATATAGAGTTTGGATACATCACAGACACAGTAAGTGTAGACACAATAACTACAAACCAAGTAACATTTGAGTCTCCATTCATACTAGATTGATCATGAAATAAAATCACAAAATATAGAATAATGTATGGTCAAAAATCATTAAACGAAATGGAAGAAGATACAAGTCTATTGTCTTGAAGTATGGAAAAACAATTTAATATAACAGATTCATCTACATCTACATTCAAAATGGATTTGATTGCCACATGAGACAATATTTCCTGAGACAAAATATATTATATACTAGTAATACCTGAAGCTAGCAACTGAATATTCTGAGAAATTTCAAATGAAATGTGTTTCAAACTAGATACAAGGATTTATGGAGAATGAAATGACTGTATAAATTGAAATTGAATAACTCCAGAGGACGATCATAATGCATGATGAGCAGATATGTCACTTGCAAATATTTCTTTCACAAAAGATTGAAATACTATAACACTTAGACGGATATCTCTTGATTGAAGCGATGAAGTAGAAATATTTTTATGGAATCGAGATGATGAAGAATATAAAAAACTATGAACAGCAAATATGAACGATGAAGAATTCGCATTTACAACAAATAAAAATGGCGAACATAGAGTAAAGTTTATTCCAGACAATGGCGGAATAGAACACGTCTACACATTCCAAGTATCATGATTATCTGGCCCATGACCAGAAGAACCATGAGTTCCTAAAGTACCCAAAGTATGACCCAAAGAAAACATTATAGCTATTTTGATTTTCACATTTATAGTATATCTTATATACAGAAGAGCAAAAAGACAAAGCTAATTCTTTCATCTTATATCTTTTATCTTGTATCTAAATTAAATGTACAATGATTTTGAAAATCAAAAATTAATAATAAATTATAATCCTGAATGAATTTTACTTTCAGACTGACACGAACGAACTAAATTAATAAATAGCCAAGAACAATTTTTTGATATTCTACATACTTGAAAACATAATTTTTCTGAAGAAGAAATAATAAAGATGAAAAATCATATATGAATAGACACAACATCTTGTATAAAAAAAGTTATAGAACACGAAATAGAATTTAAAACCTCCAGATCATGAGGACATTGATGACAAAACGTAAATAAAGTAGAAACCAAAGTACAATTATTTTTTAATATAGAAAAATCAAAATATTTTGATCAAGAACAAAAGACCAAAATAATTAATCATGCACATTTGAAACAACTACATCATGATAATTCCGTTATAGAATTTGAATACCAAGAAGAAAGGACGCAGTTTAAAAATAAAGATAAAGTAATAAAAGAATTTATCCAATTTCTAAATAAAGCACTAGAAGAAGATAAAGAAAGAATATCCACACAAGTACCAGAACATGAAAAAGAAAAAAGATTGGATAAAAAGAAAAAACATTGAGAAAAAAAATCAAATAGAAATTTCACACCAGAAATAGATTAAAATATTTTATATATTTTTTTTATACAAATAAATCACTCCATATCACTTTTTATTTTTGATAATATCAAAAGCTTTGTTTTTTTTAAATTGAAAAGAGTTTGATATTACAATACAATTTTTGTTTATATTATCGAAAACTCGATCTTCAATATAAGCCAATTGTAAAGGAAGTAAAAAAATATAGACATAATCATATTTTTTTAAATCAGCTTGAAAAAAATTCTTCCAAAACAAATTTATTTTAAATCATTTTATACGATTTAATAGTTTTCACAAAATAATTGCAAAAAAATTTATATCATAACCTTCTCAAATAAGTCAAAATTCTGATTTAAAAAATCTCAATGCTCTAGAACTACCACATCATAAATCTACTATTTTTTTTCATCTTATCAAATTAAGCTGTTTCATAAGTTTCAAATCTTTAGCAAAACTAGATACAAATGGGGCTCTCTTACTTGGAAGTAAACAGGAAACAAAAAGATAAAAACTAAATCGTATCAACATAATACAAATAGCAATAAGAAAAATCAAAAGAAGATATAACATATTCTCAAAACTAAAATTAAAAAAATCAAATAATATTTAATCAAATCTCATTGAGAATCAACAATCTTTAATTATTTTTATAGAACACCTATAAATATATTAAAAAAGTCTTGCATTTTTTTGTAGCATCTATATAATATACGTGCTACATCAAAAATTAACTAATTCCAAATTAGAAAATTACGAATTTAAGTATATTAATAATTAGGTAACAGTTAATATTTTAGTTTTTTAATTTTTAGAAAAATGGCAAAGATTATTTGAATCGACCTTTGAACTACTAATTCTTGTGTTGCATATATGATGTGAGACAAATCTGAAGTAATCGCAAATGCAGAATGAAACAGAACTACACCATCTATAGTTTATATAAAATGAGACGAATTATTAGTTGGTGAAATGGCAAAAAGAAAGGCTATTTTAGAGCCAAAAAATGTTGTATATGAAGTAAAAAGATTTATCGGAAAAAAATATTCTGAAATTAAAGCCGATTTAAAAAATATTCCTTATGATGTAAAAGAAGGATCAGATTGATGAATATTAATTTTAATTGATGGGAAAGAATATAAACCAGAACAAATTTCAGCTTTTATCCTGAAGAAGTTAAAAGAAGATGCTGAAAAGTTTTTGGGAGAACATATTACTCAAGCAGTAATTACTGTCCCCGCTTATTTTAACGATTCACAAAGAAATGCGACAAAAGCGGCATGAGAAATAGCAGGATTAAAAGTTGAAAGAATTATCAACGAACCTACAGCAGCATCACTAGCTTATGGAGAATGAAAAAATAAAGATGAAAAAATAGCTGTATTTGATTTATGATGAGGTACATTTGATATTACAATACTAGAAATATGAAGTGAATGAACATTTCAAGTACTTTCTACAAGTGGAGATACACATTTATGATGAACTGATTTTGATCAAAGAATAATAGATTACATAGTTGATAATTTCAAAAAGAAAGAAAACATAGATCTCAAGTGAAATGCTATGGCAATGCAAAGAATAAAAGATGAAGCAGAAAAAGCAAAAAAACAATTATCTGCAGTAGAAAGAACAGAGATATCTATACCATTTATCACCACATGACCAGATTGATTACCTAGAAACTTAGAAGATAGTTTGACTAGAGCTCAAATGGAAAACATTACTAAAGATCTGATAGAAAGATGTAAAAAACCGGTTCAACAAGCTCTTGACGATTCCAAACTAAGTATAAATGATATTAATGAAGTTATACTAGTAGGATGATCAACTAGAATGACTTTTGTCCCAAAATTAATAAAAGATATTTTAGGTAAAGAACCAAAGGCGACAGTAAATCCTGATGAATCTGTAGCACAATGAGCATCTATACAATGATGAATCATACAATGAGATGTAAAAGATATTTTATTACTTGATGTTACTCCACTTAGTCTAGCAGTAGAAGTAGAATGATGATTAGCTCATGTCATGATACCTAGAAACACTACTATACCAGCAAAAAAATCAAACATCTATACCACTGCCGCAGACAATCAAGCAGCAGTAACAATCAATGTAACTCAATGAGAAAGACAATTTGCAAGAGATAACAAATCATTAGGAACATTTAATCTAGAATGAATTCCTATGATGAGAAGATGACAACCACAGATAGAAGTGACATTTGATATAGATGCAAACTGAATTTTAAAAGTCACAGCACAAGAAAAATCTACTTGAAAAAAACAAGATGTTACAATTTCATGAGCAACTAATCTATCTGATGATGAAATCACAAAAGCAAAAGCTGAAGCTGAAAAATTTGCAGAAGAAGATCAAAAAAGAAGAGAAATTGTAGAATCTAAAAACACATTAGAATGACTACTCTATCAGATAGAAAATATGATGTCTGAACAAAAAGATAAAATACCTGATGAAGAAAAAGAAGTTATAAATAAATTGATTGCAGATTGAAAAGCTATCAAAGACAAACCAGATGTAACCAAAGAAGAACTAAATACAGAAATAGATAGAATAAATAAAGAGTTTCAAACTCTTTTCCAAAAATATCAAGCTACTCCATCTTCTGCAGCTCCAAATCCAGATCAAGAAATTGAAAATCAATGATGAGAAAACAAAGAGGAAACAGCAACAGAATGAGAAGTAATTGACGCTGACAAGTAGAATAGAAGCGACTAAAAGGAGTCCCGCTTTGGCGGAATAATTGATGCTGATAAATAATACATTAATCAAAACATAAAAAGACACGTCATTAAGGCGTGTTTTTTAGTAAAAACTTCATAACAATACATACGTTTTCATCACTGCAAAGATTAAATAAATAACAAATTCGTCGCACTTAGTTTATCCCGCAAAGCGGGACGTCGATTTATGCGACTTGATTTTTTTGTCCAGTGTTGACGCCTGTCCCACAAAGCGGGAGATCAAGCCAAAAAGACTAGTTCTGGGGTTTGGGGAAGGAAAAACCCCATAAAAAAAGTCCGTATATTTAAGATTCCGGTTGCAATAAATAACACCGGAATGACAGTTTAATTGATATTTTAAGAATAACCCACAAAGAATAACTAAAAAAAATTCTCCGGTAAAAACCGGGGAATTTTTGTAAAAAATCCTTAATTTTATGGGATTCTAAACACTACAACGTTGATATTCATGCCAGCTCCCACAGAAGCAAAAACAATTATATCTCCACTCTTAAAAGAATGTCCTTCAAGTTTTCCCTTCATGATAAGATCAAGTAAAATAGGTATAGTAGCAACAGAAGAATTACCATATTCACTGATAATCATAGGCATAATATGCCATGGGATTTCCTTGATACCATAGAGTTTACAGGTTTCTTCCAAAATTGCATAATCCATTTTTTCATTTGCTTGATGGATCAGTAATTTACAGACATCATTAAGATGTAAACCAGCTTTATCCAAAGCCTCTTTGACTACCAAAGGAACATAACGCAATGCATATTTATACAGAGCATTACCATTCATTTTGAGGAACAACTCATCTCCAAAATAATCAGGATTATAAGATTGACCCATCCAAAGAAGGTTAGAAAAGTCCGTATCTGATCTGATTGCATGAGACAATATACCTACACGTTCAGATACTTTGGGAATCTGACACATTGAACCATCAGGCATTTCCTGTAATCCGGAAGCAATTTCTTGTGCTTCCAAAATAGTCGCTCCAGCTCCATCAGCATAAATCATACTGTCACGGTCATGAAGATCACAAACTCGCGAAAGAGTTTCTGTGCCTATAATCATGACACGTTTTGCATCACCAGAACGGATAAGAGAATCAGCAAGTATCATAGCTTGAACCCATCCAGGACAACCAAATGGTAAATCCATGGCGATACATTTGGGATTTTTAATTCCCAATTTATTTTTGATACGAGCAGCTAAAGTAGGTACAAAATCAGATCTTTTATTGTTTATCTTTACATCACCAAAATTGTGAGCAACGATAATGTAATCAAGAGTTTCAGGATCAATATTAGAAGATTCTAAAGCCTCATGAGCAGCAAAAAAGCCTAAGTCAGATGCTACAAAGTTTGCACTAGCATACCTACGAGAATTTATCCCAGTAATTTCTTTGAACTTAGAAATAATTTCCTCGTTGGTATTTGGCAACAAATTGCCATTGGAATCATAAAACTTATTGCCAAGGAAATCCGAATTTGGAATAATATTCAAGGGAATATAAGATCCTGTAGCAACAATTATAGATTGCATCATATTTTTCCTTTCTTTTTTATTTGTGAATTTTTGTTTTTTAGATTTTTGTTTTAACTGCTACAGATACTATATATTATGTCAAAGAAGTCAAGTTATAATCTTTTATAAAAAAATCCGCAGTTAAAAAAACCACGGACTTTAACACAGATTTCAAATAAATTAGTGACGATAAAACATTCGTCCTATTTCATTTGGAATCATCAACAATGATGTTTTTGTGCCTTCACACAAAGAAATTGTCTTCTTATCACCTACAGAACCGCTAGTAGTGAATATTATTTTCACTCCAGCAGCAATAAGTTTCTCGGGCCCATCAGGGAAAGGGAAGAAAGAATCACTACATGCAACAGATCCAAAAGGAATATGACCAGCTTTTTGTGCAATTTCGATTGCTAAGTGACAGCATTCCAAGCGATCCTTCTGACCAACTCCTGCTCCAATCAACATTTGATCTTTTACAAGAACAATTGTATTCGAATTGGAAGTTGAACAAATCGCCCAAGCAAGAACAATATTCATTTTATCCTGACCAAAAAGGATATTGTTTGATCCGTACCTGGGAATGTCTTTTGAATCGAAATCAAGTACGAAATCATAATTATTCTGAGACATAAAACCGCCTCTTACTTTTCTGATTAAAATACTATGATCCAAAGATTCAGCATCAAGCTTTGCAAGTACAGGCAAAATACCTATTTTACACTTGTCGCTTTTACGTTTCAAGATCTCAAGTGCATCATCATGTATTTCAGGTGCTACAATAACATCCAAAGGACGCCTTGTTTCGCCAGCATGATAATGTATGAGCATATCGGCAAGTTCTTTGGTGATGGTAAAATTTGTCACTACCGAAGCACCGAAAATGCTAATTAAATTACCGTCAATCATTTTCATGAGACAGTCTTCAGGACTAGTTGCAGAGATAGCTGCTCCACAAGCATTTCCATGTTTCACTCCTATTGCTAGGTATGGAAGTTGTTCATCACTTGCAAATCCCATATCCTGCCACAAATTATTTTTGTAATAAGCAGCAACAATATGAGTGAGTGTTTGAAGAGCTCCATCAAAATCTGTAAGATTGATAAAACCAGAATTACCTTCAATCCATTGAATTTTATCAAGACCAAAGGGATCGTCCTGACCAATAATCTTGAAAAGTCCCATAGCTTCTTGCCATGGATTTTCTCCATAACGAAGATCACGAACTTTTTCTCCAATGACTCCATAATATTTACCAGCACCATGATACATACCAGAAGAAAGAATATAATCAGCAACATAGATTTCTGCTTTCGCTGCTAATTCGGAAAGAAATTCCTCCTTGTTTGCTTCTCCTTCTTCCAACCAATCAAGCACCCTTTTACGGTCAAGGAAATCGCATGCTACAATCCTACGACCCTTGGCACATGCATGTACCATCATAGGACCGCCAACATCAGTTTTTTCAATTACCGATGCCATGTCACTTCCTTCTCTGGAAATTTCAGATTTGAGTGGATAAAAATCCACAAAAGCAAGATGAAATACTGGTATTCCAAGTTGCTCCAATTCTTCCATATCCTCCGGTTTATTCAAATCCGCTAACAAACCAGCATAGAGATTCCTTGAAATAGTAGCCACCCTGTGCCCCAAGATTGGATCACCTCCAACAATTTCTTTGAGGTCGATGGTTTCTACTCCGTTTTCATTGAGATACTTTGCAGATCCTTTTGAACCATAAATGGTGAATCCCAAAGCTTTTAATCTTTTAGCGTCCTCTACAATTCCTGTTTTATCAGCAACAGAAAATAGAGCGTTTCTTTTTTCATTCATAAAACAATTTATTAGGTTTAACACTTGATTTAGTTAACAAAAAAATTTGAAAGACCAAACGCCTTTTTGTATATAAATTTTATTTTTATTTCAGATTTATTTTTTTATTAATTGATATAATTTATAGACATTACATCAAACAAGTCAAGCTTAAAATCACTAAAATGTCATTCCGGCATTATTGTGAAACTGCAGCCGGAATCTAAAATTTCAAATTACCTTGCATCTTTTATTCACATCCATAATTATTAGTAGTCTATAATACTAGACAAGTTTTATATTATTATTCTAAACACATGAAAACGACAACAATCGCCGAAATTTATAAAGATTACTCCAAATTGATGAATAATAATCTGAATATAAATTGACGAGTGAGGACAATCAGAGACAGCAAAACATTTTGATTCATCGAATTAAATGATTGATCTTATCTAAAAAATATCCAAATAGTTTTCGAAAATAATTTAAATAATTTTGACGATATCTGCAAGCTCAGCGTATGAAGTGCTATATCAATCGAGTGAGAACTTGTAAAATCTCAGTGAAATAAACAAGCTTTTGAACTCAAAGCAAAAAAAATCGAAATAGTCTGACATTCTACTCCAGATTTTCCATTACAAAAAAAACGTCATAGCTTCGAATATCTCAGAGAAATAGCACACCTGAGACCTAGATCCAATACCTTCTCTGCAGTATTTAGAGTGAGAAGTTTGCTAGCATTTGCTATTCATAAATTTTTTAATGAAAACTGATTTATCTATGTTCATACTCCCATCATCACAGGAAGTGATTGCGAATGAGCAGGTGAAATGTTCAAAATCTCTACTCTCGATTTTCTCAATATGCCAAAAACTGAAGACGGCAAAATAGATTATTCAAAAGATTTTTTCTGAAAAGAAGCGTCTCTTACGGTAAGTGGACAATTAAATGCAGAAACATTTGCCCAGGCATTCAACAAAGTATATACATTCTGACCAACTTTCAGAGCTGAAAATTCTAATACTACCAAACACCTTTCAGAATTTCGAATGATCGAACCAGAAATTGCATTTTCCAATCTACAAGATGATATGAAACTCTGAGAAAATCTGCTTAAATATGTTTTCAAATATATCTTGGATAATGCAGACGCAGAGATGGATTTCTTTGCACAGTTTATCAATCCAGATATAAAAACTAGATTAGAGAAATTGGTTAATTCAGATTTTGCTAGAGTAACTTATACCGAAGCAATAGAACTTCTAAAAAAATCCTGACAAAAATTTGAATATCCAGTAGATCGATGAACAGATCTCCAAACAGAACATGAGAGATATATCTGTGAAAAAATATATAACGGTCCCGTATTCTTGACTGACTATCCAAAAGAAATCAAAGCATTTTACATGAGATTAAACGACGATGGAAAAACTGTAGCAGCTACAGACCTCTTGGTACCTGGAGTTGGAGAAATACTTGGATGATCACAGAGAGAGGAAAGACTGGAAGTACTAGAACAAAAAATCAAAGATATGTGAATGGATATCAAAGATTATCGACGATATCTAGAACTGAGAAAATATGGAACTACACCACATGCATGATTTGGAATAGGATTTGAAAGATTGATGATGTATATTACATGAATGGAAAATATCCGTGACGTAATCCCATTCCCTAGAAGTCCAAAGACTTGTGAGTTTTAGATTCTTTAAACCTCATAGCAATACATACGTTTTTATCACTACAAAGATTACATAGATAGCAAGATCGTTGCGCAACGCGTCGATTTGCGCAACTTGAGTTTTTGCCTACTTTTGAGTCAAGTCAAAAGTAGGTCCAAGCGAAGCGTTTAAATATTTATAAATCTTAACTATAGTAGCTTCCGGTTGCAATGAATAACACCAGAATGACAGTAAAAAAAGAGATTTCTCCACTACGATCGAAATGACATAGGAAATGTTTGTAAATCCTCACCCGGCACCAAATAATGGTGCTCGGGAGCTCCTTTATCAAGGAGCACATAGCTAAAACGCATTTAACCCTTAAAACATACCCAATGCCAACAGCAAAAAAAACAACAAAAAAACCTATTAAAAAAGAAATCGTAAAAGAAACAATCCAAGAAACGTGTTGCAAAGAAGAGATGAAAAAAAATCTTTTCAAACATCACAAAAAATCTTCTTGCTGATGATTCTATTTTCTATGATTTATATGAGCAGCAATCTATTTCATCTGACAGGCAACATGATTTCGAATGGGTGTAGTAGCATTTCTAAAAGCTATAGTTCGACCAGCATTTTTGGTACATGGATTATTAAAATTTTTATGATTATAGAAATAGATGAAACAACTTATTTTTATTCATGGTTGAATGAGGTTCCCAAACAATGAAGCTTTATGTAAAGAATTAGAAAATCGAGAATACAGACCATTTGAAGAGAAAAAGAGACGATGAGATCGATTAAGTGAAACGCTGAAACCAGAATATCAATTTTTCAAACCAGAAATGCCAAATAAATTTAATGCAAGTTATATGGTATGGAAACTTTGGTTTGAAAAAGTTTTGGCTTATTTAAATAATGAAGATTTAATATTAATATGAAATTCTCTCGGATGACAATTTTTGCTGAAATATATTTGAGAAGATTGATTTCCCAAAAAAATTAAACAATTACATCTCATATCTACAGTAGTAGACGCCAGTGATAGACCACTAGAAAAACAATATCAGTGAGATTTTGAATTTGATCTAAATATAATTCC
>Ga0172367_10001816_pt1 | contig 30204 bp, 27 predicted proteins | sample Lak10m_FD_114542 | JGI IMG/M metagenome (GOLD analysis project Ga0172367, IMG submission 114542) | Freshwater microbial communities from Kabuno Bay, South-Kivu, Congo - kab_022012_10m | ecosystem: Environmental > Aquatic > Freshwater > Lake | place: Democratic Republic of the Congo: South-Kivu...
GAAGATATCTTCAAATATTTGTTGCGTAGTAAGAGAGGGCTGATACAACCAGAGTCCTGCCCCGGGAATTTTTTAAAGGATTACCTGGAACAGTCTCCCTTGCACCCGGGATTCCCATGAAAACCCATGAGTCCGAACTTGAGCAGATCAAGGATCTCCTGCTGAAGAACCCGAAGGGAATGAAGATCACCCGGATAGCCCGCGAACTTGCGATGAACCGGAATGCGGCTGCAAAATTCCTTGAGATCCTTCTGATGACCGGGTTGGTCGAGATGCTTGAGTACGGCATGTCGAAGATCTTCATCCTTTCCAAAAGGATTGCAATCCCGACGATGCTTGATCACTCTGTGGATTTTATTCTCGTCCTTGACAAGGATCTGAAAATTGCCCGGATCAACGACAATTTCCTCCGGTTTGCCGGGGTGAACCGGCAGGACATCCTCGGGAAGAGCATCACGACGGCCGGCCTTCTGGTCATGACAGAACCGGTGGTGAACCAGAAACTCCGCGAGTCCCGGTTCGGGGCCGATATCAGGACCGAGATTAAGTTTGTTCACCGGAATGAGGAATTTTTCTTCGAGCTGCGCATGACCCCCACAGTCTTCAATGACGGAAAACCGGGAAACACGGTGATCCTTGAAGACATCACCGGGCAGAGGAAGAGGGAGGTTTCCCTCCGGGAGAGCGAGGCAAACTTCCGCGCCCTTTTCGGGGAATCGCCGGTTGGCACCGCTGTTTTCGATGCATCGAGAACGCTTCTGAACGCAAATCTGTCATTCCTGAAAACGTTCGGCGCAAAAACCATCGGGGCGAGCGGTTATCTCAACCTCTTCTCCCTGTCGGGGATGCCCCCTGAATCCCTCCAGGCCATCCGGAGAAATCGGCAGGTGAAGTTTGAGTCGATCATCGATACGATCCCGGCAGCAGAGTCGGGAACCGGTGAGTCCGGGATAAAATCCGTGGTTGAATTCCACGTGGCACCCATGAAGAACGGTTCGGTACAGGCCGGCTATATTCTCCAGGTAAACGAGAGAGACACACGGCTCCGGCATGTCCTGGACAATACAACTGATATCATCGCCCGGTTCAGTCACGAGCTGAAGTATCTTTCCGTAAACCGGGGGATTCGGGAGATCACCGGGACGGTTCCGGAGGCGTGTATCGGAAGGTCGAATGCAGATCTCGGCGTAGATGCAGAAACTGCCCGGTGCTGGGACAACGCGATCAGGGAAGTGTTCCGGACAAAAAAAGGGACGTCCCGTGAGTTTCCTTTTCCCCGCGGCGAGGATATCTGCTGGTACCTTACGGAATTCACTCAGGAACCCGGTGAATCCGGGGGGGTAATCTCGGTCATTGCTGTAACCCGGGATATCACCTCACGGAAAGTCGCAGCAGTTCCCGATGAAATCGCCCGGCTTCTCGAAGGGATCCTCTCCTGCATTGACGAGCCGGCCATCCTTGTCGACTGCCGGACCGGGGGAATTGCATTTGCCAACGATGCGGCGGGAAAGGTATTCGGGTGCGGGAAAGGACGCGATCTCATCGTCCGGGATCCGGCGATAGTGCTCGGAACCGGGGGAGAACTCCTTCGGGATCCCGTGCATATGACCGAGGCGTTCGGGTCAGAGGGGTCGTTCGAAACGGAATCCACGATGGAGAAGTGCGATGGCGGGAAGGTCTCCGGGACCCTCATTTTCCGCCCGGTACCGGGTGGCACCGGTAGGCTGCGGAATATCATGGTCTTCATCCGGAACATCGGGGGCATGCCCGGGACCGCAGGCCCGGCGCCTTCCGGGATGTGGGGCCCGGCAATTTCCCGCCCTGCACCCGGGTTGTTCTAGGGTTTTTGCCCATGCCCATCGGACAATCCGGGAAACTTGTTTTTGGGGCGGGGGCTTCGGACCCGCACCGATCCTCCGGTGGCCGGCTGGAGAAAAATGGTAAGCAATGGCGGTGTGCTTAAATAGCCGGTCGTGTTTTTCTGATCTGTTGCAGTCCGGGGTCATGCCATCGACTTTCCCATCGGAATAAAAAAAAGTAAGGACTCTTCCCAGGTTTCCGGAAAAATTACCGGACGCAACCGAAACCTGGACGGGGACATCTGGGGTTTTCCCCAGTTTGTTTTTCTTTTCAGGGGTTCAAAAAGATACAAACCCGGAACCTTCACAACGTTCACCACGAAGGTGAATGTCCGGCCCGAACAATTCTTTACATTTTCTTACAAAATGGTAGATCGATGAACGATCTCCGGCAGAAGATCCTGGGCAAATGCGCATCGCTTGACATACCGCTGGCCGGGTTTGCGCCGGCTGCCCGCTGGGACGAAGCGCCATTCAATCCGTGGGTGCCGGAAGCGTTCCGGCCACAAGCGATCTGGCCTGAGACAAAGACGGTCATCGTAATTGGCCTCCCTGTTGCCCTCCCCGTCATCGAGACATCCCCTTCTATCTGGTACCATGAGCTGTACCGGACGGTCAACACCCTGCTTGACGCTCATGGCTACCGGATCGCGTCCTTCCTTACCGCACAGGGTTACCCATCCCTCTGGATCCCGCGTGACGGGTACGGTTCGATCGGGATCCTGAAAGAGAAGCCCGTCGCATTCTTCTCCCACAAACACGCCGCGTACCTCGCAGGGCTCGGAACATTTGGCGTGAACAATACGATACTGACCCGGGAGTACGGGCCACGGGTACGGTTCGCATCGATTTTTACCTCCGCAGAGATTGCCGGCGAACCGGTTATGAACGCGACCCTCTGCACCCGCTGTATGCAGTGCGTTGAGATCTGCCCGGTGAAAGCGATCGATGGCAGGGATTACCCGGGGGGAATCATCAACAAGAGCAGCTGTGCAGCCCGGAGCGAGGCGCTGTACAAGCGGTCTGCCTCACCCTGCGGGTTCTGTATCAAAGTTTGCCCGGTGGGGGAGGACCGGAAGATCTGGAACCGGGAAAACCCTGAGATATACGACCGGAACAATCCGGATTTTGAGGAACTCCGCACGTCGTGGAATCACGTCCGTTCGTACGGCAGCCGTTAAGGGTACGTGCCGGGTGCAAGTCGGAATTTTTTTTATCACTCGCGAACTGAACAGGACGGTATGAAACAACGCACGCTCGTCATCGTTGCCCTGCTCGTCTTTGCTCTTTTCTTTGCCGGCTGTACGGGAAAACGGGCCCAGCAACCCGCTACGACCCTTCCCGCGGCAACCCCGGCCCTGCCCGCAACCACACCGGTCCCTGCCCCCGGGACGACCCAGCCGCTCGTCGGCGCATGGAACCTTATCGGCATGACGGTCCAGAACGGAACGGTACCGTACAAGCCGACCACCCAGATCACCATGCAGTTCAACAGTGATGATACCCTCCAGGGTAATGGGGGATGCAACAACAACTACGGGACCTATGTATTCACCGGGATGGTAACGCCTTTCGGAAGCGGGATGACCCTGTCGCCAATAACCTCGACCAAGGCATACTGTATGGAGATTTCTGCCCAGGAGAATACATACTTCGAGGATCTCCAGGTAACGAATTACGGTGTCGTGAACGTGGATCAGCTCGTCCTTACCGGGAGCACGCAGAACACGCTTGTGTACCTCCGGGCCGTCCCGACACTGACTCCTTTATCGATAGTGTACCCGAACCTCTGAACGTCCGGGCAATTACCCCGCCATCAATTTTTTCGCGGCGGCTTCTTGCACCATCGGGAATCGTCCGGGTTTTTGTTTATCCTTCCGGCCCGGGAGAACCAATACCCCGGATCCCTATGATCTGGCTTGCGATCTTTTCAATCCAGGATCTTTATTATGCCTGGTATCTTTTTCTTTAACTGCCTGACTACGATAAGTCGCAGGAGTCCTGAGCGCCGGACAAAATGCCCGGGCATGCACAGGCTTCCGGAAAAATAAAAAATGGTTAAAAACAGGAATTCGAATTTTTAATCGAGCGGGACCTGCTCGAGCTGTGACACAAGCTCCCAGATCCGGGTCCGTGCGTGGATAGGCATGTTGGGATCATTGGAGATTTCATCGATCTTGGATATGGCTTCTGCTGCGCGCAGGCCCATGGGCTTTGAGTTGTTGATAAGCAGCGTCCGGGTTTCATCAGCCACGCGCCGGATGTTACGGGGTATTGTGCTGTCTTCCTGGATGTGCTGCAACATCAGGATACAGTTTTCCATTGTCTTTTCAGGGTTGGGCATAGTATTACCTACCTATGTACCTGTAGTTAATATGTGAAACCGGCATATATAGGTAAATATTGAACGACGGTGATCCAGTGACTTCACGAAAGGAAGATGATATCATGGCCGAGGCCCTCCTCAAAGGGGGCAAAATGCTCGAAAAGTCCTGCAGGACCTGCGGATGCCCGCTTTTTGAAGTAAAGGGAAAGACGATCTGCGTTGTCTGTGCAGAGGATGAAGCCGAGATGGGTGGCGGAAAAGTTCCGGCATCCGCGCCCGTGCAGGCCGCCGCACCGGCAGCGCATCACGAGCACGGGCACACATGCACCTGCGGGGAAGAGCACGAAGAAGATGAGTGCGGGAGCGTCATGCTCGCCGACGATATCGCGGAGACGATCCTCTCGCTCTGCGAGCGTATCCAGAACGAGAAGGACCCGGAGAATGTCCTCACCCTCATGAACGCGGTGAAGGCCGGGGCTGAGGCACTGGATATCCTGTGCAAACTGTAATTTCTTTTTTTGATCCTGATCGGGTTTTCGATCGCGATTGCGACCAGGAAAAAGAAAAAATTTATTCGACTGGAGCCACGCTGTCATACACCTGGGTGATGTAGCGGGCCTGGAAGACCTGGATCGGCGGCAGGATGAGTACGACAATGACGATGACCGCAGGGATCGTCATGGCGAGTGAACCGCTCATGAAGAGTATCGCGAGGGTAATTACTACGGCGAAGATGAAAACCGGAATCCCTACAACGACAATAAGGATGATGTGTGCGAGGATATAGGAAAGCCACCCGATCTTCCTGATATATTCGAGGACCGCCCCGATGTTGAACGCGGCAGCGAAGCTGTTCGTGCGGGCAAGCCGGATCGTCGCGATCGGCAACAGGATGGCAATAATAATATCAAGAATGTACACCAGGACAAGGAGCCCGATGGCCGGCTGCAATCCCATACTGGCATATGCAGCCGTATCCCCGCTCGTTAATTTCCCCGAGAGCAACGCGGTGATGAGTCCTGCGTACGCGATGATCCAGACGATGATTACCGGGATTGCGTACACAAGGCCCAGCACGAGAAGCTTCAAGCCATCTATGAAGAGCCTTCCCCAGCTGTCGACCTCGGGGGCAGGAGTTGCCCCGCGATAAATTCTCATGGTGTATCCGTTGAGCGGGAGTGTCAGCAGGATCAGCGCGAGGATAAGTTTTAACCAGCGATCTCCCCGTGCGAGCACACCTTCCTTGGAAAATTCAAAAGCATTTCCGATTATTTTTGCATAGTCCATATTCGTTTACTCCGTTTGACAAATTCTGCATCCATTCCATTCCCCAAATTAATCAAAGCTTTACTCATCCGGATACGGGAAAAATTGTCTCGCCGTCTTAAACAATTTGTGATATGGTATTCTTTCGTAAATACCGTTGTCGGAATGCCGGGTGATTGGTTAAGATCCGGGCCCGGTTGGAGAAAAAATTCAAACAGGATGGGTATAGGATGCCAGTCAGGAACCGCACACAAGCAATTTGCACGGCTCATGCAATCAGTGTAATGACTGCTGTCCCTGGCAATTCAGCTCGCAGGTTGCACAATACTCTGATCGGAGTTCCCGGCACCCTTCGCGGGCGCACGGAGAACGGCCTGGTGTATCGGGAGATCGATGGTGTAATAATGTGCGCCGGCAACGACGTTCCCTGCGATCGACAGGCATACCATGAGCAGCACGATACGTGCGAGTGGCGATAGTACGGGTTCGGGCATGGCAAAGGCTCCCTGGTGTTTTTATTGGGATGGCAGAATATAAAGATCGGGGTTGGGAAGAATCGGCCCTTCATTTTCCGTAGTCAAGGATCCGGTAAAAAATGAGCGTTCCACTTCCGGGTCGGATAGGCAACCTGGAACTGAAGCAGAAAAAATCAACAGTGTTTTCGCAACTCAATGGAATTTGCGAGGGTGACCCCCTCTCCCCCCAGAGGGGGAGGCAGCCCAAGGGGGCGGACCTCCTTGACCCCCGTCCTTCGAAAATTTTCCCATAACTTCTCCCCACACCGTCAGCTGCTCCACGGGGCGAGCTCCGATGAGGCGGCGAGCGCCCGTGGTTCCTATCGCAATTCTCGAGATGGATTTTGAAAATTTCTAATGGTGAAATTTTTTTTGAAAATCTTCTTCGAATTTTGAAAGTTCTCTAGGGACAACTTGTCTGACGGTTTTAAAATAGAACCAAATTGTCATCAATCCGTACATTATTTCCAAAACAATTCCAGATAAACTTAATGAAACGAGAGTGGCAGCAATTATTAGAAAAGAAAATAAATTGAAACAGCTTGTAACAACCCAGCTAATTAATTGTTTTGTTTTTTGGTTTGCTTTTCCAACCTTAAGAAAAGATAATTGTTTTGAAATTTCGGCTTCAATATCATTATAGATTGGTTTTCCAAAACCCATGACGGTACCATCTAAAATTAAATCCCCGGAAGTAGTGCCGGTATAGATTATTTGAATTACCCCACCTTGATTTTTATCGAGATTGTCGAAACAAATTTAAATCGATAAATGATCTTCCATTAATTTGCATCTGAACTTATTTGCAGGATTGTTTGAAGAAATAACATCTGCATTTAAAATTTTCGTATTTGGTTTGACAACAATCCTAAGTTGGTCCCCTTCCGGGATGTCACTTTTTTTTTTATTGTTTCTCTCCTTCGATTCCAAAATGCAATTTTTGTAATTGAAAGATTTTTTACAGTATCGGTTTTGTAATTAATTGTCAATCCAGCCATTTTTGAAGAAAAATCTTCGATAATATTATTTGTCCGAATTGCATAAACTGCATCTCGTTTTTTTATACTTCGTAAATGGAAAAAAACTGCAAGAACGATGCCTCCTAATGCTATTATAAAATTTAGCGCGGAAAAGTATGGTGAAGATGTAATGATACTAAGGAGAGAACTAAAATGCATATTTTTTTATTTATTTAGATCTAATAAATTAGCGTATTTCGAAATAATATCTCGGAAAAAACGTTAGCCACAATAAGTCTACCCGTACTCCCTTCTGCACAGCTCATGCACCCTCTCAGCCGTCTTCTCCCCAATCCCCTTCACCGTCATAAGCACTTCTAAGGAAGCATTCACGATCCCCGCAATAGATCCGAAATGACCAAGCAACAACCGGGCATTCTTCATTCCGATCTCCGGGAACGATGACACGATATACTCCTGCTCTTCCTTCAAAGACCGGTACGACTTACGGGTGTGCATCGATCGTTCGCCCCGCTCTCCCTCCTCCCGCTTCGCGAGCACGAAGAGCATCTGGGCCGTTTCCTGCTCGTCTTTTGTCGTGAGAACCGAGATGCCCATGTCGATCGTGAGCGCCGCGAGCACGCCCCGGATCGCGTTCGGGTGGATGTCCCGCTGGGTGAAGAGGTCCCCGCCTTCGATGATCATCACCGGCCGGGTCACGGCCTCGGCCATCGCCTTTGCCTGCCCTAGCAGGTCCCGGTTGATCAGGGTGTCGACAAAGTCGCATGCGGTCTTCCGCTCGATCAGGATCCGGTCACCGATCGCGAAGTCCCCGTGCAGGAGGCGTTCGAGTTTTATCGCGGTGCCCATGCCCGAGAGGTATTCGACAACCCTTGATGAGGTCTCGCGGTCATCAATCACGATCTTCGGGCCCTGCGGGGTGCCGGCATCCAGGGTCTTTTGGTCGACGATCAGCGGCCGCTGTGCCGGAGGGGGCGACCCGGCCAGCGTCTTCAAGCTCTTCTGCATCCGGATCTCCTTCGCGGTGCTCACATGCCGGTAGACCTCGTCGACCGTTCCCTTTGTCACGAGCACGACGACCCGTCCTGCCCCGTGCCGGCCCGTCCTGCCCTTCCGCTGGATCGACCGGATCTCGGAGGGGATCGCCTCGTAGAAGATCACCATGTCGGTGGAGGGGACATCGAGCCCCTCCTCCCCCACCGAGGTCGCGACCAGCACCTTGAACTCCCCCTCCCCGAACCGGGCGAGGGCCGCGATCTGCTTCTTCTGCGAGAGACCCTTCTCTGCGTCCTTTGTCGCCTGACCTACGAACCGCTCCGCGACGATCCCGTTCTTCGCGAGGAACTCCACGAGGAGCTGAACGGTGTCGCGATAGGTCGCGAAGATGATGATCCTGCTGTCTGGATGGGCTGCGAGCTGGTCGCGGACATGACCGAGCACGACACCGGGTTTCGGGTGGAGTTCACCCGTCCATGCGAGCGACCGTTCAAAGATCTCGCGGAAGGTCTCGTCCTTCACGAGCCGCTGGCTCGCCTTGCTCCCGCCGGCCCCGGTCCCTTCCGCGACCAGCTTCGCGAGATAGCCCTTGAGCACCTCGCTGCCCTGCGACTCAGCAAGGGTGAGCGCGTGCCGGAGTTTCATCAGTTCGGCGTAGACCGAAGCCGCTGAAAATGCTGCGGCATCCTGGTTCTTGATTCGCTGCTGTATCTGGGCGTTGATCGCGGAGAGCTCCCGCATCGAGTGCTTCTCGCGTTTCGGGACCGAAAAGTTGAGCGATGCGAGGATCCCGAGCCGGTCCTCGATTAAGGCGTTAATGCTATTGATCGCGGCCTTAAGGCCGGCGGGAAGATCTATCGATATGTATTCAAGATCCCGCTCGTGGACGTACGGTGCTACGTCCGGGTCATGCTCGGTCCGGGTCTCGATATGGGAGATCCCGAGATTGCCGCAGACCTCCCGCACCTTCATCGGGTTCCCGCCCGGAGACGCCGTCATCGCGAGGAGGAGCGGTTTTGCCGCGGAGCCGAGGTACCGCTGGGCAAGGAAGACGTACGCGTACGCTCCGACCGCCCGGTGGCACTCATCAATGATCATAAGCGTCACATCCGCAAGCGTGTAGCGCCCCGCGATGAGATCGTTCTTGATCACCTGCGGGGTCGCGAGGATGACGATCGCCCGGTTCCAGTCAGCGGTCCGCTCCTCTGGCGGGGCGTCGCCCGTGAACATCACGAAGGGCGACTTCTCGGGGTCCCGGGGATTTTTCACGAGCAGGAATTTTTCGAAGAACCGGAGGTGCTGCTCCACGAGCGGCTTTGTGGGTGCGAGCATCAGGACCCTGCCGCCCTCATTATAGAGCCGGGAGGCAGCGGCGAGCAGGGCGATTGCAGTCTTGCCGAGGCCGGTGGGGAGGATCACCAGCGTGTTCGCATCGAGCGCCCGCATCGCGATCGCGAGCTGGTACTCGCGCTTCTCGATGCTCTCCGGCCGGACGAGGGGATGGCTGATGAACTCCATGTCTGGAGGGAGATTTGGTTGCTGAGGGTAAAAAAGGGAATTGTGATGGGAGAAAAGAACCGTACAGGAAATTCCTTTTGCTCCTGCAATCGTGTTCCCGTCGATTGACAGGTTGGGAAGTGGGCCGGGCCTTACCTGCCGGAACCAAACGCAGGAGAAATTGAAAGCTATATGTGTTCTTCTGCCAAAGCAGGACTCATTGGTTCTTCATTGGCTGGTGGATCCGGGATTTAACATTGCTCTTCAGAACAGCTGGCCTGTTATCACGAGCCTTGCATCGACCGGGGAACTTCTCGATTCAACCCCCTGGTATCTGCTCGTCGTCTCGGTCTTCTACCTTGGGTCTCATCCCCGGTACGGGATCCGGCTTGCCGTGCTCTTCGGGATCACATCCGGGCTCAACGAGGCGCTCAAGCTCGCCTTCCATCGCCCGCGCCCGTACTGGATCTTGCCGGCAGTCACCGTCTTTTCCAGTCATTTTTCTTTCGGGCTCCCCTACGGGGCTTCCATGTACGGCGCGACACTCTATGGTTACATCGCGAACGTGACAAGGCGCTGGTGGGTAGTTCTCATCTGCACTCTCCTGCTCCTGTGCACGAGCCTCGCCCGGCTCTTTGCCGGTGTTCATTTTGTCCTGGATGTAGTGGGAGGGTTCGTCTTCGGCTTCCTCCTGCTCCTCCTCTTCTTCCTCGTTTAGCCGCGGCTGGAGAGATACGCGGGGAGTTTGTCCCGGCGCGGACGCTGGTGCTGGATAGTCGTCCTTTCAGCAATCCCGCTTATGCTTGTGATCCCCGCGTACCTTGCGCTCGCAGACTGGCAGGTGCCGGCATCCTGGGTAGCGGTCGCGTTCCAGCAGACGGGTGTTGAGATCGATCCGGCCCAGATCCGGTACGCGTGGGGCGCGACCGGCATCATTCTCGGGAGTCTTGCCGGTTACGAACTTCTCTGTTCGCGGAGAAGATGGACACCTCCGGCAGATCTCCTCCGGAGAGTCATCGGTACATTTGCCGGGGCGGGTTCCGTGCTCATCCTTTGGGCGCTCCTCTCCACGCTCGGTTCCGTCTCCGAACATCCCGATCCTGTACAAAATGCCTACTCGGTGCTTACGATGGCAATCGTTCTGTTCTGGCTTACCGGGTGCCTCCCCCTGATCTTCCGGAGAGCCGGCTTTTACGCGGATGAACCGGAAACCGTATCAGAGGAGTGAGAAAAGGCCCGGCAATTCTGCCGGGAGCGAGAGCCCGTACGAGCCGGGTCTGTCGGGTGCCTGCTGAAAAAAGGGAATTACCCTCTCGCGAGATCGAACCGGTCGAGGTTCATAACCTTAGTCCACGCCGCGACGAAGTCGTGCAGGAACTTCTCCTCCGCGTCCGCACTTCCGTGCACCTCCGCGATGGCCCGGAGCTGGGCAAGGTGGTTGATTGGTGAGCGTGCGATCAGCATAAGGAAGTGAAATTCATCGATCGTAAACTTTCTTCCTTGGACCGATCTTAAGAACAAAAATGGTTGATTCAGCATCATCGATCGCAGGAATGACACGACGGGCTCCCGCACGCTGATGAAAATAAGGATACCCTTCACATGGTTCTGCGGTACGGTGAGGGTTTTCCGAGATCGTTTCGATTTTGTCGACAATCCGCTGAGCAACATTCTTGGGTAATTTAGCCAGATCCTTCTCGGATCGGTGTGTCCAAAAAAGTGAATAACTCATTAAATCCCAAGCTTCGCCCGTAACTCTTTTGTAGTGCGTACACGCCCCTGTCGCACATCCTCTTCGGCCTCGGCTATATCCTTGAGATCCTGGTCATCAAGACGAGCATCAGGATTTTTACATATCCGCGGCTTGACAAGCATCGGTATGATATTGTACTCTATGCACCTGCTGGATAATTAATTCTATGATTGAACAGGAAGAGAATTTCTTCTCAATCAGATCTCCCCAAACTTCCGGGTCCCGTCCACCAGTGCCCGGATAATCTCCGGTACCTGATCAACCGGCACCCGGACCTGCCTCATCGAATCCCGGTCCCGGATCGTGACCGTCTTCTTCTCTAAGGAATCATAATCCACGGTAACGGCAAACGGGGTCCCGATCTCGTCCTGCCTCCGGTACCTGCGCCCGATCGCGCCCGAATCATCGTACTCGGCAAGGATGTTCTGCTTCTGGAGCGTGTCCTGGATCTCGCGGGCGAGAGTATCAATCCCGTCGCGGGACATCAGCGGGAAGACCGCGACCTGCACGGGAGCGACCTTGGGCGAGAGCCGCATCACGACCCGGGTCTCGCCGTCTGCCTCATCCTCATCGTACGCCTGCTCGAGGACCGCGTAGCACATCCGGTCGATACCGTACGAAGGTTCGATCACGTGCGGGACGATCTCCTCGCCCCGGACATCCACGATCTCGTCCCGGACTTCGAAGAGGTCCGCGGGGATGTGGATCTTCTCGCCATCGACGACAACATCTGCGCCATCCGCGGTCGGCGTCGATTCCGCGAGTGCATCGAAGATCGCCTTCGCCTTGTTCCGGTACTGCTTGCCGAGCACACCCATATTGGGGATGATCCGCCGGCGCGGGACTTTCTTTGGTTCATCGTACTGGATGAAGACGGTCATCGGAGTACCGCATGCCTTTGCGTGGGCGTTCAGGTCGTAGTCGGTCCGGTCCGCGATGCCGACCGTCTCTACCCAGCCGAACCGGTCCGAGAAGATCTCCGCGTCCCAGCAGTCGTTGGCGTAGTGGGCCAGCTCGTCCGGGAGGTGCTGGCGGAACCGGAGCCGCTCGGGCCGGATCCCTACTTTGACGAGAAGTGCGTGGGTCATGGCGACATAATATGCGACGTACTCGTTTGCGATGATCCCCTTGTCCACCGCTTCCCGCATCGAGAGGCTGATGGCAGGCTCGTCCGCGAGCTGCTTGTCGGAGGTGAGGAGGGGCATCGTGTAGTTGGCATAGCGCTGGAACATCGGGTGGCAGTTCTTGCTGGATGGGTGAACGAAGATCTCGGCCTCTGCCTGCGTGAACTCGCGGAGCCGGATCATTCCCTGCCTTGGGGAGATCTCGTTCCGGTACGACTTCCCGATCTGGACCGCACCGAACGGGAGCTTGTCCCGGTAGAACCGGAGGAGCCGGGAAAAGTCGACAAACATGCCCTGTGCCGTCTCGGGCCTGAGGTAGCCGATCCTCTGGGAACCGGGTCCGATGTTGGTCTTGAACATGAGATTGAATCCGAAGACCTCGACCTTGCCGAGCACTCCCTCGCAGGCAAGGCATGCACACGGGGCGAGGGCAGCGGACAACTCCTCGTTCTTCATGGTCGCAGCGTTCTCAATCCCGCCCGCCTCGGCTACTTGATCCGCCCGGAGGAACTCCTTGCAGTGCGGGCACTGGCACATCTTGTCGGCAAACCCGGCAACATGGCCGGAGGTGATAAAGACCGCTTCCTGCGCAATCGTCGGGCACTCGATCTCGTAGTACCCTTCCTGGATGACGTAGAATTCGCGCCATACGTTCTCGACTCGCCGTTTCATCATCGCCCCGAGCGGGCCGTAATCGATGAATCCCGCAACTGCTCCGTAGCATTCGGAGGTGGGCCAGATAAACCCGCGGCGCTTTGCAAGATCCATTACACTTTCAAAAACATCTTTGGAACCCGGTATCACGATATCCCTTCTGTAAATCCAATCGGATGACTGGCGATCGATCGGTCGGGATCGATCACCGGACTTTTGAACAATTATTCTCCGTGAATATTATAAGTCTCATTCTACGGATATGAAAGCAGGGGTTCCGGCTCCCGCGGCCCTGAGTGATTTCCCGAACAATTCCCTGACTGATTCCCTGAATGATTTTATAATATGGCTCTCTATGGTGTGGCAGACAGTACGGGACCGGAAAACCTCAAAAGACAAATCGCGGGACATCCATGCAGTTATCCGGGAAAGAACCGGGAGAATCCGGCCCGGGTTCCCACGATCATGATTCGGGTGCATATGCAGATCAAAAAAATGCTCTGCTGGTGCATAGGCATCAGCCCGTGATTTAAAGATTTTTGGTCGAATGCCCCCTAAAGATATCATTAAATAGGAGGTTGAGTATTGTATTGTCTATTCCTATACGGGGTTAGATATGGCAGAAAGCAAACAAGACCAGCGAAAAACTCAGCTACTGAAGCTCTTCAGTTCAATGTCCGGCAAGACAAAGATTATCGAGCCGATGAAGAACATTCACGGCACTTTGAGGGACAGCGACGCGATCGAGCGTGAAGTCGCTCTTGTAATGCGTGAGATCACCGAACAGGGGATCTTCAAGACCTCCTTAAAGCCCATCCAGCTTGCGAAGCTGGTCACCTCGTTCTACGCAGGAAAGAACGATACCGAGATCGCCCGCGAACTTGGTGACGAGAAACTCTCCAAGACCGTTGCACGGGCACGGGTACGGCTGAAGCTCTTCCGGGACCTCGATTTCAAGATGCCGTTCGACAAGCTCGCGATGGAGGAACTTGTTGCCTCCGGCAAGACCATGAAGGAAGTCGCCGATGAGCTGGGTGTCAGCCCCTCGACCCTCCGGGAATACCGGCATGTTATCGAGGAGCAGGAAGACCCGACCATCGACCCGTACATCAACCGGATCCGCGATGTGATGGAAGACCGCGACCTGACCGAACAGATGACCCGCAGTGCAACTGCGGATGGCCTCGGCGATTCGATCGATATCACCGAAGCCGAAATGATCGATGTGACCTAAGGTTTATCAAACCCCGGTCAATATCTTTTTTTAGCGACGCTGCCCTCTCGCGGCCATTCCATGGTGTTGCCTGTTTTCATCAGCCCGTACCTGAAAAGAACGGTAACGTTCATTCAGGATGAATCCGATCTGCATATATGCAACTTACCTGGCTCGGCCATTCGTGCGTCCTCCTTTCCGGTTCAAAAAAGATCCTGATCGATCCCTTCATAAAAGACGGGAGTCTTGACAAAACAAATCCCGATCTTGTCGCGATTACCCACGGTCACGATGACCACATGGCCGAGGCTGTGGCGCTTGGCCAAAAGACGATCGCGATCGCCGAGATCGCCCGGTACCTTACGGCAAACGGGGTCCCTGCCGAGAGCATGAATATCGGCGGGACGCACTCTGTCGATGGGGTGAGTTTCACGATGACCCCTGCGATGCACTCCGCATGGATCGAGGAGGCCGGCATCGGCTGCGGGGGAGGAGCCGCGGCCGGTTTTGTGATCGGCATGGATGGCGTCAGGGTCTACCATGCCGGGGACACCGGGCTCTTCTCGGACATGAAACTGATCGGCAAACTGTACCACCCGGATGTTGCTCTTCTCCCCATTGGCGGCAGGTATACGATGGGGGTCACCGAGGCGATGATGGCGGCAAATTTCATCGGCGCAAAGATGGTGATCCCGATCCACTACAACACGTGGTCGAAGATCGCTGCAGATGCGGAGCTGTTCAAAACGTCCATTGAGCGGACCACCGATATGAAGGTGAAGATCCTGAGCCCGGGTGAAACGATCGGGCTGCAGGCCCCGTAATTTTTCTGATAATTCTGGCTGCCATAAAATTTTTGCCGGAGATATTCTGCCGGCATTTTTGCACAGATCGACCGGTGCTTTTCCCCTCATCTGTCTCGGATCGGTTTCCGGGCCGGATCGAACCGTTACCCTAGAGCAAAATCCCGGATAAACTATGATCGCACTGGAATGGGATCCGATTACTTTTATCAATCTCGTGCTGTGCATCATTATTGTCCTTCTCGGTTGCCTCTGTTACCGGAGAGGGCACGAGACCCTGCCGCTGTACATCGGGGCTGCATTTGGCCTGTTCGAGGTCTCGCATGCTGCAACTCTTGCGGGCCTGCGTATCCCGCTGACCATTCCTCTCATCATCGTCCGGACGCTGGCATACGTGCTCGTTATTATCGCTCTCTGGCAGCAGCTGAAGATCACCCTGCTCCTGAAAGAGACCCGACAGGCATGGGTCGATTTCTTCAACGATGAGATGAAACAGCCGGATGGAAGCCGGAAGGACGAGAAGACAGAGCGGTGAGTCGAACATGCTCTTTCCTCCGAAGGTTTTCCGCCAAATCTAGGACGTGCGATGCGACCACGGGTGTTTACCTCCTCGTCGGGGCTCACCCCGTGGAGTAGAGAGTCTTTGTAAAAACGATCCTCCCGGTTTTTTCCCTGATGATAAAACCCCCTCGCCCGGCGATGGCCCGGAGGGCGCCCGAGCGACCCCCGCCCGAAGGGGGTGGGAAGGCTCACATCTTCAATACACTCTTTTATTACATGCGAAAACTCAATCGTAAACTTTCTCAACACAATTTTTTCTCAAGCAGTGTTTGTTGCCCACAACGTTACTGCCACATCCCGGAACGAAAGCGTGCTGTATCCGTAATCGGAAAATCGTCGTTCTCGTCCTATCTCACACACGTCTCCGTGGCATCGCCCACTGTACACCGGACAAGAGAGAAGACGATCCCGATACCACAGAGCACGGCAAAGATTCCAAACCCGGCCATCACGCTCGTCATGAGCTGCCCGTATTCGGACGCGGTGATCTCGATTCTTCCGATAAAGATCGCGATGATCATCGTTGCGATCCCCCTCGAGAGCATCTGGCCGACGAGCCTCATCGTTCCGAGGGTTCCGGATGCCACGCCGAGCGATTTTTTGGGTACGGAACTCATGATCGCGTTGATATTGGGCGATGAATACGAGCAGCATCGCCGCCCCTGCAATTAGGAGAATTATTCCCTCCCAGGCCGGCAGCAGGGAGAACCCGTACATCACGCAGATCAGCGTGAGGCTGTACTGGATCGCACCTCCGAGATCGAAAGACTCGCCCTTCGAATCCGCCCACTCCCCTTTGAGGTACAGGGAGATGAGTATCAGGGAAAAAATTCCGAGCGGTACGTTGATGAGAAAGATGCTGCGCCATCCGAAGTGCTGGGTCAGGAATCCACCGATGAACGGTCCGAGGGAGAGACCGGTGTAGACCGCAGTGGTATAGATCCCAAGAGCCTTCCCCCGCCCGGTAACCGGGGTAACCTCCGTGAGGAGTGCAACGGAAGTCCCGAAGATCAGCGCCGCACCCGACCCCTGAACAATCTGGAGGAGGATGATCATCGTGGACGATACCGAGAATACCATGGCACACGAGGCGATGAGAAAGAGCGAGAGCCCGGTGGTGAAGATCTTCTTCCGGCCATAAATGTCGGCAATTCTCCCGAACGGAACAAGGAGTACACCTGCGGCAAGCAGGTACGCGGTTGAAATTCAGGAGAGGGAGATCGCATCCATCGAAAACTCCGAGCCGATGGTTGGAAGGGCGATGTTGAACGCAGAGAGGTCAAACGGGGTGATAAAACCAACAAGAACCGCGATAAAAGTGCTGTTCTTCGGAGATCGGTTTCCGGCATGTCTGGTACCCTGATTAGCCGGATTGTTTATTAAAGAAACGGGAACGGGATTGCGGGGGAAATTACCGGAACCGGGGAAATACAAAAAATTTTTTGACAGGCCGGAATTACGAACAACCGGGACGAACGACAACAATTGCGGCCAGAGGGATTTTCAGGAATGCGCTTTTCTCTTCTTTATCCAGAAAATCCGGGACAACTCTTCCCGTTCGAGTTCATCCCTGCGCAGGACAATTTTATCCCGGATTGCCGCGAGAGCCGGGATTAGATTGAATTCGAGCGCATTCACCCTCCGCTTCAACCGGATGATCTCCGCGGTGAGGAGCTGGATTGCTGCAATCAGTTCCCCGTAAGCGATTATCAGCCCGGTGAGATCTTCGAATGCCTCTGAGGCTTCATCGATAACGGAAGATGTCCCGGTGAGGCCGTATCCCCGGACGGCAAGTTCCTTTCTTACCCCCCGTGCGGAAAAAAAAGGTAGCTGGACCCCCATAACGTTCCGCAGACCCGAATGGATCTCAGAGACCTCTTCGATCGATAACGAGACCAGCAGCACCCCGGTTGAGCCCTCCATCATCTGGGCGACGCAAGCGTGTCTCCGATGTCCCGCCACGCAGAATCGAGACGTTCTCTTGTCGTGTGGGCGGTGCGGGCAATCTTCATGAGTTCGAGGGCGCGGACATCGCGTTTCAGTTTCAGGAGACGATGCCCTTCGTTTGCGAGAATTATTTTTCCGGACTGCCAGGAGCTCGGCCCGGGTAGCGTTGACGCCTCCGGCCATCACGTCCCCAGGTACCGACGGATCTGTTCCCCGGGAATTTTATCCTCGATCCCCCGTGCAATCGCCCGGATGTTTGCTACCTCGTATTTTTTGCGTTCGAGGTACATGATAACGGGCAGGACCGAGAACGGGTGCCGTTTTGTCACTGCGTCACGGTGTTCAAGCCGGATCCTTGTTACCGCCATCTCGATCTCATGGACGGGACGTTTTCTCCCGATCCACTGGTCACAGATGAAGGTATCAGCCTTTGCGGCACAGTCTTCTTCATCCGAGAACTCCCGGTAGGCATCGATCAGAAGGGGATGAAGCCGGGTCTTGGTGAACGCTTCGAAAAACGCTTCCCGTTCCTGTATCCGGTAAATATCCAGCAGGCTGTTCACCGGAACGGCTCCTCCTTCGATGAGGTGGTCCCGGATATCGTTTGTCTCATTCCCGGCCCGGAGCCTGAGGAGATTCCTGAAATTGTTCAGGTCGATCTCGAGCATAAGATAGGTCAGGAAGAGATCTGCCCCGGGAACACCGGCCCGGCAGTTCCGGATGAGATCGGTATAATATTCCTGGTAGTGCCGGGTATCAGGCCGCGAAAAGAGGCAGCTGCCGGGTTTTTGTTCACATTCCCGGGCAAGTACCGGGTGCAGGGCCCAGTTTTCCAGCCGGTCGATGACATCCTCGAAGGATCTTGCGTCGAGAAGAAACGAGAGGGAAGCATCGGTAAGATCTCCTGCGGGGATGAGCACATGCCTGATACTTTCGGATCTCAGCCCCCGCTTCTTCCCCCGGAGAATTGCCATTACGTTGATAATATCCCAGCGAAGGAGAAACCATTCGGTAAGGGTCTTGATCGGTCCTTCAACGAGTGCCCGGACACGCCGGTAGGATGTCGCCTGGTTCCCGATCACCGGGGTCTCGATACGATCGAAATCCGAGGAAGACCCGGAGAGGACCTGCATCTCGTCTGCATACCCGCGTTCACCGATAAACCTCCCAATCTGGGGAACACTCATGTTCAGCATCCGCAGATAGTCCTCGCGCCGGATGAGCTGCCTGCTCCGGATCCGGGTACAGATGTAGACCGCATTCGAGGGGCCGGGGGTCGGGGTATTCCTGTTCCGTTTTGGTATCCCCTTCTCTTCTCTTCGCTTCCCGTCACGATCCGATCCTCCTGTGTACAGGATTACCGGGAATCCCTAAAAAAACCTGTCTGTTCATATTTTGTTGGCAGGATCTTATCACCGGCAATGAAAGGATCCCGGTTCGAACGATCCTACGGGGAGCCCCAGTATTTTCCCGGATGATACGTGTAGGGAAAAAAGGGATGATGAGGAGCGGGGTTCTTGTCCTTCAATCCGCAGTCTGAAGGAGGATACGGCCTTTTGAGGTGAGCCGGAGTACGATATCGTTTGTCGGCTTTCCTCCGTCAAGATAGCTCTGTAGGATAAGCTCGTGGATGCAGTTCCTGATGATCCTTTCGCTGTGGTCGGGTAACAACCGGGAGACGACATGCCGGATGGAACAGCCGGGTTTTTCTGCAACGGTTCTGAGAATATTGACATGAGGTCAGGAACGAAGATCCGGGGAGTTTCGTAAGCGGTTGCTTCCATAGTCCGTCCTGGTGATTTTGGGAGGAGAACAGAAAACCGCTCTCTCACTTTCAGAGAGGTCCGTGACGGTCTCCTGTCTTTTTTAGATGTTCACCGGGTCAATAGATACGGTCATTATTAAAAAACCCATTGGTCAAAATCCGGTGAAGGTGGCAAAAAAATAGCGGAGTTAACATTTTAATCCGCATGGGAAAAGGATCCGTGCATCCTGCTGGGAATTTGTGCATCATGTTTAAATACTATTACGTTTTTAAGAAATCAAATCCTGTTTTTAAAAAATATAGGAAATTGTTACCCAGTTTTGCCCGTTCCGACCTTAAAAAAAAAGAAGTTTTTCGTCTGTACCACGGTAATTCAAAGGCCGGTACCGTAAATGTGTATATAGGAGTAAACGAAACCAGGCATTTAAGGCGTCCCAATTCCGGCCTGCAAGCGTTCCTTCTGTCATGACCGATACAATCCCTGCGGACAGTCCCCTCTTAAAAGACGAACCTACGGAGATCTCCATGTGTTGGGATAATGCGGTTGCCACCGCAGGAAGAACATCAATTTCACTGAAGGGTTTTACCGGATATCCTGCAATCCCTGCCTTCTTCTCTGCGGCTTTCAGGATCTCGTCTGGGAATGTTGCCAGGAGGATAACCGGCACATCAAGGGATTCCGACAGATCCCTCCCGATCTCGATACCATTCTCTCCGCCTTTTCAGTTTCGTACTGACGAGAAGAAGATCCGGTGGGCTGATTCCCGCCGCTTCCTTAAAGCGCATCTCCGGACATCGTGACGGCAGTAACCGTAGAGCCCCGGGAATGGACCCCTCGCTCTATGCCCGTTGCTACAATAAGATCCGGTTCAGCGATCATGATCGAATCGGCAGTCAGGATAGCTCATCTTTTTTGTCTGGGATAATTCCGGAGAGGGTTTATTCCACCGCTGTTTTAGGACATGCAATCTTTCTGACGGATGGAACGGACACTCCATCCCTGCCGGCTTCTTTTGGGATGCCCGGGAAAAATATTCAGGGAATCCGGCACGCTTTTTCGTCTATCGGAAATGGATCGTTCCGTACGCAGGTTCTGCCGGCCTCTCGTGGTTTTTCCTTTCCTGGATTTTTAGCCTGCGCTGATGTCTGATGGGAGCTGCTTGATATCGATCCAGCTTATCAGCTCGTTCTTCTCCTTGTCCTTTACCTTCACCTTGCGCTTAATGATCCCGATGATGGCTGTATCCTCTTTGCTCACCGAGGCTGAAGTATAATCAACCTGGTTTGATTCGAACGTCGAGACTGAGGTTACGTCATCGACGAGAATCCCGATCTTGGATCGGGTAATTTTATTGTCGAGCACAATAATTCTTGACGATTCAGCGGAGATATTAATATTCTCTGAGATATTAAACCTGAGTTTGAGATCGATGATGGTCGTGATCTCGCCCCGGAGATCGATTATTCCCTTCAGATAGGGTGAAACATTGGGGAGCTGGGTGATGGAGGTAAACTCCACGACCTCCTTGACATCGAAGAGGTCGATGGCAAAGTGTTCTTTGCCGAGTACGAACTCGACGACCTGGATGTTCCCCCCTTCCTTCCGATGCTGGGCGCTCTGCGCACCGCTCTGGTCTACCGGGATTTCGTTTGCCTTGACCGCCATGACAACGACCCCCTCAATCCACCTTGAATCTCTTGTTGGCTTCCATCGCATCGATCGCAACCTTGTTTACGGTCTGGACCATCCGGGTGATCTCATCGATCGCAGCTGAGGACTCTTCTGAAGTGGCTGCGGCATCGCCGGCATCTTTTGCCGTCTGCTCGACAAGGTTGGCAACTTCGGCAACACTCACCGTGATCTCTTCCGTGGTTGCTGCCTGCTCTTCGGTTGCTGCTGCAACTTCGGAGGCGCTCCGGGCAACTTTCTCAACCGCAGAGGCGATGCTGTTGAACGATTGCACGGTCTCGGTAACCATCTTTGCTCCCTTCTCGACAACCACCTTCGAATCTGCCATCGCGTTGGATGCGTTCTGGGTGCTCTTCTTGAGGTTCCCGATCATCTCCTCGATCCGCTCCGCCGAGTTCCTCGACTCCTGTGCAAGTGATTTGACCTCGGTCGCGACCACCGCGAAACCACGCCCGGCTTCGCCGGCCCGTGCAGCCTCGATTGCTGCATTCAGGGCAAGAAGGTTCGTCTGGTTAGCGAGCTCCCTGATCAGGATGACAATCTTGGAGATCTCACCCATTTGTTTCTCCACATCGGAGACGATCTCGTAGACCTTTGCCGATGAGACGGACATCTCCCCCATGCTCTTCTCTGCCTGGCCTGCAAGTTCGGCATCATTGTGCGAGAGATCGTTGGTCTCCTTGGAGAGTGCTGAGACCGATTCCATGCTGGAGGTGATCTCTTCAACTGCTGCACTCATATCCTGCATTGCTTTTGCAATCTGTTCTACCCCGAGGGATGCTTTCTCCGCGTTCTCGGAGACCTTGCTTGCATTCTTCGCGATCTGGTTGACACTCTTCGATGCGTCCTCGATGCTGGTCGAGGCATTGTCAGCGGTTGAAGTCAGGTTGAGCATCCTCTTGTTGACATCCCCGATGTTTTCTTCGAGGTTGATGACAATCCCCCGGACAGCATCCCGAAGCTTGATGATCTGGTCGTACGTTGCTTTCGTGTCTTCGTCAGGTTTTGTGATCTCGTAGCGGACTGTGAGATCCCCTTCGGCCATCATCCCGTAGATCTTGCTCAGTTCCTCAACTTCATTCGTCATGTACTGCTGGGTCTTGACCACCTGGGTGATCTCATTGTAAGTAATGTACACAAACCGGATCTCGTTCCTGTCATCGACAATCGGAATATTTGTCCGGAGCACAACGTGGACTCCGGATGGAGTCTCGAACGTGCTCTCTCCCTTGGTTATCCGCCTGCCGTTCACTGCATCCATTACCGATTCTCCGGAGTCCTTGAGATACTTGATCAGGCCCTGGGAGCGGAAATCCGTGAACCTGAGTGCCAGCAACCGGTCCTGGCTGTATCCTACCAGCTTGCAGAATGCATCGTTCACCATGACAATCCTGAGGTTCGCGTCCACGACTGCGTGCGCGAGCGGATTTCTCTCAAACATTACGTTAAAGTCCTGAATTTCTACCATTTTCATCACCCGAGTCTGATTACCTGTTCTTTGTTCACTTCATCCATGATCCGGCCGGATCCCGTGTACATTGCCGGGAGCCCGCAGATCACTCCTTCAATTCCCGCAATCCGGAGTATGGTCACGTTGCCAAGCGCATTCCCCATGATAAGGAGCGCGAACAGGAGTACCGGGAGTCCGAAGACTGCCTGGAGCGCCCGCGAAGGCCTGAGCGTGACAATGAACATGACGAGGGAGAACAATCCCCATATTGTGAGGAAGGATATAGGTGCTTCGCTGGGAACCGATGCCCACCGCCTCAAGACCGGCATCAGGAGCAACCCGACAAGAGAGATCCGGAAGAACCCGTACGAGATAAAAACGGTCATGCCGAAGGTATTGTTCTTCTTCCACTCCACCAGGCCGGCGATGATCCGGGCGATCCCCCGTAGAAGATCCTGATTGCAAAGATTGTCGATCCCATTGCAAGGAGGACCTGCAGTGTGCAGGTTCAGGAGCACCGTTGTCAGGCCGAATGCGGGCAGGCCCGGCGGTGCAGAGAACTCATTGCGGACTGCATTGAACGAAAAAGAGGTTCTTCTCGGCGAAAATAAACCCGAGGATCAATAATAACCTTCAGCTGATAATCAGCCTGATCGAGCTCCCGGCAGGTTACCCGATCAAGCGATCCACCGAGTTGATTTCGAAAAGACCCTATCCTGATTGGATCTCTTTTCAATTTTTTTTCTTCCGGGATTCTATCGAAAAACAATTCCCTTATCCCGGTGCAACGGTTCGTAGAAGGGGCGAGAATTCCGGATACTGTTTTTCCCTGCTTGCGGAAAATTATTCGAGCCAGGTTGTCACTTCTTCAACGGGCGGACGAACCGATGGTGGCAGTTCATCTGAGGGATATCCGATTGCACAGCCCATCAGCTCCCACTCACCCGGTCTGATTCCCAGGATGTCACAGAACTCCGGGTCGGACGAGAGCTGGGTGGTTATCGAGACGATCTGGAACCCGAGACACAGAGCAGTTGCCTTGAGCCACATATTTTCCAGGCAATGGGCGAGTGACGGCAATTCAACCGGGGGAAAACCTTTCCGCTCTGCGACAACGATGTAATAGGGTGCGGTCCCGATTCCCGGTACCTTTCCCATCTTCCGGATCGCAGAAAGACGCTGGACAAAGTAAACCGCTTTTCTCTTTAGTTCGGGATTCTCTTCCATCTCTTTTAAAAGAGCCCTGTTCATTGTATCGACCTGTGCCATCACGAGAGGTATTGACGCCTTCATGCTCTCTGAACCGTTTTTCATCACGAAAAACCGCCGGAAATAATCGGTGGAACTTCCCACTGCCGCTGCTGCATACGGGGCAAGGAGACCGGCATACAGGATCCTGTCGATTGCGTCCTTTGGCGGAACTTCGGGAGTAAACATCCGGTAGGAACGGCGCTCTGCAAGGATCTTGTCAAGGAAGAAATTTTTCTGTTCGAAAGGTTCGGCGCACATAATTGATTCTTGACAGTATTGGCCGGGCCCCATCATCAAGGTTCGGAACAAAAAATCGTAATAACCGAGTGAAAAAGATCGGAAAAAATCCCGATTATCGTAGAATGAAACAATGCGAACAGGAACTCTGTTTAAAAACAAAAACCGTCCAAAGAAAACCCGGATGATCCTGCGAGTGTCTCAGATCCTTTTTTCCGGTAATCCCTCATTCGTAATGCCGAAACTCCACGTTCCGAGTACTCTGTTATCCTTTTTTTGGGAAAAGTGGGAATGGCTTTTTTCCTGAATCCGAATTGCCTGTCGGAGATCCGGAGCAGGCCGCCTCATTCCCTCCGGGTTTTTTACGTGGCGCCGGTTGGATCTATCCCCTTGCCTTTTGGAAATTTTTTCCTCAGAACTGCGTAAACTTCTCCCGGGAAAAGACATTCCAAAATTCATTTTTGGAGTTGTTACCTGCAGAATATCTCCCTTGTCTCCCCGTCCGCTGCATGGGCAGTGCAGTCGAGCGTGATGGGAGTTATCGAGATATTCCCTTTCCGGATGGAGTGAACATCGGTCCCTTCTTCCGCATCGTCAATGAGCGGTCCGTTGATCCAGAAGTACGGGCGTCCCCGCGGGTCCACCCGTTTCTCGACGCCGGTATGGAAGAGCTTGCGCGCAAGTCTCGTGACTTCATATCCTCCTTTTACAACCGAGGGAATATTGACATTGATAACATCCGCGTGCGGGCAGAAGCCGTGATCGAGCACCCGGGAGACGATTTCCCGCACGATTCCTTTGGCCTCATCGAAACTCTGGAGATTTGTGCTCGGGTCGTCGAACTTGTCTCCCTGGTCCTCGACCTGGAGTGAGAATGCGATCCCTTTTGCGGCCTGGTTGGAGGCTTCGAGCGCAGCGCCGACCGTGCCCGATGTCATGATCGATTCATAGGAGAGATTCTCGCCAATGTTGATCCCGCTGACCACGAGGTCGGGCTTTAGATTCAGCGCATACAACGCAATGATGACCGCATCGGTCGGTTTACCTGCAACAGACCAGGCCGGGTGGCCGTTCATCATAACCTTATTCGCACGCAGGGGTTCGAAGATAGAGATCGACCGGCCGACCGCACTCTGCTGGGTTGCCGGTGCGACGACCGTCACATCTGCGATCGGTGCAATCGCCTCGTACGCGGCCCAGAGCCCGATCGAGCTCACACCGTCGTCATTTGTCAGGAGGACCGATGGTTTCATGTCCATTCTCTATTGCCCTTGCCGCTCAAATACCCAACGATCGGATAAGGTAATTTTCTATTGGGTCCGATAGACTAGGGATGAAAGTCCTTCTCGCTGAATACACCACTGCTCACGATCCCGTGCTCGCCCACGAAGGCAGGGCAATGCTTGATGTCCTGAGTGCGAGTTTTTCACGGTGCGGTTATGAGGTCATCGTTCCCGGGTCCGGGGATTTTGGCGAAGAGATCGAGCGGCTTGCGCCGTCCTGCGATATGGGCCTTGTCATCGCTCCCGACAATCTCCTCTCGAAATACACGATGATCCTTGAGCAGCACACCCACAATATCGGTTGTGGTTTCATTCCTGCCGCCCTCTGTGCAAACAAGGTCCGGACTGAGAAGATCCTCCGGGCCCATGCAATCCCGGTCCCGGCTGCGTGCACCGGGGGGAAATGCGTGATAAAGCCGGTGAGCGGCTGTGGATCTGCCGGTGTCCGTCTCTCCGAATCCGGGGCTCGCCAGGATGAATTTTCCCAGAAATTTATTGCAGGGGAAAACCTCTCGGTAAGTCTTGTGGGAAACCGGGTGGTTGGCGAGGTCTGCGAATATTATTCCGGGAGACCCCCGCTCGTCCTTGCGGTAAACAGGCAAAAGATCGAGATTGGCAAAACCGGAGAGTTCCGGTACCTTGGCGGGGAGACGCCGGTTCACCCGATGCGGGAAGAAGAGATTATCGGCACTGCCACAAAGGCTGCAACGGTCCTTGGCTGCCAGGGGTACTGCGGTGTTGACGTTGTCGTCTCGGACAGGATTTACGTTGTCGATGTAAACCCCCGGATAACCACAAGCATTGTCGGCATCGCTGCCTGCATGGAGGAGGAGATCGCAGAGATCCTGATCGATGCCTCGAAGGGCGGCGGACCCGACCGGGTACATCTCAAAGGCAGTGTCAGCTTTGACACGCTGGGGAAGGTAACGAAGATATGATCGGGATCGACATTGGCGGTGCGAACCTCAAGGTTGTCGATGACGGGGGATCCCATATCCATTACTGCCCCCTCTGGGAAGGAGCGCCGATAACCGAGATCCTGGACATGTTTGCGAAGGGAACCGCCGATCCTGCTGTTGTCGTGATGAGCGGGGAGCTTGCCGATTGTTTCCGGAACAAGATGGAAGGAATCTCGTTCATTGTCGACGCGGTAAAAAAAGCGTTTCCGAAGGCGGTCTTCTACGGGACTGATGCTGAGTTCCACACCGGTCCGGTCCCGCAGCTTGCGGCTGCCAACTGGCTCGCCTCGGCCGATTACTTCCGGACCCGGTATCCCGATGCGGTCCTTCTCGATGTCGGGAGTACGACCGCAGACATCATCCCGCTCAACCATTTCGACGATCTTCGGGGGCACACCGATCTCACCCGGCTCCAGGGGGGATATCTCCTCTATACCGGGATGCTGCGCACGAATGTTGCGACACTACTGCGCTCGGTCGAGCTCGATGGCGTGAAAACCCCGGTGAGCACGGAATATTTTGCCACAAGTGCTGATGCCCACCTAGTGCTCGGCCATATCGCCCCCTCGCAGTACAGCTGCGATACGCCCGACAAGAAAGTGAAGACGATCGAGTCATCGCTCCGCCGGCTGGCCCGGGTTGTCTGTTCCGATCTCGAAGAGATCGGGGAACGCGGGGCTCTGCAGATCGCATCAGCGTTCTGGGCTGAGCAGCGAAGGAGGATCCTGACCGGGACCGCCATGGTCGCAACAGAATCCGGGGCACGCCGGGTAATTGTTGCCGGGATCGGCGCCCCGCTCTTTGCCCGTGAGCTTGGCGGGATCGATCTCTCGGAAGAGATCGGGGACATTGCCGATGCCCTTCCCGCGTTTGCGGTGCGGGAGATTGCGCTCAGAGGATGTAATTATTAAACGATTGTGCATACCGCAAAAATTGTGTTTAACGAAACTTATGAATAATTTTGCTCTGGAGAAAAACTGGCAAAAAATGACGTTGTGATGCGGCCACGGGCGCCTCATCGCCGCATCGGGGCTCTCCCCGTGGAATGGCAGTTTGATTGAAAAACTCTGCAGAAAACTAAAATGGGGGTCAAGGGATTTACCCCCTTGGACTGCTTCCCATTTGGGTGGAGAGGGATCTCCCTCAGTAAATTCCCTGAGTGTGAACCTTAAATGATTTCTCCAGAGCAGAATGATCCGAACCCGGTTACCCGATATGAAACCGTATCTTACCCGTCTCATCCTGATTGCGGGATCCCTTGCGGTCACTGCGATATTGTGGATTATCGGTATCCCGTTCTTCTTCCTCTTCTTATTCATCCCGTTCTTCCGGAGGGGACTGGCAGTCCGCCGGTGCCCGGTATGCGGATGGGAAGCCGCAGGCAGCGAGAACTTCTGCCCCCGGGATGCGAGTCCCCTCACGGATCTTTGCGGAGAGCGAGGAGAGGGCAAGAACTGAAAAAGGAATATGCATCCCGAAAAAATCCTCGGTCCGGACTTCCGGGAATTTTCTTAGCGAGAAGTTACGGCAGCTGTTCCGGTCGATGAGAATTCCCATGGTCTCCAGCGCTTTTGCGGTGCGGTGGAACGGTATCGACCGTGAGAACGTTGTGCAGAGATCGATCACCGGCGAACCTATCCGGGTGCCCGGATAAAATGGTTCATCTGCATAACAGAGCGTCCCGCACACCCGGCAGGTAAAACGTTTTACTTTTATCCGGATCTCCCGGTCCGTTCCCTCCTCCCTCACGGTCGCAAATTTCTTTGTCTTCATATCATACCCCTGGACCGTCCCGCCGCATACGGGGCAGCGCCGGCCATCGGAGAATTCTACACTGTCGAGAGAGATGAGTGCGTCCTGGATAAGGTCGCATGCCATGGGAGGGATGAGGAGCTGGTTCATACGCTGCAGGGGGCTGGATCGCCGGGGGAGTTCGTGCATCATTTCGTTTTTTTCGGGATGGGCAGGCGGATTCCTGCGCGATATATCATAATGGTACCCTGATAAAATAAATTTGCGGATTTTACCCACCGATATTCCTCATATCGCCGGTAATTACCAGTGTGCTTAAATATCGCCCGGAGTTGACCTTGATTTATAAGAGGATTGACTATGGATCTCAAGTACGTACCAAGCACCTGTCCCTATTGCGGCACCGGGTGCGGCATCAATCTTGCCGTCAAGGATGGCAAGGTTACCGGCATCCAGCCCTGGCACCGCAACCCGGTGAACGAAGGCAAGGTCTGCATCCGGGGCAACAAGTCCCACGAGTTTGTCAACAACCCTGCACGGCTCACAACCCCCCTGATAAAGAGGGACGGGAAGTTTGTCGAGGCAAGCTGGGAAGATGCCTACAAGGAGATCGCGGCAAAGCTGAAGAGCACAAAGCCGGAGGAGATCGGTTGCGTTGCATCTGCACGTGCATGCAATGAAGACAACTACCTCTTCAGAGCATTCGCAACGACTGTTCTCAAGACTGCAAACATCGACTACTGTGGCCGGCGCTGCAATGCCGATGCTGTCCGCGAACTTGCCGAGGCATTCGGCAATGGCGCGATGACCAACTCCATCGCTGACATCAGCGAGGCAAAATGCATCCTTGTTATCGGCAGCAACCCGGTCGAGGAGAACCCCCTTGTCGGTCGCCGCGTCATGATGGCCAAGATGAACGGTGCCACTCTTATTGTCGCCGATGCAAAGCAGACCGGGACGGCAAAACTCGCCGACCTCGCAATCCCCTGCACGCCCGGCACCGAAGTTGCTCTCCTCAACGGTATCATGAATGCCATCCTCAAGGATGGCAAGGAGAAGAAAGACTTCATCGCAGGAAAGACCAGAGACTTCGAGAAGTGCAAGGCTGTCGTGACCGGCGCGGCATATGCACCCGAGGCAGTCGCAAAGACCTGCGGTATCTCCGCAGACCTCATCGCTAAGGCAGCAGAGATGTACACCGCTGCACCCGTTGCAACGGTCATCACCTCTGCAGGCGCAACATCGGGAGACCTCGTCCGGGCAGTTGCAAACCTCCAGCTCGTCACCGGCAATGTCGGGAAAGCGGGAGCTGGTGTCAACCTCCTCCGTGGCAAGTCCAATGCACAGGGTGCAATGGACATGGGCTGCGTACCGGCAGAGAACGGCATGACCGTCCCCGCAATGGTCGCGGCAGCAGCAGCAGGTAAGATCAAGGCAATGTACGTCATGGGCGAGAACATTGCATCGGCAGGTGCGGGCGTTGCCGAAGCGCTCGACAAACTCGACTTCCTCGTTGTCCAGGATCTGTTCCTGACCGAGACCGCCGAGAAGGCACACATTGTCCTCCCCTCTGCAGCATTCGCTGAGCGCGATGGCACGTTCACCAACAGCGAGCGCCGTGTCCAGCGGGTGCGGAAAGCGGTCGAGCCGGCGGGAATCAGCAAGGCAGACTGCCAGATCGTCTGCGAACTTGCAAAGGCAATGGGCCACGAGAAGGAGTTCTCGTTTGCGACCGCAGAGCAGGTTTTTACTGAGATCGCAAAGCATGTCCCGGCATACGCAGGGATCAGCTATGCAAAACTCGAACGCCCTGAAGGAATCCAGTGGCCGGCAGCCGGCGGCGTGTTCGGCACTGCAATCCTGTACGCTGACAAGTGTGCAACAAAGGACGGCAAGGGTGCATTTGCAGCAGTAGAATACAAGGCCGGAGAAGCTGCCATCGGGGAATTCCCGTTTGCGGTCGCAGCAAAGTGGCCGATGGGAACGCTCTCGGTCAACACGCCCTCCATTATGAGGGAGTGGCCGGCACCGACCGTTGTCATCAACCGGGAAGATGCCCAGGATCTCGGAATTGAGTCGGGTAACACAATAAAAGTCTCCGGAAAAACCGGATCAGCTGTCCTTACTGCTGAAGTCACGGCCGGGATCAAGAAGGGCGTGGTCTCGATGCCCATGACGTTTGCCGGATCGGCAGTCAAACTCGAGAAGATTAAGGAGGCCTGAACATGACAAAGAAAGGCGAGATGCTCTACGCGTGGACGAACGACGCAGAGATCAAGAAGCACGCAGAGCTCGGCGGTGCTGTCACCGCTCTCTGGAAGTA
>Ga0172367_10001817_pt1 | contig 30202 bp, 33 predicted proteins | sample Lak10m_FD_114542 | JGI IMG/M metagenome (GOLD analysis project Ga0172367, IMG submission 114542) | Freshwater microbial communities from Kabuno Bay, South-Kivu, Congo - kab_022012_10m | ecosystem: Environmental > Aquatic > Freshwater > Lake | place: Democratic Republic of the Congo: South-Kivu...
ACGCGGGGAACGCGGGGAACGCGGGGAACGCGGGGAACGCGGGGACGCGGGGACGCGGGGAACGCGGGGACGCGGGGACGCGGGGAACGCGGGGAAAACCAAACCTACTCATCGTTTTGATTTTGGCTTTTGACTTTCTCCGCGTCCTCCGCGCCTCCGCGTGAAACGGTTTGGTTTTTTGCGTCTGCTTCGGTCAATTCGCCATCAATTCAAAGCACACTTTGCCGTTCTGGTTGTGCTGCAAAGTCAGACGATAGCCGAGTTGCTCGGCCCATTTGGCGGCTTGATATAAACCTATGCCGAGACCTTGCTGCGAAACAACTACGCTACGTAATAAGCCGGGCAATTCATGCTCGGCTACCGCAGCACCGCTGTCGCAGACACTAATACGCAAGCCTTGCGCGCAATGCAATGCAACCTGTATCTGCGTTTCGGGGTGGGTCAAACGTTTACGTAGCGCGTTATCCAGGAGGTTGTCCAACACGCAATCGAACATGGCGGCTGGGATGGCACGATGGTCGGGCGTGCCCGTCACGCTCCAGCCGATTTCGTGATGCTGATTGCGCACGCGCAAGCCATCCCACCAAGCTGCCAACTCCAAGATAGGCGCATCCGCATTGGGTTGTGGTTGCTGCAATTTAATGAGGATTTGCTCGATGCGTTGCGTCAGCACGGGTAGTTGTTGTTGCAGCAGTTGTTGCGCTTTATCGCCCTTGCTTTGAGCAATCGCCGCCAGCGACAACAGGGACTGCAACATATTTTTTAGGTCATGCGTCAGGCGTGAGCCAGTCTCATACACGGCCTGCATACGCGTGATGTCGCGTAGCGTCTGCTCACGCTGTTTGGCCTGATAAAAATACCCCACCAACTGGCTGAGCAAGCGCACGTGCATGACTACGGTAGGGCTGAGCGCCTGCTTGGCGTAAACCGTCAAGCGCAAATCTGCTTCATACATCACCACAGAATACGGGCTGAACTGTCCGTACTGCCCGGCTTTGCTGGGGGTTTGCCAAGACATGCCAGATAACCACGGCAAATCTGCCAGCAAGGCGGTGGCCGTATTGAGATAACGATCCGCATCTGGGGAGTGCTGCGCCGCATCGGCCAAACGAACCAACCAATCCTCGAACGGTGTTCCTATGTTTAACAGATAGCGCGAAAACACTACTTGCAGACCATGAAAACCAAACAGCGGATTCCACAATCCGCCTAATGCCAGCAGGATTAATCCAATCAGGAACAGCGTGCGCAACAAGGCATCGATATAGTCGATATGCGCCAAGGTCATAAACGCCAAGCTACCCAGCACGACCAAGGCCAACAACATGAACAGCATCAGGCTGTAAAAAAAATCGATGTTCTGCGCGTTATTAGCACCGTGCTTGTCCACCGGCAGTACCAGCAAGAGTGGCAGCAGCATCGGCAACACATAGAGCAAAACCACACGCCCAATCTCGATACTGTCTTGTGCGGCGAATAAATTAGGCACGACCCACAACAACAGCAAGGCCAGCAGGTAAACCATCTGCGTCAAACTTTGGACGCGCGCCCAAATGGAGCGAAACCCGAGCACTCGACCACCGACCAGACCAAACAAACCAATCAGCCAGAACGCCATCAGCCACCAATTCAGCGCGAACAACACCAGCAAGGCAACGCAGGTGATAAACAGCATCGCCGCGCCACTGACGCGCCCAGCGCCGCGCCATAACGGCTGCCAGATCAAAAACAAACCTAGATGCGCCAACATTAGAGGATGCGCCCAAGGATTATTCACGCCAAGCAACAACACGGCGTGCAACGCCATCAACATGAGCAATAGCAACCAGCGCCCTGTGAGCAAGCGATTCCCGATTTTTAGCGTCAACATTTCATCACTTACCCGTTGAGAATTCGACAATAAGCCCTGCAATTCAAGCAAACTCTACCACGCGCGGCCTCTTGGCAAAATCATCAAGCACTTGCAACACAATGAAAGATAAAGATATAGCTTATGTTTCGCCGCGCAAATCTGGATTTGGCATAGGACTTGCTTTAGGTAAAGCAACAATCAATAACAAGGAGAATACAACATGAAACGCAATCAATCTGGCTTTACCTTAATCGAAATCGCCATCGTACTGGTCATCATCGGTCTGCTGCTAGGCGGCGTACTGAAAGGCCAAGAACTCATCAATAGCGCCAAGGTTAAAAACCTCGCTACCGATTTCCGCAATATCCCGGTGTTTATCTACGGCTACCAAGATAAGTTTAAGGCGTTGCCGGGTGACGACAAATTAGTGGCCAGCCATGTGACTGGCGGCACCTTGGCCACAACCCCCGCCAATACACAAGGTGATGGCATCATCGGCGGCGCTTGGAATAGCACCACTACCACCGATGAGTCTTATTTATTTTGGCAACACGTGCGTCTGGCCGGTTTAACCTCTGGCTCGACCACCGTAGGTGCGGCAGATTATTTACCGATGAATTCGGTGGGCGGCACGATTGGTGTCATGGGCGGCACTTCTATTGTCGGCAATGCGGCAATTAAAGACCTGTCCGCTACAGCCGTTGCGATTCGCGGCACTTACGTGATTTGCTCGCCCAACATTCTGGGTAAATTTGCTAAACAACTGGATATTCAATTAGATGATGGCAATACCGCTACGGGTGCCATGATGTCCACTCCCGTGGCAAACTACGCACTCGGCGCAGCCGCGACTGCAACTGCGGCGATTGATGATGCCGCCGTATATGTGGTCTGCATGGGCGTTTAATGCTTACTCCGGCGTGACACTCAAAGCCCGCTTAGGCGGGCTTTGTTTTTTTGCCGCTACTCACTAGAATCGCGCCCCTATGACAAACACAGAATTCTCCAGCTTAATCAGCCACGCCCACGAGTTGCTCGCCCGCTTGGAAAAGCTGCTGCCCTCCCGCACCTCTGCCGCCCCCGACTGGTCTGCGGCAAGTGCGTTTCGTTGGAATCATTTGCAGCGTGAGCTAACGCCCGTGGCGAATTTCCAACGCATCAGCCTGGCTGACCTACTCGGCATCGATACTCAGAAGCAGCGCATCCGCCAGAACACCCTGCAATTCGTGCAAGGCGACACCGCCAACAATGTGCTATTGAGCGGCGCGCGCGGCACCGGAAAATCTTCACTGGTCAAAGCGCTGCTAAATGAATATGCCGCACAGGGCTTGCGCGTGATTCAAATCGACAAGCAAGGCTTGGTCGATCTGCCGCTTATCATCAGCATGGTGCAGGGGCGCGCTGAACGTTTCATTTTGTATTGCGACGATTTGTCGTTCAACACAGACGAGGACGGCTACCAGACGCTCAAGGCGGCACTGGACGGCGACTTGGTGGCGTTCTCTGACAACTTGCTGATCTATGCCACGTCCAATCGTCGCCATCTAATGCCGGACTATATGTCCGACAATCTCGCCACAAAGTATGCGGGTGACGAGATTCATCCTGCCGAGAGTGTGGAAGAAAAGGTCTCGCTGTCGGAACGCTTTGGACTGTGGATTTCGTTCTACCCTTTCAGCCAAGACGAATATCTGGCCGTTGCCGCGCACTGGTTGGAACATTATGGTTGGCAGCAAGGGATGAACCAAGAGGTGCACCGTGCCTGCCTGCAATGGTCGCTGTCGCGCGGTTCGCGCAGTGGTCGGGTGGCAGGACAATTCGCTAAGGATTGGTGCGGACTGCATCAGACAAAAATATCTGCATCCAAGTAGCTCGCATATGAATCAAAGCAAATCGATCTCTGTAGCCGCAGCCGTGCTGCTGCGCCCTGATGGCCGTTTTCTATTAGCACAACGCCCAGTAGGCAAAGCTTATGCGGGCTATTGGGAGTTTCCCGGCGGAAAACTGGAGGCAGGCGAGTCCGCACATCAAGCCTTGTGTCGTGAGTTACAAGAAGAGTTAGGCATCACTGTCAGCCGCGCCCATCCTTGGTTCACACGGACATACACTTATCCTCACGCCACGGTTAAGTTGCAATTCTTTCGCGTGTTCGAGTGGCTAGGCGAACCTTCTGGCATGGAAGGACAAAGCCTGTGCTGGCAACAGCTTGGGCAGCTCACGGTCAACCCCATATTGCCCGCTAACACGGCGATCATGCGCGCACTATCGCTGCCTGATTGGTATGCAATCAGCAATGCCGCAGAGCTGGGCAATGCAGTGTTTCTAACTCGACTAGAGCATGCCTTAGGCAACGGATTACGCCTGTTGCAGTTGCGTGAAACACATTTGCCGCCGCTAGCAATGCTGGCCTTCGCCAAACTGGTGGTCAGCTTGGCACATCGCTATGGTGCACGCGTGACGATCAATGGTGATATTGAGTTAGCGCGACAATCTGCGGCTGACGGCGTACATCTGAATAGCAAGCAGCTGATGGCTTGCACCGTGCGCCCTGATGTCGAGCTGTGCTCAGCCTCATGCCACAACGCTGATGAGTTGGCTCACGCCGGAAGACTAGGGTTGGATTGCGCGCTATTGAGCCCCGTCTTGCCCACGCTGAGTCATCCGGGTGCAGCACATCTGGGATGGGATGGTTTTGTCGATAGCGTAGCGGATACCACCTTGCCCGTTTACGCACTGGGCGGATTACAACTGAGCGATATAAACACCGCACAAAGCCATGGCGCGCATGGCGTTGCGCTATTGCGTCAAGCTTGGATTTGAGTCCATGAAGTCGGCCAATTCGGCAGGCTGTTCGACGCGATACGCTTCACTCGCCCACTTACCCAAATCGATAAGCTTGCAGCGTTCTGAGCAGAATGGACGAGATGGATTACTGCTATCCCAGTGCGAAGTCTTCTTGCAACTAGGACAGGTAACGATAGGTGCTTTGGAAGTGGTCATTGTGACAGGCTGCAAAAAGTCAGCTCAAAAGGAACATCGTTTTCATAGACAGTGGACTTGGCGGCGTAATTTGCATCGACGAAGCGGATGTTGATTGCGTATTTATTCGCGCTGATTTCAGGCAAGCAGGGCAGTGCGCGACTCAGGCTGACCCGCAATAACTGCGCCACACGCCCACCTTGCATTTGCTGGAACGACCCTAGGTGTGCCGTGAAGTGCAGCACCTTGCCGCTCTCACGCAACAATCTCAGCAATATGCTGATTGCATTACTCAGCGGCAACAACGGCGCTAACCAACCTTGTATGTTCTCGCGGCGCTTGTGCGAAGCCTGCTCTTGCCAATAATGGTAAGACGGCAGATCGAATTCGCAAGTGCCACCTGGCATACAGGCGCGCTGCTTGATACCCATCAACCACTCATTTTCACGCAGATGTTGGCCGACCTTCCCAGTCAAGGCCAATACCTCTGCCGAGGCTTTCTCCATTTCTGTCAAAATTTCCTCAAGTGCTTCTTCGGAGATCGCGGGGTTGTTGTGCAGATTTGCCAGTACACGTTTTTGCCGCTCAAGTTCTTGCAATAACTCGGATTTCAAATCTGAACGACTCACAACTTCGAGTATCTCGAACAGCGTGACCAATGCCGCATGATGATCGACACCCGATTCTGCGTTAGCAAAATGTGCGATGCGCAGGAACAAATCCTCCAGCCGCAACATAGTGCGTACTTTTTCATTGAGAGGGAATTCGTAACTAATCACGCGATTGTCGCCATATAGATAGACGGGGAAGTATTCGCGGCGAAAGATATATTGAATAGACCGATGCCGTCAATCATCGATTTTCGGTTTCGCAGAAAAATAGCTCGCATATAAGTGCTCTACCTGCGCGGCCAACATGCCAAGATCGCCGTCATTACGAATCACCACATCCGCTCGGCGCAGTCGCTCATCACGACTGGTCTGCTGCAATATGATGTTGCGCACCTCAACCTCCGACAATCCGCTACGCTGCATCACCCGCGCAATTTGCTGACGCTCAGCGCAATCGACCACGACTATGCGCTGCACAAGCTGTAAATAGGCTGGGCTGTTAAATAGCAGAGGCACAACGATCATCACGCCAGTGCAAGCACCTACCTGAGCCAACTGTGCGCGCACCTCAGCAAGAATCAAAGGATGCAAGATGGATTCTAGAAGTTGCTTTTTTTTCGTGTTGGCAAAGATGGTGCTGCGCATTTTGCTTCGATCCATCGCACCATCCACACCGATGTAGTCAACTCCGAAACCTGCGCCGATAGCCGCAATTGCTGCACCACCCGCTGCCGTCAACTGATGTGCGATCCCATCGGTGTCGATGATAGGTACGCCGCGATCGCACAACATATTTGCCACCGTAGATTTGCCGCAACCTATCCCACCAGTGAGCCCTACGAGCACAGGCATTAGACCGCCATCAGATTGAGATATGCGCGGGTCAATGTCTCACCCCAGAACAGCGCAATAAGACCACCACCCGCTAGATAAGGACCAAATGGGATGGGGACATTGCGACCACGGCCTAGCACTAAGATCAAGGTGATACCCACTGCCGCTCCGACTAAAGAGGACAGCATAATAATCAATGGCAGCATCTGCCAACCCAGCCAAGCACCTAGCGCAGCGAGTAACTTAAAGTCGCCATAGCCCATGCCTTCTTTGCCGGTCAGCAACTTGAACAGCCAGTACACGCTCCATAACACCAGATAACCCGCCATCGCACCAAACACCGCATTAGCTAATGAAGTGAACACGGCAGATGCGTTGCAGAGCAGCCCCAGCCACAACAAGGGCAACGTAATGTCGTCAGGTAGTAATTGCGTGTCAAAATCGATTGCCGCCAGTGCAACCAGTGCCCATATCAGCAAAATCGCCGCAACAGCAGTGATTCCGTAACCGAAATGCCAGGCAGCACATGCGCTCAACAAACCGGTACATGCTTCTACCAGTGGATAACGCATCGAGATACGCGTGCCACAACCTTTACATTTGCCACGCAGCAGAATATAGCTGATGACGGGAATGTTCTCCGCAGCCGATATGGCGTGTTGACAATTTGGACATGCGGAACGTGGCACCATCAAGTTGTAGGGCACCCTTTTTTGCGGCTGTTCCCCTGTTAGCTCAGCGCACTGATCTTGCCAGCCACGCTCCATCATCTTGGGCAAACGGTGAATGACCACATTCAAGAAACTGCCCACTAGCAAGCCAAGAACTAGGCATACCATCACGAAAGCAGCAGGCGCTGCCTGTAGCACTTCAAATAAACTCATAATGGGATAGAAAGAAATTAGATAGAGTAACAACAAAAAAGCGGCACCTAAGTGCCGCTTCTGACTGCTTAGACCACTTGGCCCATTTTGAAGATAGGCAGATACATGGCAACCACCATACCGCCAATCAAAGTACCCAACACCACCATGATGATAGGCTCCATCAAACTGGACAGCGCCTCTACCGCGTTATCGACTTCTTCTTCATAGAAGTCAGCAACCTTAGACAACATCGCGTCCAAGGAGCCCGCTTCTTCACCGATGGCAACCATCTGCAAGACCATACTGGGGAACACTTGAGTGTCCTGCATTGCTACGGTCAAACTATTACCGGTAGTCACTTCACGTTGTATCGCCTTAGTGGCATCGAAGTAAACCGCATTACCAGCAGCCCCCGCAACGGAATCAAATGCCTCTACTAAAGGCACACCGGCTGCAAACATGGTGGAAAGCGTTCTACTCCAACGGGCGATACTTGCCTTGCGGATAAGTTCGCCAAAAATGGGCAACCGCAGCATCAGTCGATCCATCACTCCCTGCATCTTTTTGCTACGCTTCCAGAAATAGAAGAAGGCATACAGACCTCCACCGATGATGCCGAATATCGCCCACCACCAAGCGACAAAGAAATCTGAAATCGCCATTATGAGCAAGGTTGGGGCAGGCAGGTCCGCACCGAAACTTGAAAACAATTCTTTAAAAGCGGGAATCACGAATATCATAATGACCGCAGTGATAATAACTGCTACCGCAATGATGGAAACCGGATAGAACAAAGCAGATTTGATTTTCGCTTTAATCGCTTGGATTTTTTCCTTATAGGTAGCCAAGCGATCTAGCAAACTATCTAAGATACCCGCTGCCTCGCCAGCACCAATTAGATTGCAATACAACTCATCAAAGTACAACGGATACTTTTTGAAAGCTTGCTGCAAACTGCTTCCAGTCTCGACCTCAGTCTTGATATCAAACAATAACTTTGCGACGGATGGATTGCTATGCCCTTTCCCCACAATGTCGAATGCCTGCAGCAACGGCACGCCCGACTTGAGCATCGTTGCCAGCTGCCGCGTGAATAGCGTGATGTCTTTTTCACTCACAGTCTTGCTACTGGCGCGCAGGCGCTTTACCTTCACGACATTCACGCCTTGGCGACGCAAGGTCGCGGAGACCACAGTCTCGCCTGGCGCACGCATCTCGCCTTTGACGATTTTGCCAGTCTTGTCTCGTCCTTCCCAAAGGTAGGAAAATTCTTTTGGTTTTAGATTTCTCGGTGCGACAGCCATAGTGTCTCCAATCAGTTCACTTCTTATTGTTGGCAGGCATCATGCCGAGCTTTATCTCTAATGTAAAGCCGCCGTAAGCCGCTGCAAGCCCAGTCATGAAAATAGGCGCATCTATCCCAACTCTAAATTGCATCAACGCATCGCTTTAATCTTGCTTGATGGGAAAGATACGCACAACTTTAACCACTCGATCTTGAGTCTGGATAATCTCCATCGGATACCCCGATATTTTGAGACTGGTTCCCGCCTCAGGTATATCTTCCATATGTTCCAGTATCAGCCCATTTAAGGTCTTCGCGCCCTCTAACGGGAAATGCAAACCCAACTTGCGGTTTAACTCACGCAGACTGTTGCCCCCTTCAAGCAGGAAGCTACCATCATCATGCCGCAAGTATTTACCCGTCTGATTCGGTGCCTGTGTCGTAAATTCGCCAACGATTTCTTCAAGGATATTCTCCAAAGTCACCAGCCCCAATAATTCACCGTACTCATCCACCACCAAGCCCAATCGCATGTGGCGCTCTTGAAATTGCTGCAATTGTTTCAAAAGTGGCGTATCCGAGGGAATAAAATACGGTTCGTTGAGCACCTCTTTTAATTGTTCGAGATCGAAAGCGCTGCCTTCCAGTAAGGTTAGGGCACGTTTGGCATGCAGTATGCCAACGATATTGCTGGGCACATCCTCATACACCGGCAACAAGGTGTGATGACAGGTGATGATTTGCTCACGCAATTGAGCTATATCGACACGCATGTCTAGGGCTTCAATATGGTTGCGCGGAATCATCACGTCGTTGACGGTAATGCGCTCCAGATCGACCAGATTCAAGAGCATCTTTTGGTGTTTGCGCGGCAAAAAATGACCCGCATCCAACACCAGTCCGCGCAACTCTTCCAGCGTCACTTTCTGTTTGCTCTGATCGGTTTGCACCCGGATGTGAAACAGCCGCAAACAAACTTTCACCAAAGAGGTGGCGACAAAAACTACAGGATGAAACAACGTGATGAGCGGCGCGAGCAGATAGCTGGACGGCAAAGCGACCCGTTCAGGGTGACTGGCCGCAATAATTTTGGGCATGATTTCGCTAAACACCAGCAAAATAAATGTAATTAACAGCGTACCCAACAATAAAGCCAGCTCACTAACACCAAACCAGCGCAGGATGAGGATGTTGGTCACAGCCGCTGCGGATACATTGAGCAGGGTATTGCCCAGCAAGATCGACCCTAACAGCTTATCCACCTTAGAGAGCAGGTGCACCGTCAATTTCGCGCTGCGACTGCCTTTGCGCACCATGACATTAAGACGATGGCGATTGATTGCCATCATGCTGGTCTCGGCAGCTGAGAACCATGCGCCAAACAATAGCAGCAACAGCAGAATGACGAGCAGCGCAGTCAGAGAAAGATTATCCAAAGTGAGCCCGTTAAAAAAAGAGGGATGATGGTGTGCGACGCATGCTGGTGTGTCAAGCGGGTCGAGTCAGGCTGCGTCGCAACAGCCACACACCCGCCAACACCATGGGCAGACTCAACCACTGTCCCATGCTCACGCCCAAGGTCATGTAGCCGAAGATGCCGTCATCAGGATTGCGCGTAAATTCCCCGAGAAAACGGAAGCTGCCGTAACCAATCAGGAACAAGCCAGACACCGAGCCTACCGGACGCGGCTTGCGCGCATAAATCCACAACAACAGAAACAGCAGCACGCCTTCCAGCGCGAACTCGTACAACTGAGAAGGATGTCGCGGCAACGCATCGACATGCGGGAATACCATCCCCCACGGCACATCGGTGGGGCGTCCCCACAACTCTCCGTTAATAAAATTACCCAAGCGGCCAAAAGCAAGACCAGGCGGCACTAAAGGCGCGATGAAATCCATCAACGCCAACCAGTGCATCTTCTGTTGCCGCGCGAACAAGGCCATCGCCACTAACACACCAAGAAAGCCGCCGTGAAAGGACATTCCGCCTTCCCAGACAGCGGGTATTTTCAGCGGATGGGAAAAATAATAGCCGGGGTTATAAAACAACACCTCGCCCAAACGACCACCGACGATTACGCCTAGCACACCATAGAACAGCAGATCGTCGAGTAACTTGGGAGTGAGCTGGGGATGATCCAACATCACGATACGTTTGCGCCCCAGCCCAATAAAGGCCATAAAGCCGGCGAGGTACATCAAGCCGTACCAATGAATGCCGAATGAACCTAAATGGATAGCAACTGGGTCGAATTGAGGATGAACGAGCATGAAGGAATCGGTTAGAATTGTTCGCTAAATTATCCAGCAATTGCGCTCAACGCGCTTCACTTTCGAGAGCTCATCATGCCTGACTACCGTTCAAAAACCTCCACTCATGGCCGCAACATGGCGGGTGCGCGTGCCTTGTGGCGCGCCACCGGCATGCAAGAAAGCGACTTTGGCAAACCCATCATCGCCATCGCCAACTCCTTCACCCAATTCGTTCCTGGTCATGTGCATCTGAAAGACATGGGCCAACTGGTGGCACGTGAAATTGAAAAGGCGGGCGGCATCGCCAAGGAATTCAATACCATCGCCGTCGATGACGGCATCGCCATGGGACACAGCGGCATGCTGTATTCGCTGCCTTCACGCGACTTGATCGCCGACTCGGTGGAATACATGGTCAACGCGCATTGCGCCGACGCGCTGGTGTGCATCTCCAATTGCGACAAGATCACGCCCGGCATGTTGATGGCAGCGATGCGCCTGAACATCCCGGTGATATTTGTCTCTGGTGGGCCGATGGAGGCGGGCAAAGTAACTTGGGGTGGCAAAACCAAAGGACTGGATCTAGTCGATGCCATGGTGTCGGCAGCTGACAGTAAGTGCAGCGACGACGAAGTGGCAGCCATCGAGCGTTCCGCCTGTCCAACTTGCGGTTCGTGTTCCGGCATGTTCACCGCCAACTCGATGAACTGCCTGACCGAAGCTCTGGGCCTGTCTTTGCCAGGCAACGGCTCACTGGTCGCAACCCACGCCGAACGCAAGCAATTGTTCCTGCGCGCCGGACGCACCATCGTGGAGTTGTGCAAGCGTTATTACGCACAGGACGACGCGACCGTGTTGCCGCGCAGCATCGCCACCGTTAAAGCATTTGAGAACGCCATGACGCTGGACATCGCAATGGGCGGCTCAACCAATACCGTACTGCATCTGCTGGCCATCGCCCATGAGGCAGGCGTGGACTTCACCATGAAGGACATGGATCGCTTGTCGCGCAACGTGCCGACTTTGTGCAAGGTCGCCCCCTCTTCCGAATACCATATGGAAGATGTGCACCGGGCTGGCGGTATCCCCGCCATCCTGGGTGAATTGTTGCGCGCGCAATTGCTGCATGGCGAAGCTCATACCGTGCATAGCCCAAGCATGGCCGAGGGGTTGCAGCAATGGGACATCACACAAAATACAGACGAGGCGGTACAGAAATTCTTCCGCGCTGCACCTGGCGGCATCCCCACTACCATCGCCTTCTCGCAATCCATGCTCTATCCGACCATAGATGCCGACCGCAGCAATGGCTGCATACGCGATACAGCACATGCCTACAGCAAGGATGGCGGATTGGCGGTATTACACGGCAACATCGCGGTGGACGGCTGTATCGTCAAGACTGCTGGCGTGGATGAAAGCATTCTGAAATTCACCGGACGCGCACGCGTATTCGAGAGCCAGGACGATGCGGTCGCCAGCATCTTGGCCGACCAGATCGTAGCTGGCGACGTAGTGGTTATCCGTTATGAAGGCCCGAAAGGCGGCCCCGGCATGCAGGAGATGCTGTATCCAACCTCCTACCTCAAATCCAAAGGCATGGGCAAGGTATGCGCGCTGCTCACCGATGGTCGCTTCTCAGGTGGCACCTCGGGCTTGAGCATCGGCCACGTCTCGCCAGAAGCGGCACAGGGTGGCGCAATCGCGCTAGTGCACGAAGGCGACACCATCCATATCGACATCCCCAATCGCGCCATCACGCTGGCCATCAGCGACAGCGAGATGGCGGCTCGCCGCAGCGCGATGTTGGCGCGTGGCAAACAAGCCTGGCAGCCCGTCAGCCGCGAGCGTCATGTCTCGGTGGCGGTCCGCGCTTACGCCGCGATGACCACCAGCGCCGACAAAGGCGCAGTGCGTGACGTAACACAGATTGAACCTCGTTAATTCATATACAAAGGAATAGCAGATGAAAACAGCAGCTCAGTTGAACCAACAATTCGGCATCGCAGGACAACTCTCATTTCGCGATGACGCGAGCGGCTTAGTGGTCGCAGAGTTCGACAACAAATTCGCCACGGCAGCACTGTGCCTACAGGGCGCACACTTAATCAGCTGGCAGCCCAAGAGCCAAGCACAACCAGTGGTATGGGTATCGCGCGATGCAAAAATCGCAGCAGGAAAATCCATACGCGGCGGCGCGCCGGTGTGCTGGCCTTGGTTCGGCGCACACGCTTCTGAAGCAAGCTTCCCCGGCCACGGCTATGCACGCACCGTGCCTTGGAACATCATCGAATCGGGCACTGAACCGAGTGGCGCGACACGTTTGACCTTGCGCCTGCAAGCAAGCGACAAGACGCGTGCGCAATGGAGTCACGATTGCAATCTTGATCTGACCGTCATCATCGGCGACACGCTGCGCATGGAAATGACCACCGAAAATACCGGTAAGAGCGAGTTCGTCATCGGCGAAGCCCTGCATACTTATCTGCGAATCAGCGACATCGGCACAGTCAGCGTCACCGGTCTGGACGGTTGCGAATACTGGGACAAAGTCGGCGGCTCGAACCTGCGCAAGCAAGCTGGTGCAATCACGTTCTCCGGCGAGACCGACCGCGTGTACATCAACACTGCCGCGACCTGCGTAATTGAGGACGATAAACTCAAGCGTCGCATCTACATCAAGAAATCTGGCAGTCATTCCACCGTGGTGTGGACACCGTGGACCGAGAAAGCCAACAAGATGGGCGACATGGGCCAGCCCGATGGTTGGCGCGAAATGGTATGCGTGGAATCGGTCAATGCCATCGACAACGTCGTTAAGGTGGCAGCTGGAAATAAACACACCATGATCGTCGAATATCGCGCTGAATCGATCTAACCCAACCCACTAGGAGAGCCGCCATGTTTATGCGCCATTGGATAGTTTGGACACTCTTGTCCGCTTGGTTCTGCGTCTCTGCCGATGCAGCCACTCCCACATCGGCACCCGATGCAACTAAGGCGACCGCGAGTACCAAGAAAGCCCCGCATAAACATAAGCAGGTTTGCTCGGGTAAACACAGTAAACCCTGTCCGCTAGCAAAACCTGCTGTGACTAGTGGCCCGAGCGAATCACCTCAACGCAACTCAGCTGTATCGGCAGTACCCGCTGTTGCGCCGATTGCAGTGGCAGCTCCCGTGGCTGCAACTGCGGCTATCGCCTCCCCAACACCAAGTACTAAAACTGTCGCAGTATTACCGGATGCCGAGGCTCGTGCTTTAGCGCAACGAAGTGGTTGCTTCACTTGCCACGCAATCGATCATCGCGTGGTCGGCCCAGCTTGGAAAACGGTTGCAGACAAGTATCGCGGCGACGCTGGCGCAAGCGCAAAGCTAGTAAACAAAGTTAAACAGGGCGGCAGTGGCGTATGGGGCAGCACTCCCATGCCTGCCAACTTTCCTCGCGTAAGTGAAACCGATATACAGTCTTTGGTGAAATTCATCCTGTCTTTACAATAACCTGTCAACCCAATCCAGACTGGCCGCGTTAATCCGACTGCCAGCCTGGAACACCTCGTTTTCCAAGGAATTGGGCAAATGCACAGCAAGTATGGTCTTTACCAGTAATCAATCAAAACACACGGAGAGAATATGAAATCTATTATCGTAAGCATGATGGTTGCAGCAGGTCTGATGGTAGCTGGTAGTGCGATGGCGACCGATATGCCAGCTATCGCCAAGAAGAACAATTGTACGGCTTGCCATGCAATTGACAAAAAAGTGGTTGGCCCTGCCTGGATGGATGTATCTAAAAAATATAAAGGTGATGCCACCGCTGAAGCCAAGCTGATTACTAAAGTCTCCAAGGGTGGCTCGGGCGTTTGGGGTTCTATGCCGATGCCAGCTAATGATCCTGCTGGCACTAAGCAGGCAGACATCAAAGAGTTGGTTCAATTCATACTCGGTCTGGCCAAGTAATCTCGCTTCATTCGTAAAAAGCCGGCGCAAGCCGGCTTTTTACGTTCCCAGATAAATTTGCCCAAGTCACTATATTTATGGATAATGCGCGCCTTCGTGCAGCACCCAAGTGCGTACACCAGCCGCACAAAACCCTAAGTAAGGAAACTAAAATGAAACAAAACATTCACCCTAATTACCAAGAAATCGCCGTTACTTGCAGTTGCGGTAATAGCTTTAAGACTAAGTCCGTAATCGGCAAACCCGTTTTGAACGTCGAAGTATGTTCTGAATGCCATCCTTTCTACACCGGCACACAAAAGATCATGGACACTGCTGGTCGTATCGATAAGTTCCGTCAAAAATACGGTAACAAAGCTGCTGCGTAATCTTTTCGCCTTGCACGCCGAACTTTTGTCGGCAAGCTAAACGGAACTTCGCAGCGAATAAGTATCAAAAAGGCAGCTTACGCTGCCTTTTTTATTTTCCGTTCTATATTTACACTCAGGAATTGTGATGCGCGCTCTCTTCATTACATTACTTTTCAGCTTATTGACGGGTTGCGCACTGAATCCCGTAACTGGCCATGCCGACTTTGTCATGATGTCGGAAAGTCAGGAATTGGCGCTCGGCCGCCAAGCCGATGAGCAGGTCAAGAAACAATACCAAGTTTATCCATCCAAAGCACTGCAAGATTATGTCAATGGCGTAGGCCAGAAGCTCGCACAGAAGAGCCACCGCCCCACATTGCAATACCATTTCATCGTGCTGGATTCGACTGAGATCAACGCCTTCGCCTTGCCGGGCGGGTATGTCTATATCACACGCGGCATCATGGCCTACCTCAATAGCGAAGCAGAACTGGCCGCAGTGTTAGGCCATGAAATCGGGCATGTCACTTCGCGTCACGGTGTGCGCCAGCAGAGTGCCGCACAAGCGACCAATATCGGCCTGACTATCGCTTCCATCTTTGTCCCACAGATCAACACGATGGGCGGACAAAATCTCAGTAATCTAGTTGGCGGTGCCTTGCTTTCTGGATATGGCCGCGACCATGAGTTGGAAGCAGATCGATTGGGTGCAGATTATCTGGCGCGTAGCGAATACGACCCGCAAGCGATTATTAAGGTTATAGGCGTGCTGAAAAATCAAGAATTGCAAGATGCTGTGCTGGCCAAGCAAGAGGGGCGAGAACCGCGCCGCTATCACGGCCTATTCGCCTCGCATCCGGACAATGACACGCGCTTGCAACAAGCGGTTGGCGAGGCGGGCAAACAGACTGTCAGTCATCCTTACGAAGGACACGAGGAATATCTGCTCGCCACCGAGGGCATGATCTTTAATGACAACAGCGAACAGGGCGTACTGCGCAACAACGCCTTCTATCAAGCGACACTGGGTATCGGCCTGCAATTCCCTGCCGATTGGCAAGTGCATAACCTGCCTAAATCGCTGCTCGCAATTAGTCCCAAAGGGGAAGCCAAGTTACAAATGAATCTGGATGAAAAGCCGCTAGGTACGCCTGAAGAATACGCAAAACGCAGCGCGGACAGCGCCACCATAGAAGCTCTGGAAGTGAATGGACTCAAAGCGGCGATAGCTACCAAGAATAATTCCATCCAAGGGGTGATTTACCTCAACGAACAAGCGTATGTGATACAGGGAGATGCCAAGACAGAAGCAGAATTCACCCCATATCGTGCCGCAGTCATCGCCACGATCAAAAGTTTCCACCGCCTTGCTGGCGACGAAACCAAGTTAGCCAAACCGCTAGTGCTGCATATGCTGCGCGCACAGGAGGGCGACACCTTTGCCAAACTTGCCGCACATTCGGTGTTGGGAAAATCCGCAGCAAGCTATCTGCGCCTGATTAATGCGCACTACCCCGATGGAGAACCAAAAACCGGCGAACTGATTAAAGTCGTCGAGTAAGATAGCGTATGTATTTCATCAAACCCACTGACCCCTATCCTATCTCCACCGGCAAAGCAGTGATGTTAGGCATGCTGTGCCTAGTCTGGCTAAGTACCGGTCTAGTTGGCCACGATCCGTGGAAGCCAGACGAGGCGTACAGTTTCGGCCTGATTTATTCGATATTGCAGAACGGTGACTGGCTCACGCCCACCTTGGCAGGCGAACCCTTCATGGACAAACCGCCACTGTACTATTGGACCGCAGCGATATTCGCCAAACTCTGCGCAGTCCAGCTGCCCCTCCATGATGGCGCGCGTTTGGCGAGCGGCTTCTATAGTGCACTCAGTCTGCTGTTTATCGGTTTGGCGGGCCGCAAGCTATATGGCGAAAACCGTGGTTGGGCTGCCGCCATCATCTTGATAGGCTGCCTAGGGATGCTGGTGCATGCTCACCAAATGACTACAGATTTAGCCTTACTCAGCGGCTGCGCCATGCTGATGTACGGGTTTGCACATAGCCAAGAAAGCTATATCCGATCAGGTTTATGGATGGGCATGGGGATGGGCATAGGTTTCATGTCCAAAGGTTTCATCGCGCCCATCCTGTTTGTTCTAATCGCCGCAGCACTGCCCGCTTTATTCAAAGTCTGGCGTCAGCGCAGCTATGCGATCAGTTTGATGATCGCGTTCTTCGTAGCATTGCCATGGCTGACTGTGTGGCCGTTGATGCTCTATCTGGATTCACCACAACTGTTCGTGGATTGGGCATGGACGCACAATATCGGTCACTGGTTAAACTACCTCAGCCATGGGCCGAGCAAGGAATCCTTCTATTACCTGCAAAACCTGCCTTGGCTAGCGTGGCCCGCTTGGCCCTTGGCAGCATGGGTAGTGTGGCGCTCACGCCAACGACTAGCCCAACGTGACGACCTACAGCTACCTTTGGTCGCTTTCGGCGTGATGCTACTTACGCTTAGCTTTGTACCCAATATTGAGGAAGTGTTCGCCTTGCCGATGCTGCTCCCCATCACCCTGATGGCGACCGCTTCACTGTCCATGCTGAAACGTGGCGCAGCCAATGCGTTGGACTGGTTCGGCCTCATGCTCTTCGCGTTATTAGCCATTGTGCTGTGGTGGGGGTGGGCTGGCTTATTGCTGGACAACCAAGCCAAAATCACGCACTTATTGAAAGACGATCAACCCAGCTTCGTGCCGAGTCTGGACACCACCTCATTCGCAATTGCTCTCGTGTGTACTTTCTTGTGGCTAGTCTTGGTATGGCGGGTAGGCCGCTCTATGCGCCGCTCGGTGGTGAACTGGGCAAGTGGTATGACGTTGATTTGGATTCTCGCCATGACACTGTGGCTTCCTTGGCTCGACAGCAGCAAAAGCTATCGCAGCATGGTGATGGCGCTCAAGCAAGCCATGCCAGTGAAGTACAACTGTTTGCGTCGTGAAAATCTAGGGAATGGGCAGCGTGCGATGCTGCACTATTTTGGCGACATCTATACCCAGACCGACCCTAAGCAACATTGCGACCTGCGCCTCATCCAAGGCAAGAAGCTGGCTAGCGCCACCCCAGATAACGCACACTGGAAGAAAATTTGGGAAGGTAGCCGCAGGGACGACAAGAGCGAGCAATATCGTCTCTATCGCAGAGTAAAGTGATACTGAGCTTACAACCCCTTGTGCAACAACAATTCGGCTTGCAGCAACGCCTCCGGTAACCCCAGCAACACCAACACATCACCAGCTTGCAACACCGCTTCCTCGCTGGGCTGCGAGTCGCGCACCCCATGACGACGCACCGCGTTCACTTCGACATTGAGTTTGTCCAAGCCTATTTCCCTGAGTCGCATACCCACTGCGGCATGCTCCTGCTTAAGGAAAACGCGTAAAAATCTAGGTTGCAAGCGTTCGGTCGCCTCGCCCACGTCCGCACTGCGGAAGTAACCACTGAACACTGCATAGCGCCGTGCCCTGCTCTCTTGTATTTGGCGTATCACCCGATTCAAAGGCACACCCGCCATGAGTAGCACTTGTGAAGCCAGCATCACGCTGCCTTCCACCACTTCCGCCACCACTTCTGCCGCACCCGCTTGTTTCAAGGCTTCGACATCCACATCATCCGTGGTACGCACAATCACCGGCAGGTCGGGGCGCAATTCCTTCACGTGGCGCAATATCGCCAGAGCGGAATGTTTGTCGGTATAGGAGATCACCAGTGCGCTGGCGCGCATCAAGCCTGCCGCCATCAACACTTCACGTTTGGCCGCATCCCCGTACACCACACTTTTCTTCGCTGCCGATGCTTCACGCACACGGCGCGAATCAAGATCCAAAGCAATAAAGCGCAGCTTTTCCTGCTCCAGGAAATTGCCCAGCGCCGCGCCGCTACGTCCATAACCGCAGATAATTACATGCGCGTTATTGCCCATGCTCATACTCTGAATGGCGATTTGATGCATCTGCATCGCGCGGTTAGTCCATTCAGCAGCGGAAAAGCGTCGTGCGATAACCTCGCCATGCTGGATGAGAAAAGGAGCGGCCAACATAGACAACAACATTGCAGCCAAACATATTTGCAGTGTCGCTGCTGGAACGAAATGTCCACTCTCGGTCAAGGTCAACAAGACGAAACCGAACTCGCCCGCCTGCGCCAGACCGATACCACTGCGCAACGCCACGCCTAGATCTCTCTCGAAGACGCGCGCCAATACCGTCACAATCACAGCTTTAATCAAGATGATGCCCGCCAGTACCAGCAACACCCAGCCCAAGTCACCGACCACCGCGCCAAGATCGAGCCGCATACCGATGGTGACAAAGAACAACCCTAACAGCACATCGCGGAACGGCTTGATGTCTTCTTCAACCTGATAGCGATACTCAGTCTCGGAAATCAGCATACCGGCAACAAACGCACCCAGCGCCAGCGACAATCCTGCGTATTCGGTGAGATAAGCCAACCCCAAGGTGATGAGCAACACATTGAGCATGAATAACTCAGAGGATTTTTGCCTTGCTACAACATGGAACCATGGCCGCATCATGCGCTGCCCGAACACCAACAACAGCGCCAGAACCATGGCTGCTTTCAATATCGCCAAGCCCAGCGTGACGGGCAGATCAGCAGAATTTTCTGCGAGCGCAGGAATGACAATCAGCAGCGGCACAACGGCCAAATCTTGGAACAACAACACACCCATCATCTGCCTGCCATAGGGCAGATTCAGTTCGGCACGCTCGACCAACATCTTGCTGACGATTGCCGTCGAAGACATCGCCAAGACCCCACCCAAGGCCAAGCCGGCACGCCAACTCGATCCAAACAACATGGCCAACCCAATCACGACCAACAGGCTACACAACACTTGCGCACCGCCCAGACCGAACACCGTGCGTTTCATCGCCATGAGGCGCGCTAGACTGAATTCCAGCCCGATGCTGAACATCAGGAACACCACGCCGAATTCTGCAAGATGTTGGGTCTCAATCGACTCGGGTATCCACGCCAATGCGTGCGGTCCAATCAATAGACCTACGGTGAGATAACCTAGCATCACAGGTAGTCGCAAGATACGGCACAGCACCACCACGGCGACAGCAGTGGCGAGCAGAATCAGAACCAGTGAAAGAGAATTGTCCATCAGACACGAAGAGTAAAAAACATAGCTTGGCGGATGATGCCGCACTGACCGTGTATTTGCAAAGTGAAAGTAATGAGTTGAGCTGCGCAGCGCAGCTACTGTTCCCACTTACTACTTCCGACTCACCACTACATTGCTATAATGCCCGGCATGAATAAACCTCTACCCGCAACGCCCCGCGCACTCAACCTTGCACGCGAAGTGCTCAACATCGAAGCTGCTGCAGTGAGCGCGCTCAGTGCGCGCCTCGATGACAACTTTTTGCATGCCTTGGATCTCATCTTGTCTTGTCATGGCCGAGTCATCGTCAGCGGCATGGGCAAATCTGGACACATCGCGCGCAAGATTGCCGCCACCATGTCCAGCACCGGCACACCAGCCTACTTCGTGCATCCCGGCGAAGCCAGTCATGGCGACCTAGGCATGATTACTTCCGACGATGTCATCATCGCGCTTTCATACTCTGGTGAGAGCCAAGAGTTGATGACCATCGTCCCGGTGATCAAACGGCAAGGTGCAAAGCTCATCAGCATGACCGGCTTCCCCGCTTCCAGTCTAGCCGTCTCAGCCGACGTGCATCTGAATGCTGCTGTGGATAAAGAGGCATGCCCCATGGGACTGGCACCCACTGCGAGCACCACCGCAGCGTTGGCTTTGGGCGATGCCTTGGCCGTGGCCTTACTGGATGCAAAAGGTTTCGGCCCAGAAGATTTCGCACGTTCCCATCCTGGCGGTAGTCTAGGTAGGCGTTTACTTACCCATGTGCGCGATGTGATGCGTAGTGGTGAGCGCCTACCCGCAGTGCGCGAGGATGCCATGTTGAGTCATGCATTGCTGGAGATCTCTAGAAAAGGTGTGGGCATGACCGCCATCGTGGATGCCGAACTACATGTGCTAGGCATTTACACCGACGGTGATTTGCGTCGCACCCTACAGAAGAATCTCGATTTCAATACCACGCCGGTGCGTAGCGTCATGTCGGCTCAACCGCGCTGCATCAGCCCCGAGGCTCTGGCGGTGGAAGCCGTACAGACGATGGAAATGCACAACATCAATCAATTGCTTGTCGTGGACGGGAACAATCGTCTAGTGGGGGCACTGAATATGCACGACCTGTTACACGCAAAAGTCATCTAACCCACTGGAGAACCCCATGCTGCTGAGCCGCGCCAAACTTATCAAACTAGTGACCTTCGACGTAGATGGTGTGATGACCGACGGTGGGCTGTATCTATCTGACTCAGGCAACGAGTTTAAACGCTTCAATACACTGGATGGACTGGGCATCAAACTGCTCAAGGCCAGCGGCGTGCAAGTTGCCATCATCACTGGGCGCACCTCGAAGTGCGTGACGCTGCGTGCGCAGAATCTCGGCATTGAACATGTTTACCAAGGTGTAGAGCATAAGATCAATGCCATGAACGACCTGCTCAACAAATTAAAACTGACGCGCGATGCGGCTGCCTATATGGGTGATGATGTAGTTGACCTGCCAGTAATGCGCAATGTTGGTCTGGCAATGAGTGTACCGGATGCTCCGCAACTGGTACGCGAGCATGCCAACTACATCACACAACGTCGCGGCGGACATGGCGCGGTGCGTGAGGCTTGCGAACTCATCATGCACGCGCAAGGCACACTGGATGCGCAATTATCCCAATATCTGATATGACCCTAGTCGCACGTATCCGCACTTGGCTGCCGGTCTTGCCCTTGCTCTGCATTCTGGCGATGACCTACTGGCTAGATAAACAAGCACAACCTGAAATCGATGGCGGCGATCATAAAAAACAACATAGTGCCGATGCCATCATAGACAATCTGCACGCCGTCACCTTGAATCTGGAGGGCACGCCACGATTTCTCATGTCAGCCAAACAGCTGGTGCATTACGCGGATGACGACAGCACCGAATTGAACGCACCCGATCTCACGGAACGCTCACCACTGCATCCAGATGTACGAATGACCGCGCTCAAGGGACGGCTGTCCAGTCAGGGAGATGTCATCGAGTTATATGACGATGTAACAATCGCGCGCGCAACCAGCGCGCTGCATGGTGCATTGTTAATCAGAACAGATTACGTGAAAGTGATTCCCGACCAAGGCACTGCCAGCACCCCGAACACCGTGACGGTCGAAGAGGACAGCGTTCATCTAAGTGCGCTGGGGATGGAACTCGACAACCACGCACAGACCTTGAAACTACTCTCCCAAGTGAAAGCCTCGAATGCACTCTCGCAAAACTAGCCTGGCACTGCTCGCCTGTCTCTGCGTGCCGCCGTGCTGGGCCGAACAGAACGATCACAAGCAACCGATGCAAGTCGAAGCGGATCAGGTCATCATCAATAATGTCGAACGTACCAGCATCTTCACCGGCAAGGTGCAAGCCACCCAAGGCACACTAGAATTGCGTGGTGACAAGATCATCGTCAGTGAAGATAAAAAAGGCAATAAGATCGGCTTGGTGTATGGCTCGGTTGCGAGCTTCCGACAAAAACGTGAAGGAATAAACGAGTACGTTGAGGGATACGGCGAACGTATCGAGTATGACACGCAGAAGCAGACCATAGACATCTATGGTCAGGCGCGGCTCAAACGCGAACAAGATTACATACGCGGCGAACATATCATCTACAACGCGCAAACCGAAATTTTCCAAGTCGATACTGGGGCAGCCGTACAAGGCGTTGCACCACAACGCGTGCGTGCCGTGCTACAACCTGCCAAACAACCTAGTGCGCCTGCGGAGAAGAAATGAGTGAGTTACGTGCAGTAGGTCTGCAAAAGAAATATGGCTCACGCAACGTGGTGAAAGATGCCTCGCTGAACGTTCGTAGCGGAGAAGTGGTCGGCCTACTCGGCCCCAATGGTGCGGGCAAAACGACATCCTTCTACATGATCGTCGGCTTAGTGGCGACGGATGGGGGTGAGATTTACATCGACGAGCACAACATCACCCATCTGCCCATCCATAGACGCGCGCGCCTGGGCTTGGGCTATCTGCCCCAAGAAGCCTCCATCTTCAGGCGTCTCACTGTGACGCAGAACATCAAGGCCGTACTGGAACTACAAGGCTTGAGTAACGGCGAATTGGAAGCGCGTCTGGAAAGCCTGCTGGAAGACTTGCACATCACCCACATTCGCAACAACCCTGCCATCAGCCTGTCCGGTGGTGAACGCAGACGCGTCGAGATCGCGCGTACCCTAGCCACCAATCCGCGCTTCATTCTGCTGGACGAGCCGTTTGCCGGGGTCGATCCCATCGCCGTCATCGACATCCAAAAGATCATCAACTTCCTCAAGCAGCGCGACATCGGCGTGCTCATCACCGACCACAACGTGCGCGAGACCTTGGGCATCTGTGATCGCGCTTACATCATCAATGCCGGTGCCGTGATGGCGGAAGGCAAGCCCGAGGAAATCATCTATAATGAGGGCGTGAGGAAAGTATATCTGGGTGAACACTTCAAGCTATGACTTGCGGGAATCCCAGAGTCAATAAGAGTTAATGAAAGCATCACTCCAACTACGCTTATCTCAGCAACTGACGCTGACCCCCCAGTTACAACAAGCCATACGCTTGCTGCAATTGTCCACGCAGGACATGCAGCAGGAAGTATCACGCATGCTGGAAGAGAATCCCATGCTAGAGCTGGCCGAAGACAGTCAGCCACTTCCCTATAGCGGCGAAAATGGCAGCCCCGCCTCATCCAACACTGAAGCGGCGGAGCCAGCCAACGAGCCAGCGGGTGAAGCAGAGCACGCCGATGAAAATGTGACCGGCGATACGCAAGAATGGAACGAGAGTCCCAGCAACCGCGTCCGTGACGAGGATGACGACTCATTCCCCGAACAAGCCGCCCTACAAGCCAGCCTGCGCGACCATCTACACCTGCAACTATCGACCACACAGCTAGACGACCATGACCGTAAAATTATCGGTTTGCTGATAGATGCTCTGGATGACAACGGCTATCTGACATTAGAGCTATCCGAAATAATAGACATGTTGCCCGCAGAGTTAGAGATCAGCTTGGACGATTTGGAGACCGCGCTGGTACAGCTGCAACATCTGGATATGCCCGGTCTTGCGGCACGCAATCTCGCTGAGTGCCTCGCACTACAGCTTAAAGCGTTACCGGATGGAACGCCCCAACGTGAACTGGCCGTAGCCTTAGTCAGTCAGCATATCGAACTCGTGGCAGCGCACGATTTCGCCAAAATCAAGCGCCTGTTACGCTGCAACGATGACGAGTTGCGCACCGCACAACAATTGATTGCCGTGCTCAACCCCAAACCGGGCTCCGAATTCGACCGCACCATTGCCGACTACGTCATTCCTGACATCGTCGTGGATAAATATAAAGGCCGTTGGCGCGCACGCCTCAACACCGAGGCCATGCCCAAGCTACGCGTCAACCAGATCTACGCCAACATCCTGCAACAGCGCGACGACAAAAACGGCTCGCAGCTCTCCACCCATCTGCAAGAAGCCAAATGGTTAATCAAAAATCTGCAACAGCGCTTCGACACCATCTTGCGCGTGGCACAGGCCATCGTTCAGCACCAGGAAAAATTTCTGGAACATGGTGCGATAGGTATGCGACCATTGATCCTGAGAGAAATCGCCGAGGAGTTGGAGTTGCACGAATCCACCGTATCGCGCAGTACCACGCAAAAATTCATGCTCACACCGCGTGGCATCTATGAATTCAAGTATTTTTTTGGCAGCGGACTAGCAACAGAAAGCGGCGGCAGCTGCTCTTCCACGGCGATACGCGAACTGATCAAGCAATTGGTCGGTGCGGAAGACACGCGCAAACCACTCACTGACAGCCGCATGTCAGAAATCTTGGCACAGCAGGGCATAGTCGTCGCCCGGCGTACCATAGCAAAGTACCGGGAAGCATTGCATATCCTCCCGGTGAATCTCCGTAAATCACTCTAAACAAGGAGCGCACTATGAACCTCAATATCACCGGACATCACTTGGAAATCACTCCAGCCATCCGTGAGTACACGGCTAGCAAGTTCGGCAAGATCAAGCGCCATTTCGACAACGTGATTGATGTTCAGATCATCTTGTCCGTCGATAAGCTGAAACAAAAAGCGGAAGCGACCGTCCACATGAGCGGCAAAGACCTGTTTGTGGAATGTAACGATGACAATCTTTATGCCGCTATCGACACACTGGTGGACACCATGGACCGCCAAGTAATCAAGCATAAAGAGAAGCTGTCCGAGCGTCGCCATGGTGAATCCGGCAAACACAGCGCAGTAGCAGAATAAACCTTAGGGCGGCAGCGATGTCGCCCATTTTTTTGCCCCCTAAGATTGTTCAAATATGAATCTAATCAGCAAATTTTTGCTACCAGACAATATCCTGTTAGACACCGAGTCTAGCAGCAAGAAGCGTGTCTTCGAGCGCGTCGGCCTGTTGTTTGAGAACAACCAGCAGATTGCGCGCAGTACCGTCTTCGACAGCCTGTTCGCCCGCGAGAAGCTCGGCTCCACCGGACTGGGACAAGGCGTGGCGATACCACATGGTCGCATCGCGAAACTACGCGATGCGACAGCAGCCTTCGTCAGAACCAGCAATCCCATTCCTTTCGATGCCCCCGACGGGCAGCCAGTGAATTGCATCTTCGTGCTATTGGTGCCAGAGCGTGCCACTGACCTGCATCTGCAAATACTGGGGGAGTTGGCGCAGATGTTCAGCGACAGCCAGTTCCGCAATCAGTTGAATGCTTGCACCGATACCGCTAGCATCCATCAGCTGTTCCAGCACTGGAATACCACCAGCTAATCACTACAACGCGCGACACTTCCCCATCACAAGGTGCACTCATGAGCCAGGTCAATATCCGCCAACTGTTCGAAGACAAACAAGCGCGCCTGGAATTGACCCGTATCGCGGGACAGGATGGCCTAGACCACATCATAGACAGCGATGAAGTAGATGCTTCGAACAAGGGATTGATTGGTCACCTCAATCTCATCCATGCCAACTGGATACAAGTGTTGAGCGAGACTGAGCTCGACTACATACGCGATCTGAGTGAAGCAGAACGCCAAACCGCGTTCGATGTCATCACACAATCGGGTACTACCTGTCTGATTGTTGCCGGCACTAACGATATTCCAGAAGAGATCATCAGCTTCTGCAACAACACACATATTCCACTATTCGCTTCACCCAAACCCAGCGTGCATCTGATGTGGTTGGTGCGCCATTACCTCGCCAAAGAACTGGCCGACTCGACCACGCGCCACGGGGTATTCCTCGACGTGCTAGGCGTAGGCGTAATGATTACCGGTGAGAGCGCGGTCGGTAAGAGCGAGCTGGGTCTGGAGCTCATCACGCGCGGCAACGGCTTAGTCGCAGATGACATCGTGGAGCTGCACCGCATCGCCCCAGACACCCTAGAAGGCCGCTGCCCGGAACTGTTGCGCGACTTCTTGGAAGTACGAGGACTCGGCATCCTCAACATCCGTACCATGTTTGGCGAAACCGCTGTGCGTCGCAAAAAAAGCCTCAAGCTCATCGTGCATTTGCACCGCCCCCCCGGCGGCGACCTGTCACAGATAGAGCGTCTGCCCTTAAATGCCACGCATCAGGAAATACTGGGCGTGCAAATCAGCACGGTGAATATTCCAGTTGTAGCGGGACGTAACTTATCTGTGCTGGTGGAAGCCGCAGCGCGCAACTTTGTATTGCAACAACGCGGCATCAACACCATGGACGAATTCGTGACCCGTCACGATCAGATGATGCAGAAATAAAGGAGCTGTCATGCAACTGTTCCTAATCAGCGGGCTTTCCGGTTCTGGCAAAAGTGTGGCGCTCAAAGTGCTGGAAGACAGCGGCTATTACTGCGTCGATAACCTGCCCGCAGAATTGCTCGCCACGTTAGTCGAACATTTGCGCGCTGCCGGTTACAGCAAAATCGCCGTGAGCGTCGATGTGCGCAGCGCCAACAGTGTGCAACGCTTGCCGCAACTGCTCATCGAAGTGAAACAGCACAGCATGGACGTGCATATGATCTTCCTCGATGCCAAGAACGAAACCTTGGTAAAACGCTTCTCCGAGACGCGCCGCTTGCACCCGCTTAGTGATGGGATACGTACCCTGCCAGAATGTGTGGAGCGGGAACGCGAACTGCTCAACGACATCTGCGATATTGGTCATCGCATGGACACCAGCGAAGTGAGCGCAAGCGCGTTGCGGCTGTGGATCAAAGAGTTCATCCGCCTGGATAGGGCGCAGATTACCCTGCTGTTCGAATCGTTCGGCTTCAAGCATGGTCTGCCACTGGATGCCGACTTCGTCTTCGACGTGCGCTGCCTACCCAACCCACATTACGACCCGCTGCTGCAAGCCCTCACCGGGCGCGACCAGGCCGTAATCGATTTTCTAGAGCACACGCCACAAGCGCTGGCGATGTTCAACGACATCCGCGACTTCATCACACGCTGGCTACCCTGCTTCATTGCCGATAACCGCAGCTACTTTACGGTCGCCATCGGCTGCACCGGCGGTCAGCACCGTTCAGTATTCCTTGCCGAAAAGCTTGCACAGCACTTCCAATCAGCGCAGCAAGTGCTGGTGCGCCACCGCGAATTCAAATCTTGATCGCAGGCTATATCAAACCCGGAGACTGGCTGCTCATCTCACTGGCTGGCCTCGCCGTAGTCGCACTGACCATCACGCTGTGGAGTGGTGAAGTCGCCGAGCAAGCAGTGATACGCAGCGGTGGTAAGATATTCAACGTGGTGCCGCTCGCCCGCGACCAGACTATCAGCGTGCCCGGCCCGTTAGGTATCAGCATCATCACCATAGAGAAGCAGCGTGCCCGCATCAGCTCGGATCCTAGCCCAAGACAATATTGCGTCAGGCAAGGGTGGTTGCAACAAGCCGGTGAGATTGCGCTGTGCCTGCCCAATCAGGTCAGCGTGGAGCTGACCGGCAAACATAAAAAATATGACAGCCTCAATTACTGAACCTCAAGAAGAGAGGAAAGGGAAAGCGGAACTGCCCACTTCTATCCTGCTACACCCAACACCGGAGGACCATCACATCGCGCGCATGGCGGCGGTGGCACTCGGCCTCACCGTGCTAGAGAACGCCATCCCCTCCCCCCTGCCCGGCGTGAAGCCCGGCCTCGCCAACATCGTCACCCTGATCGTATTGAGCCGCTACGGCTGGCGCGTCGCCGCCTGGGTATCGCTGCTGCGCGTGGTCGCGGGCAGCCTGTTGTTCGGCAGTTTTTTGACACCGGGATTCTTTCTCGGACTGTCCGGCGCACTGTGCAGCCTACTCATTCTGGCCTTAGCACAACACCTCCCGGCTCGCTGGTTCGGCGCGGTCAGCCACAGCATCCTCGCCGCCTTCGCCCACATCGCCGGGCAAATGGCGGTGGTGTACGTGTGGCTCATCCCACACAGCGGCATCGCCTACCTGATCCCAATTTTCGCCGCTGCCGCGCTGCTGTTCGGCACAGTGAACGGCCTGATTGCCGCGCGCTTCATGGCACACAACCCAACACCTTCATCCACTAAAGACACGAAAAGCACGAACTAAAAACCTTTCCTGCTAGTATTCGACTAACCTGTTGTTGAATTTTTTCGTGCCTTTCGTGCTGTTAGTGGACAAATCGCTGTTATGAAAACAATCACCCTCGCCTACACCGGCGCATCCGGTCTGCCCTACGGCGTGCGCCTGCTGGAAATGCTGTTGCGCAGCGGCACGCGCGTGCATCTGGTCTATACCCAAGCAGCGCAGATCGTCGCCAAACAGGAGATGGACTTCATCCTCTCCGCGCGCCCGCAGGACACCGAAAAGATGTTCATCGAACGCTTCGGGAAATTCAGCGGCGAACTCAAAGTGTTCGGCATCCAGGACTGGTTCGCACCGATGGCATCCGGCTCCAATCCGGGCGACGGCATGGTCGTCTGTCCCTGCACCATGGGCATGCTGGGCAAGATTGCTGGCGGCATCAGCGACGACCTGATCGCCCGCGCGGCAGATGTGATGCTCAAGGAAAAACGCCCCCTCATCCTCGCGCCGCGCGAGATGCCGTTTTCCGCGATCCATCTGGAGAACATGCTCAAACTCGCCCATGCCGGTGCGGTCATCATGCCGCCCAACCCCGCCTTCTACACCAACCCGCAAAGCGTGCAGGACATCGTGGACTTTGTCGTCGCACGCATCCTCGACCATCTCGGGATACAACAAACATTGATGAAGAAATGGGGCGAGTAGTTGCCAGCAGTAGCCCCTTCTCCCGGCGGGAGAGGGCTAGGGTGAGGGTGCACTTGTTGTACTTCACTCATCTTAAAAGAAAAGCCGTCGGGGGTAGCCCGACAGCTAGTCACTTTTTCTTGCTTCGCCAATAAAAAGTAACCAAAAAGAAGGCGACCCCGGTGCGCCGCTGCTGCGCAGTTCCCTGCGTTGCTCGACTGGTCAGGCGGCTGCGGAACTCGCGCTACGCGCTCAAACAGTCCTCGCCGAAATCACCTGACCAGCCTGCGCTACTCGGCGGCGCACAGGGGAATGAAAAGCGAAGATCAAAACCGCATGGTGCGGCAACAAGTTGCCCACCATAGCCAAAACAATTCGACTCCGGTACATTTCATTCCCAAAGGAAAACACAAATGTCAGCTGAAATTACTACTGCGCTCATCGCAGCATCAGGTGCTGTTGTACTGGCAGGTGCAAGTTATTGGTTTACCAAAAAGCGGGAGCGTGAAGCAGAATTGCGTAAAGAAAAACTGGAACACTACAAAGACTTTGTGGCCAGCCTAAGCGGCATTGTGTCTGGAGAGTCCACACCAGAAGGGCAGCGTGCCTTCTCCCGCGCCTGCAATAAACTTAACTTGGTTGCTCCTCAAGTGGGGCGCGCTCAAACCCCAAGTGCAACATATTTAGGAGAGAATGTTGCATGAGTAAAATCTACACACAATTGAGTATTGAAGAGCGGACGATGATTCAGACGCAGTTATCGCTAGGGTTCAAGC
>Ga0172367_10001819_pt1 | contig 30189 bp, 31 predicted proteins | sample Lak10m_FD_114542 | JGI IMG/M metagenome (GOLD analysis project Ga0172367, IMG submission 114542) | Freshwater microbial communities from Kabuno Bay, South-Kivu, Congo - kab_022012_10m | ecosystem: Environmental > Aquatic > Freshwater > Lake | place: Democratic Republic of the Congo: South-Kivu...
CAATATGTGCACAAGCCCGGCGCGGGCTTCTGTAAAGAAATGTCGACTCATGAGTATTCACATAAGAAATCGGAATCAGCTGCTATGATTCCGGGAAAGATTATTCTGTATCAGAAATTGCACCTGATGACAGATATTTTTGTAATAAACCGGGAAATGTCTTTATCCCGATTTGCTGCGTGAGATGTCCTTCTCTTGCTATGGAAATTGAACCTGTTTCCTCAGACACAATCACGATTACTGCATCGGATTGTTCAGAAAGACCAAGCGCTGCGCGATGTCTGGTGCCAAGATTGCCTAAGTCTGAGCGAGACATTGTGCTGAGAGGCAATACACATTTTGCAGCTGTAATCATGTCATTCTCTATGATGACAGCTCCATCATGCAATGGAGATTTCGGATTGAACAAAGAAAGTAGCAATTCCGAGCTAACCAATGCCTGTATGGGAACACCAGTGTCAATGGTCATCTTGATATTTTGTGACCTAGGAAACACGATGAGCGCGCCTACATGTCTGTCCGACAATTCTTTCACTGCTTCTACAATATCATTCAATGATTGTGAGATATTCTTTTTTACAATCACGCGGAATAATTTTGACCGTGTTATGACCAATAATACTCTACGTATTTCAGGTTGAAAAAGAATGATGAATGCAATGAGCCAGATATCTGCAATTGCTCGAAGAATCCAATTCAGTGCTTTAAGATTGAGTGATTGAGTTATGAATGATACAATCAACATGAGAATGAAGCCGAGCAAAATTCTCACAGCAATGGTATCGCGCAACACAGAATATAAAGCAAAGAACAAAAGGGTCACGATCCCGATATCTAGCACATCAATCAATGTGATCTGCAGAAATCCTATGCGAAATAATTCGATCATGACTTATTGCCTATGGATCATAGAATGATCGTGCCGATGCGTGACCATCGGATTGAAGAAATCTTTTTGAATAGATCAGAAATTGGACGACCCGTATCCCAGGACCAATACACAATCATAGGAGTCCCGATAATATTGTCCATGGGAATAAATCCCCAATATCTACTATCCTCACTATTATTGCGATTATCGCCCAATCCAAAGCAATAATCTTTTTCAACGATATAGGTAGATGTTTTTTTGCCATCAATCAAGATTGCATCACCATCAACGGCGATGGAATGTCCTTCACGTCGAATGAAGACTTCCCACTGAATCGCATTATCTTTAGTGATGGATATCTTGTCACCTTTCTTTGGAATTCGCATTGGTCCCCAATCATCTCGCGTATTGCCACTACCTATTGGGAATGAATGATCTTTTTGTGCTTGCAACCATTGCTCTTTATATTCTGAAGGAGGCTCAATGGAAAGATCGAATTTTCCATCTTTAGGCAATCCAAATTCTTTGCCATTGACATAGACTCTGGTCTTACGAATTTCAATGGTATCACCGGCAATCCCAACACAGCGTTTGAGATAATATATGAAATCCCTTGGCTCTATATCATCTCGATCACCCGGATATATAAAGACAATCACATCACCAACTTTTGGATTTGCATATCCGGGCAGACGTAAAAAAGGAAGTGGTTTATTAATGAATGGTACCATCTGCGGTGTTGATGGAGCATAGATCAAACGATTAACAAAGACAAAATCACCGGTTGCAACAGTATTTTCCATGGAGCCGGTTGGAACAACGAATGATCCAAAAAGGAGTCCATTGACAATCATGATGAAAAACACGGCACCAAACATGGTTTTGAACCATGATACGATATGTTCAATGGGTGTCTCAGGCTCTTTGCGTTTTGCATCACGAGCTGCTTTCCATTCTTTGTATCTATTGATCCATTCGGTCATTGAATTACTCGAAAAAAGTACATGAAATTATTGCCATTGAATAAGATGATACCAAGCATCCATTTGATTATACAACATTCGCAGTGCCTCAGGCGCAGTATCATCACCTTGATAATCGGTAATTGATTTTCCGCGAATGATTCCATTTTTTGTATGTATCACTTTGAATAATACTGAAGGCATATCGGTAACACCTTGCTTTAAATAGGTAGCCTGTAATTCATTTACATTCACTTTTTCGATTGCATTGAGCAATGAAAGAATGGAATCCTTGGGAATAGTTCCGATTCGCTTCCCTTTCAAAGGTACATTGAGATACCCCTCATATTCAATCGTTCCATCGCCAAATACAGTCATGGAATAGACCGGACAATTTCCTCTACATGCTGTTCTTTCAAGTGAAATGGAATATGCTTCCGGGGCATCTTTCATTGGCACTGAAACTGATGAACATGACAGTATGAGGAGCGTCAACATGAGTGCTAGGAATGCGATTGATACACGCATATTATTTTCCGGATCTGAATTTATTGACATCAATTTCATATCTACGAATTTTATTGTGCAAAGTCTCCCGTGAGATTGCCAATAGTACCGCAGCTTTGCTCACATTACCATTACATTTTTGCAATGTAGAGACTATTTTCATTTTATCCGCTCTTGCAATATCATCTTTCAAAGAGCCATCACTAGTAATAGAGAATTGATCACCGCCTGAAACCGCCTTCGGATGTTGATACACATGATCATTCGTGGAAGCAACGGAATGAATATCTCTGATTTCAATTGTATCGGAAGAGACAGTTTGCAATACCACGCGTAATGTACTTTGTAATTCGCGAACATTACCTTTCCAGGTATGTTCTTGTAAAAATTCAATTGCAGATGGTGAGAAAGATTTATTGTCCACCATTTTTTCATTGTGTTTTTTCACATAATGGTCAACAATCAATGGAATGTCTTCTTTTCTTTCGCTCAAAGGCGGAATAGTGATTTCGCATTCCCTCAAACGATGATATAATTGCTCGCGGAATTTACCTTCACGCATTGCTCCAAGCAAATCACGATCTGTAGCGGATATAAATCTCACATCCACTTCTTCCGGTTCAACGGAACCAACTCTACGGATGATTTTAGTTTCTATTGGGAGCAATAAATTTGCTTGTAATTCCAAAGGCAAATCACCGATTTCATCTAAGAACAGTGATCCTTTATTTGCTTGATGGAATAATCCCTTTTTATTTTCATGTGCTCCGGAAAATGAACCACGTACATGACCAAATAATTCACTTTGGAATAATTCTCTTGGGATATTCGGAATATCCACGGTCACAACTGGATGATGTCCTCTCTTGCTAACGGCATGAATCGCTTCGGCCACCAATTTCTTTCCTGTCCCTGTTTCACCGGTGACAAGAACATTCAAATCAGTTTTTCCGAATCGTATGATTTTATCCGCAACTTTCAATAATGCTTCGCTTTTACCGATGATCCCTTGTTTTTGAATCAATTTCAGAAGTTCTTGATGTTCCGTTTGAACCTGAAATTTCTCCAAAGTACTGGTTAATACATCGCGTAAACGATCTGTAGAAATAGAACTTTTCTCTATAAAATTCACGGCTCCCATTCTGGTGGCTTTTACCGCTGTGTCAATGGTGCCTTTTCCGGAAATCATGATCACAGACAAAGCAGGAAATTTCTTTCTGCTTTGAGCAAGAACATCCAAACCGTTCATTTGCGAATTCACAAATTCTATATCAAGCAGCATCAATGAATATTGCTGATGATTTTGCTCTAAATGCGAAAGAGCTCCCTCGGGAGAATCACATGAATGTGTTTTCCACCCAAAGCCCCCAATGATATCTGCCAGAGTTTCCGTGAACTCTGCATTATCATCCACCAAAAAAATAGAAATATCAGATGCCAAATCACTATCCCCCCTCGCTAATGCGAGGAATAAATGAAACAATCAATCCACTTTGTTCAAAATCAACCTTCATAGTCATAGTTATTCTGATGCCGGAATAGTCAACATCAATGAATCATGCAATGCCCGAAATTCTTTACTACCATATGTTGAAAATTCAGGATTCCAAATCGCTTTTTTTTGGACATTGGTTTTTGTATTGATATACTCTACGGAGCGATATGTTGTACCTGGCGAATATAATGATTGTATGGCAGTAAATGTCCCGATCATATCATACAATTGCTTGCAAAAGTACTCCACATTGACTGAATCAATCTTTTTGAGATTCATCGCTTGATTCGCATTCATGCGTTGAGCGCTATAGACTCCCAAATCTTCTGCATGTATTTCATATCCGGCAAATGAACCGGAAGCCATGTCTCCATCACCCCAACGAATGATTGTACCCATTGTTCTATCATTGATGCATGTTGTTTTTGTGCTCATGCAACCTTGAAGGAGGACTATGAATAGTGCTATGTAAAGATACTTCATCATTGTTTCTCATTCGACAAAAAGCGTTCAATTCTTTGAATGCATACTTCTTTGCCCAGCATTTCCATTGTTTCATAGAGTCCGGCTCCAACTGGTTTACCGGTCAGAATCATTCGCAATGGATGAATGAAGAGTTTGGAAGCAATGCCATTCTCTTTCGTGAATGCTCCAACTGCATCATTGATGGCTATATGATTGAAATCCTCCAAACCTTTTACAATTGGTAAGAGAGATGTGATGATTGCACCAGAATCCGCTGTCCAATGTTTTGCTTTATACTCTTCATCAATCACATAGTCATCAGAGAACATATATGCGCCGAATCCTGGAATTTCATTGAGGAAAGTGATACGTTCTCTCAGCAATGTCAGAATTCCCTTTGCTCTCTCATCCGCCACTTCGATGTGATGTTCTTTCAATATTGATTGCAATTGTGGAAGAAGCGATTCCGTATCAGCATTACGAAGATATTGAGCATTCATCCATTCAAGTTTTTTGGTATCGAATACAGCACCGGCTTTATTCACTTTCTCAAGCGTAAAGAGATCTATCAATTCCTGCATGGAAAAAATCTCTCTGTCGGAAGTTGGATTCCAACCAAGCAATGCCACAAAATTCACGAGTGCATCGGCAAAGAATCCTTTCTCTCTGAAGCTTTTCGCAAATACATCGCCGAATCGTTTGCTCATTTTAGATTTATCAGGATTCAAGAGCAATGGCAAGTGCGCAAACTTCGGCATGTCCCAGCCAAATGCCTGATATAAAAGTACATGTTTTGGCGTTGAAGGAAGCCATTCTTCCCCACGAATCACATGCGAGATTTCCATCAAATGGTCATCCACGACATTTGCCAAATGATAAGTCGGAAATCCATCGGATTTGAGAAGAATTTGATCATCCACATCACGGGCATTCACGATGACTTCACCTCGGACAATATCATTGAATCTGATATCACCCGAAACCGGTACTTTCAATCTGATGCAATAATCCTCACCTTCATCAAGAAGTCGTTTCGTTTCATCGGGACCAAGCGTATATTCACTGCGCATCACTGTTCGATCATATTTTGCAGCTATGCCGGCATTTTTTTGTCTTTCACGCATGGCATCCAATTCTTCAGAAGTATCGAATGCGCGATAAGCCATGTCTTTTGACAATAAATCATTCGCATATTGCCTGTACATATCCGTGCGCTCGGACTGACGATATGGTCCGTGGGGACCACCCTTTTCGGGGCTTTCATCGAATTCCATTCCTGCCCAACGACAGATATCAATGATATTCTCTTCTGCACCTTCAACAAATCTGGTTTGATCCGTATCTTCAATGCGAAGTATGCAAGCACCACCATGATGTCTGGCAAATAAATAATTATATAAAGCCGTTCTCAAACCGCCGATATGAAGAAAGCCCGTTGGGGATGGGGCAAATCGAACTCGTACTGACATATTTCCTACTGTAAATTTGATCAATTGTTGTACACATGTACTGCTTCAGCAAATGTGTTTTCTGTTTCTCGCAAGCGAATACGTAATTCAGAGACATTGGAAAATCTCTCAAAACCGGGAATAAGTTCTTGGAGCATATAATGAGCGATATTTTCAGCCGTGGAATAAAAATCCACGGTATTCACTTTCATGGGATGATGCTTGAAAAATTCCATAAGAATTGCATCCGAGGAATCCAAAAGAAATGAATGATCCAAGCGATCAATCAATGGTTGAACGAGTGCTTTCATGTCAAAATAGTCTATGACCATTCCTGTTGCGGGATCTATACTACCCACAATTTCCACACGCATGGTATAGGAATGACCATGTATATTCTGACAACCTCCTTGATGAAAAGGAAGGCGATGTCCCATTTCCCAATGAAAGTCTTTGGCGATACGGGATTTCATCTTATTTCCTATAAGAAGCGGTGATGACACTTGACATTCCACCTCTCATGCCCCAATCTGTTGTGATGGTCATTTCAAGTGGATTGCAACGCTCGACCAAATCATCGAGGATTTTATTGGTTACCGCTTCATAGAAAATACCCATGTTCCTAAATTCAAGGAAATAGTATTTGAGCGATTTCAATTCAAGACAAATTGCATCAGGAACATAATCAATTGTTACGGTTGCAAAGTCCGGAAGTCCCGTCAAAGGACATACAGAAGTGAACTCATGCAAGACATGTTTGATGCGATACTGTCTTCCGACAGCCGGATTTGGGAATGTTTCTAAACGATCCATGGAATTACTGTATCTTTGTGCGGTGAAACAAACGCCTTCTGAAGGGAGGCAAAGGCTTGTAAAAATACGGGTTTTCCGCGAATTAATGAAGAATTCAAACGGTCATTATCTCTATGGCAGACGTGCTGTCATCGAAGCACTCAATGCAGGCAGAGAAATCGAGAAGATTTTTGTGCAATATGGCGCATCCGGTGATGCAATTGAAGAAATTCGAATGAAGGCTAGACAGTCAAATATTGCCTGCTCCATCGCCGATAAAATGAAATTCAATGACATGGAACGTCGAATTCCTCTCGAAAGAGGCTCATCCCAAGGGGTAATAGCACTCACGGCGATGCTTTCGTATATTCCACTCTTCGACCTCCTCGATGCAGGTCAAGCTGATAAACCAAATCCCCTAATCATCGCTCTCGATGAAATCAATGATCCACATAATGTGGGTGCAATAGTGCGTTCAGCCGAATGTGCAGGTGCATCGGGCATGATCATTCCGACGGAAAACTCGGCTCCAATCACTCCTGCGACATTCAAATCAGCAGCCGGAGCCATGGAATTCCTCCCAATCTCCAAAGTGGATTCACTCCTTGTGGCACTTCGTAATTGCAAAGCCGCTGGCTATGATATTATTGGTACGGATGGATCGGCCAATCTGATATACACAGAACCGGGGATCTTTTCGGGACCCACGATTCTAGTGATTGGAAGCGAAGGCAAAGGCATGCGACCCGCCATTCGCAAGGAATGCACAAAACTCATTCGCATTCCTATGTATGGCAATGTGGAATCTTTGAATGCATCCGCAGCGGCATCCATCATTTTGTTTGAAAGGGTTCGACAAGAGAGTTTGTAATCATGCGCATCATCTGTCTCACGGAAGAAACCACCGAAACACTCTATGCAATCGGAGCCGATGAGTTGATCGTAGGCATTTCGGGTTTCACGGTGCGCCCCGCCATTGCTCGTAAAACAAAACCAAAAGTTTCTACATATCTCGATGCAAATTTCGATGAGATACTTGCTCTCAAACCAGATCTCGTGCTTGCATGGAGCGATCTTCAAGCAAATATCTGCGCGCAATTGATTCACAAAGGAATTGCGGTGCATTGCTTCAATCATCGCTCGATTGATGGAATACTTGAGATGATATCCATGCTCGGTAGAATCGTGAATAAAAGCGAGGAAGCAGAAGTATATCGCGCATTTCTTGAAAGAAAAATCGAAGAAATGGCTGAAAAATCCTCGCAAATAATCACTCGTCCCCGCATCTACTTCGAAGAATGGTTTGACCCATTGATTTCCGGAATTTCATGGGTAAGCGAAATCGTGGAATTATGCGGTGGTATAGACATATTTGCGGAACATCGCAAGCATCAGGATGCTAAGAGTAGAATCATAGAACATGACGATATCATCATTGAAAAAAACCCTGATATTATTTTGGCCTCTTGGTGCGGTAAAGGAGTCAAAAAGGAGAGAATCACTTCAAGAAATGGTTGGGATGCAATCAATGCAGTGAGAAATAATCAGATTTTCGAGATTAAATCCCCTATCATTCTACAACCGGGTCCTGCCGCTTTGACAGAAGGAATGGATGCCGTACAATCAATCATAGATGCATGGCATCAAAATTTCACGAAATAACTCATTCCGAAAAATGAGGAATTCATTGGAAGCGGATTATATCTGTCCACACTGAAATTCCATCCATGATAGACGCGTAACCCGAACATAGACAAACCCACTTCGGGTCTGAAACGCAAAGATCCCTCAGAAAAATCAGTGTAATACAACATGGAAGCCCCAAAAGAAATAAACCAATTCATGGTATAATTCACTTTTGGGGCTATAATAAACCTATCTGCATTCAATGGACCTGTTTCAATTCCAGCTGAAATCGTCCCAAGACCCTTGATACATGTAGTTTTTGGCCAATAGACCAAACTTCCATATCCATAACTCGCTTCTAATGCTTTCCCTTGATCACCGGCATGAATGCCAATCGTCAATCCCTGAACGGGAATATCCGAAGCTCTCATGTCTTCAAAAAGATGAGTACACACTATTGCGATTATGATCGCATATCGAATCATCCCAAAGCCAAGCGAAATCCTGCTTCATCAATTGCATGCAAAATATCTTCATCGGAAACGAGTTCCGGATCATAGTCAATCACTGCCTTTCCGATGATGACTTCCTTAACATTCAGTCCTTTAATGGCAGCTAATTCATTTGTAAGCGCTTTCACGCAATGCCCGCAGGACATCCCATCTATTGCCAATTCTTGATGTTTCATCTATTCCTCATTAATTAAAAATCAATATCATCCAATGCCGTACCGGAACCAATAAATCCGGGTGGTTCATCGAATTGAATGGATAAATTTTCAAAGCGTGCAAAACTCTTGAGATATGCCAAGCGAATGTCTCCAACCGGACCATTTCTTTGTTTTGCAATGATGATTTCTGCAGTGCCTTCCGTCGAAGATCCATCTTCCCAAGTGAGAATGCCATATTGCTCAGGTCTATTTACGAACATCACAACATCGGCATCTTGCTCGATTGATCCTGATTCCCGCAAGTCTGAGAGCATGGGTCTTTTGTCTGCTCTTGATTCAACCCCACGATTGAGCTGAGATAATGCAATCACGGGAATATTCAATTCTTTCGCGATTTGTTTGAGCGAGCGAGAAATCACTGATATTTCCCTTTCTCTGCTCTCTGCTTTTGGTGGCGACACGAATTGCAAATAATCCACAATGATAAGTTTGATATCATGTTCCGCTTTCAATCTTCGACATTTCGCGCGGATTTCCATGACCGTGAGAGTTGCACTATCATCAATCAATAATGGTGATTCAGACAAGACATCTATGGAGGCAGAAATCTTGGCCATATCTGATTTTTGAATGCGATTCGTACGCATATCATGTGCATTGACTCTTGCTTCTGCGCTCAATAGACGGATCATGAGCTGATTTGCAGCCATTTCAATCGAGAAAAATGCAACTGGTTGCTTAAACTCAACAGCAACATTTCTAGCAATGCTCAATGCAAATGCCGTTTTTCCCATTGAAGGTCTTGCTGCAATAATCACCAAATCAGATTCTTGAAAGCCGCCCAATATATCATCAAGTTTGGTAAAACCGGATGCAAGTCCGGTAATTCCCGATTTTGAATCCTGCTCATTGAATTTCATGAGCATGGTAAAAGTGTCATGTGCGATTTCTTTCATCGTCATGAAACTCTTACCAAGTCTTTGTTCGGCTATTTGAAAAATTTTCGATTCAGCTGAATCCACTTCTTCTAGTGCATCAGTGGTTTCATCATATGCGTGCACCAGAATTTCACCTGCCACGGAAATGAGAGAGCGCTTGATATAACGCTCCAATACTATGCGTGCATAATACTCGACATTCGCCGCTGTCGGAACCATGGAAGTGACTTCAATCACTGCATATGTTCCACCGATTTGCTCCAAAACTCCAAGTCTTCGCAATTCTTCAGCTAAAGTCGTGATATCAACATTCACGGCTTTCCCGAAGAGTTTTAACATTGCATCATACATGATGCGATGAGATTCTTTGTAAAATGCTTCGGGTTTGAGAATTTCAATCACTTTAGGTATAGCAGCTCTATCCAAGAGCATTGCCCCAAGAACTGCCATTTCTGCATCCATGGAATGCGGAGGTATCTTTCCAATCAATGTATCATACTGCATGGGAACATTCATATTTCCCTCTCGGGTATCTTTACGCTTACCCATTGAAACCGGCATTTGATCTGAATATTCCATTGACCATCCTTTCTGATTTGGACTGCAAAAGTAGTGTTTATTTATGATTTCTATTATGCCGAAAATGCCATGTGTAGAAGTGTTGATGTTTTCCACAATATTCTGTGGAAAAGTCAAACTCTATGAGTGACTATGAGCTGTACCATAGGTATTTGCGTGTTGCATTGACGCATCTAACTGCTTTCATTTTATTATCTTTGCAACCCATAACCATTTAGACCGGACATACTATGCTCGAGCTTCCAATACTCCAAGATATACAGGCAGAAAAAGCCGTTTCATCAGCTGTGAATTCATTGAATCAGCCCAAATTGTATGTTGAGACCTATGGCTGTCAAATGAATGTCAATGATACCGAAATCGTACAAGGTGTAATGAATGACAGTGGTTATGCCATGACAGATATGCCTGAATTGGCAGATGTGATTTTGCTCAATACATGCGCCATCCGTGATAATGCCGAAAAGAAGATTCATGAAAGACTGAATCATTTGAAATACTATAAGAAACGAAATAAAGATCTTGTAGTTGGTATCTTGGGCTGTATGGCAGAACGCCTCCGGGAAACCTTGCTTGAGAAAGAATTGGTGGATTTGGTTGTTGGCCCGGATGAATATCGCACTGTCCCCGAACTTATATCAAAGGCATATTCGGGAGAAAAAGGTATTGCCGTAAAGCTCAGCCGAGTCGAGACTTATGATGATATTCTCCCATTTCGAACAGAAGGCATCAATGCTTGGGTATCTATCATGCGTGGCTGTGATAAATTCTGCACATATTGCGTTGTTCCTTTCACAAGAGGACGCGAGCGTTCACGTGCATTCGCCTCAATCGTTGATGAAGCCAAAGCATTATATGATCAGGGTTTTAAGGAAATCACATTACTTGGACAGAATGTAAATAGTTATCGTGATGAACAGTCCGGACACAACTTTGCAGAATTACTTGATGCATGTGCAAAAGCAGTTCCGGGCATGCGCATTCGTTATACGACTTCACATCCGCAGGACATGAGCGATCAACTCATTGAAACGATGGCGACGCATGATAATATTTGTAAATATATTCATCTTCCTGTACAATCTGGTTCCAATCGCATTCTCGCACTCATGAATCGAACACATCCCGTTGAACATTATTATGAACGCATTGAGATGATCAAAAAACTCATGCCGAATTGTGCATTGTCAACAGATATCATTACTGGTTTCCCAACCGAAACAGAAGAAGATCATCAAGAGACCATGGAACTCATGAAAAGAGTGCGATATGATGGCGCTTTTATGTTCAAATATTCACCGCGTGAACGCACAAAAGCATGGAAAATGGGAGATGATATTCCGGATGAAGTGAAAGTCCGCAGACTCAATGAAATCATTAATCAACAAAATGCAATCGCGCGTGAAATCAATCAAGAGTTGATTGGCAAGATTGAACATATTTTGATTGAAGGTCCAAGCAAGAAAAATCCGATGGAATGGCAAGGAAGAACAGATACCAATAAGATCACAATTGTGCCTCAGAATGAGCATACACCATATGTGATCGGCGATATCGTTCCAGTCAAAATCGTAAAGACTTCAAGCGCAACATTGGTAGGAAGTCTCGTATAAAATAGAGAATATCATCAGGGGATTCGCATGGACAAACGCAAGGCGGGAAATATCGCCGAAGATATTGCCGTGAGATATATTGAAGAATTGGGGTATCGCATCATCAAGAAAAATTTCACTTTCGGTAAAGTCGGTGAAATTGACATCATTTGCGAATTTCAGAGCATGCTTATTTTCATCGAAGTGAAAGCTCGTACGCATCATGCATTCGGGGCACCTGAGTCCTCGATAACATCAAAGAAAATCAAGTCCATCAAAAGAGTTGCCGAAGGTTATTTGTATATCAATAAGATTATAAATAAACAATGCAGATTCGATCTCATCGCCATAGATTTCATAGATGGTGAAACACAAATCAGACATCTCATCAATGCGATGTGAATGAGTATCACTTCTTCACCGGGAAAGTCACTTGTAATTCAACTTCTTTGTCTTCGCGAGGACCACGCAATACTGTGATCATTGTTGTATCACCGGCCTTGAACTTTCCTAAAGCGAATGTATAATCATAGACATTTTTAATGGCTGTTGCTCCCAATTTGATAATGATATCATCGGCAACAAGTCCGGCTTTCTCACCCGCTCCTCCTTCCCTCACACCTGTAATTCTCATGCCTTTGGGATGATCGCTATAATCAGGTGTAATGCCGAGTGAAACCTTAAATGACATAGCTTGTCCGGGCTGTGCACTCGATTTCACCTTGATATAATCCGGTTTTTGTTGTTTGGAATCTATTGCATGAAGCGTTTGCAATACCATTTGAACAATAGTACTTTCTCCTTCATAATTGATTTTCTCCCAAGTATCACTCGGACGATGATAATCGCCATGCAAACCTGTAAAGAAAAAGAGTACCGGCTTTTCCTTTCCATAAAAGGAGGCATGATCACTTGGTCCGAAGCCATCTTCGGTGAAGGAAAGTGTGAAAGGATGCAATTTTCCGATTGAATCCACAATGGGTTTGAATTGTGAAGAAGTACCAATGCCACCTATATTCAGTTTGCCATCTTTCAATCTTCCAATCATATCCATATTGATCATCATTGCAATGCTATCAAGACCAATCGTTGGATTCTTGACGAAATGTGCAGAACCCAACAGTCCTCGTTCTTCTGCAGTAAACCCAATAAACATGACAGGTCTTTTCAATGGATTCTTTGCTATAGCATCTGCTGTTTCAATCATTCCTGCAGTACCGGAAGCATTGTCATCGGCACCATGATGGATGGCTTTTTCCTTGGTGCTTGCGAGTGTGCCTGATCCTTCACCGCCCCAACCCAAATGATCAAAATGCGCGCCAATGACGATCACCTCATCCTTCAATGATGGGTCAGTGCCGGTAATATAGCCGATGACATTGGAGGTTTGCACTTTTTTGTCGGTCAGCGATACATGTATATTCATGGAATGATTTGCAATCACTGTACTCGCAGGTTTTTTCTCTGTCTTGATCTTACTTTCCAGAGCAGTGATATTCAATTCAGGTAGATGTGACTCCAACATTGAAGTACGTGCATTGACAATCAATATTCCCTCAACTTTTCCACCTTGTTCAAATCGCAGCGACATCAGTGAATCAGGGAATTGAGTGCCGGAAACACACAATAATGCACGCGCTCCCTTCTCTTTAGCTGTCATCGCCTTGCTTCTAAAACCTGCAAATTGTGAAAGATTACCATGTGGACTATCCTGTTCCGGAGCGCCTCTGAGGACAATAACCACAGCATTCTTCACATCCATTCCGGCATAATCATCATAATTGTCCGCAGGTGAAGAAATCCCATATCCTGCAAAAACGATTGGACATTGAGCCATGCCCGTATCACTGATTCCAAGAGGAATGAATTCTTTTTCAAGAGTGAGTGCATGTTCTTTGTTGCCATGAGCAATTGAAAGTGAATTACCTTTTTCATTCAATAAAATATCGGTGACAATTGAAAATTCTTGAAAATAGTCAGCTTGATTATAAGGTTGCAAGCCAATGTTTTTGAATTGCTTCTTGATATATTCAGCCGCAAGAATATTTCCTTTTGTTCCCGGAGCTCTGCCTTCCAAAGAATCCGATGACAGATACTGCACATGCGATTGAATTCTCTTGACTCTCTCATCAGCATGAAGAAAGGATAAAGAAAAAAGAAAGAGGGCTAGAAGAGCTGGAAGATTCATGACATTAGAAGATTTATTGCATAAAAAAAAAGCATGACGCAAAAATAGTCATGCTCAGGGTTTCATCAATCAAGAAGATATCAACCATCAAAATCTACAAGCACATCATCTGTCAAAGGATGAGCTTGACAAGTAAGGATATAACCTTCTTCAATCTCATCATCGGTCAAAGCTTCTCTGCTATCCATATGAACTTTACCGGTACGAAGTTTTGCTCTGCACGTACAACATGCTGCAATCTGACATGCATATGGAGGATCAAGTTCCTGCCTGATACCTGCTTCCAGAATGGTTTCACCGGGATTGACAGTAATGTCATAGGAACGACCATATAATTTCACAGAAATCTGCTTTTCTTCTGTCGACTCTTCACTGACTTGCTCCTCTTCATCAATTGTGATCGGCGCAGTGAAAAATTCTCTATGGATATGTTCCTTCGGTACTTGATGAGAAGTGAGAACGGACTCTGCATTGGACATGACAGGTCCGGGACCGCAGATAAAGTACTCTGTTTGGTGATCGGACATATATGGAGTCAGCAATTCTTCAAGCATTTCAATGCTGAGCACTCCTTTGAATGCATCAGAACCTTGTTCGAGAACATGCTTCACTTTCAAAGCAGGATACTGTGACTGAAGTTCATTCAATTCATCCGAGAACATGATGGAAGCTTGATCACGATTTCCATAAAGCAAAGTAACAGTTGAATTAGGTTCTTTCAGCAATACACTTTTCGCAATTGACAAAAGCGGAGTGATACCACTTCCACCACCGATCAATACAATATGTCTAGATGCTTCGGAATTCACCTTCAATGTAAAATTCCCCATCGGCTTCATGATTTGTAGGGAATCGCCAATTGTGAGTTTTGTATTCAGATAAGTGGATACAAGTCCATATTCTGTTTGTTTCACACCAATGGTGAGCGCTTCGCCGGTAAAAGGAGAAGAACATAGAGAATATGCACGATTTGCTTTCTGTCCATCGACTTCAGCTTTTAGGGTAATATATTGTCCGGGGATATATGCAAATTCATCCTGAAATTCCGCAGGAATTGCAAATGAAATGGCGACAGATTGCGGTGTCAATCTCTTGATTGCAGATATGGTAAGTTTTCTAAACATGAACATTCCAAAGGTAAAATAATGTCAATTCAAATGGCAATCACCAAAATCCTAATTCCAATTTTGCGGCTTCAATCATCATGGTTTTATCCCATGGTGGATCAAAAGTAAGTTCTACATTCACAGTTTGGACTTCAGGTACTTCCAATACTTTTTGCTCGACTTGACCCGGTATCATGCCTGCAGCAAAACATCCGGGCGAAGTGAGAGTCATGATCACCTCAGCCTTTTTGGTGTCCTCATGAAATCGTACAGAATAAATAAGGCCGAGTGAGAATATATCCACCGGGATTTCCGGATCATATACCGTTTTGATGGCCGCTATGATGCGATCAACCACCGGTGCATCCACGGAGGGTTGTTCTTCTTGTTTTGGAGCTTGATGATTTTCACTGTCATCAAGCTTAAGGGAGACAAATTGTTTCATTGTTGATGGATTGATGAAGTGTCACATTATTCAGTGCTTGCATTCGCTTCGCCATGCATTGCATTATTCATTGTATGCCAAGCCAAAGAAGCACATTTCACACGGGCGGGAAATTCTCTTACGCCTGTGAATACCGCCATTTTACCAAGATCATCCGTTTCAATGGTTTCATCCATTGATGCCGTGACGATACCATGAAATTGCTTGAAGAATTCCTCTGCTTCTAGAACTGTTCGACCTTTCAAAACCGTAGTCATGATCGAAGCAGAAGAGGTTGCTATTGCACAACCCGAACCTTTGAAGGTGATATCTTCGATGATGCCATTATTGATTTTCATGAAAATCGTGACTTCATCACCACAAAGCGGATTATGTCCTTCAGCACAATGAGTGGGATCATCCAATCCCCCAAAATTTCGAGGATTCTTATTGTGATCCAGTATCATTTGTTGATACAAAGACTGTATATCATTCATGTTTTTGCCAAAATTGAATATTAAGTCGGGCATGTTAACGAATATTTCACAAGAATCGTTCATTCCGAAACTTCAAAATTAGGGGATATTCCGTAAATTACGAGAGGATAGAGTTGCGAAAGTTCTTCGCGCTCATGATGTTCCACTCCTTCCGGTCACCGAAATTCATGAATTCAAAGATCATTTCCGAAGGCATCACCTTTGATGATGTACTACTTATTCCTCGCTATTCAGAGGTATTGCCACGCGAAACTTCGCTTAAAACACGGATTACAAAGAATATATCACTGAATATTCCGGTGATTTCTGCCGCGATGGATACCGTGACCGAATCTGAAATGGCCATTGCGCTTGCACGCGAAGGCGGAATCGGCATTATTCATAAAAACATGTCCATCCACGCCCAAGCAGATGAAGTAGATAAAGTGAAGCGCTCGGAAAGTGGCATGATCCGCAATCCCATTACATTAAAAGCAGACAATACCGCCCTAGATGCTCTCACCTTGATGGCCAAATACAAAATCGCTGGTTTTCCGGTTATTGATGGTTCGGGTGCATTGATCGGAATTGCCACAAATCGCGATTTGCGTTTCAAAACAAATGGCTCGCAGTTAATTTCAGAATTGATGACCAAGGACAATATCGTCACTGCGCCTTTAGGAACGACTCTCGAAGAAGCAGAACAGATTCTTGAAAAGCATCGCATAGAAAAATTACCCGTCGTTGATGAGAATGGTCAATTGCAAGGTCTCATTACCTTCAAGGACATTCAGAAAAAGAAGAAATATCCGAATGCATGTAAAGATGAGTTGGGAAGATTAAGAGTTGGCGCGGCAGTGGGTATCGCCGCCGAAACAATGGAAAGAGTGACAGCATTATATCAAGCAGGTGTGGACATTGTCATTATTGATACTGCTCATGGTCATTCCAAAGGCGTTTTGGATATGATAAGCGCTGTAAAATCCACTTTCCCTTCACTTCAAATCATTGGTGGAAATATCGGTACCGCGGATGCTGCGAAAGCATTGATTGATGCCGGTGCAGATGGAGTGAAAGTGGGCATTGGTCCCGGTAGTATTTGTACAACACGCATCATTGCGGGCGTTGGTATTCCACAACTCACTGCAATCATGGAGGCCGCATCTGAAGCGCATAAACATGGTGTTCCTGTTATTGCTGATGGTGGCATCAAACAAACAGGTGATGTTGCAAAAGCCATCGCAGCCGGAGCGGATTGCGTGATGATTGGCGGGATGCTTGCCGGACATGAAGAATCACCCGGAGAGAAAATTCTCCTGGAAGGAAGAGCATATAAAATGTATCGTGGAATGGGTTCACTCGGTGCGATGCAACAAGGATCTGCAGACAGGTATTTTCAAGATATGGAAGATGGTTTGGCCAAACTCGTTCCCGAAGGCATTGAGGGCAGAGTACCATTCAAAGGCAATGCGAGTGACACCATCTATCAATTGACCGGTGGATTGCGAGCTTCAATGGGATATTGCGGTTGCGGTACCATCGCAGAATTACAAGAGAATGCCCGATTCGTAAAAATTACCGGCGCCGGACTCAAAGAGTCGCATCCACATGATGTCGTGGTCACAAAAGCTTCGCCTAATTATTTCTCTTGATAGATATTGATGGATGCATCATCCACACAGCTCCCTCTTTCTTTCAAAAGAGAGATGCAAGCATATAAACGATTTCTCGCTCTGGAAAAAGGGGTGAGTGAGAATACAGTCTCGGCATATATGTTTGACATAGAAAGATTCAGCATCTTTATTGTTCATCAGGGTATTGAGAACTATGCACATATAGACATTCATCATATTCATGCATTTCTGTTGATGCTCGAAGAATTGGGTTTGGCATTGTCTTCCCGAACCCGAACTTTATCCTCTTTACGAGGTTTTTTCTCTTATCTCTTTTCTCAAAAGATTATCGATACCGATATCACCGAAAAAGCCGAGTTACCCAAAACAAGAAGAAGTTTACCTGATACACTTTCCATTGAAGAAATGCTTGCCATATTGGAGCAACCCGACATCAACACAAAAGCCGGTATTCGGGATAAAGCCATGCTTGAACTACTGTATGCATGTGGACTTCGTGTTTCTGAATTGTGTGGGATTAAACAAAGAGACTTGCTCTTGGAACAAGAGGTGATTCGAGTATTTGGGAAAGGTTCGAAAGAACGTATTGTGCCGATTGGAAGTTCAGCTCTGGAATGGGTTGGAACATATCAACTGGAAGTGAGACCACATTTCATGAAATCAGGTATATCTACCGATGATATTCTTTTTCTGAATCAAAGAGGAACAGGCATTTCAAGAATGAGTATATGGAATATCGTCACCAAAGCCACAAGAGATGCCGGTATTGAAAAGCATGTCCATCCACACACTTTCAGACATTCCTTTGCCACACATTTATTGGAAGGTGGAGCAGATCTTCGTGCATTGCAAGAAATGTTGGGTCATTCCGATATCAGCACCACACAAATATATACTCATATTGATCGTGAATTCATCCGGCAAGTGCATAAAACCTATCATCCCAGAGGATAATCATTTGGCCTGAAGAATGCATTCTTTGGGATTTGCAGTAGATCTTATTTGAGAAATCACCTTTCCCTTTCCCGATAATCGAGCAGTATATCCTGAGGCATGCAAGACAGATAGGGCACGTCGAATGCTCATTCCTCTAACATCCGGCATTGGTCTAAGAATAGTTGGTGTTCCCGATTTGGGTTGTACAATACCATGCGTGTCTTTCACCATGAATGTCTTGGATGCATTTCCTGATGATATTCCATCTTGTGTTTTCACAGTGATGGTCTTCCCCTTTTCCATCCAAGTTCCCATAGGAATTGACTGCTGAACTATGATACCATGCTCAGCACCTCTGATTCTCAAACCGATTTCATGCAACATATCTTGGGCATATTCAATGGAAAGTCCACGCAAATCAGGAACTATTGCCGAGTCCTGTACTCTTTGCCTTGCACCTGCATTGGTATGTTCAATATCTGATACCGGTATTCGAGAAGCTGTGATCCACTTTTGAGCAATTTTTTTGAATATCGGTGCTGAAGTAGAGCCACCATAAATGGATGATTTGGGTTTATGCAACATGACAATCATCGCAACTTTTGGAGCATCAGCGGGGAAATATCCTACGAATGAAGCGGTATAATCTTGCTTGGAATACTGACCATTGACCAATTGTTGAGCTGTACCTGTTTTCCCGGCAATTGGTAATCCGCTGATGCGAGCTTCTTTCCCAGTGCCATATTCAACCACGCGTTTTAGCATATATGTAAGGGTTTTTGCAGTGTTCTCGGAAAGTACGGTGCGTATTTTTTGCACCTTTGTTTCTGAAACAACATTCTCATTCGGATCAATGATTTTCTTCACCAAGAATGGTCGCATCATCACACCGCCATTGGCAATGGTTGAGAAAGCATTGACCATTTGCAAAGCCGTTGCACCTAGTTCATAACCATAAGCCATGAATTTTTTGGTAGTCTTGCTGAATTGTTTCGGTCTTTTCAAAATACCGGGCACTTCACCGGGGAAATCAATGCCCAATGCAATGCCGAATCCAAAGTCTCGAGCATATTTATAAAACTTAAAATCATCAATCTTATCGGATAATCTTGCAAATACGATATTACTGGATTGCTCCATTGCCTCGGTAAATCGAACTTTTCCGATAGGATGAGAATCCTTGATTTCATAATCACCAACCCTGAGCGTACCATTCATTCCATTCACCCAAGCATCAGGATGGATGATGCCTTCTTCCAATGCAGCACCGGCGGTCACTAATTTGAATGTGGACCCCGGCTCATACATGTCAGTAATGCCCCGAATGCGCATGGCATCGGATACAGCTTGTTGTGGATTTGTGGGATTATAGGTAGGCCAAGAAGCCAGTGCCAGAACTTCGCCGGTCGCAGGCTCCAAAGCAATGACTGTTCCGCCTTCAGCCTGTGAGGATTGAATTCCTTCTGCTAATTCAAATTCAGCAATCCTTTGCAGTTCAATATCCAATGTCAATTGCACGGCATTGCCTGTCCGTGGTTCTTGCACAGGAATCTCATGAGAATAGTATAAATTCCCTACGGCATCTCTACGCATAAAGGTTTTGCCATTGATCCCTTTGAACAATGAATCGAGCATGAGCTCTAAGCCGGCTGTACCATGTTTATCAGGATCTGTAAAGCCCACAATCTGAGCGGCACCTGACCCATAGACATAACTTCTGCGATATGTCGGAATTTTAATGAATCCAGGATCACGAATGGTATCCAGCATGATATGTCTGGCCGTCACATCTCTTGCAAGATATGAGAACTCTTTTATGCCATGATTGATTTTATCCATCCAATAGTCAATGGACTGACCTATTGCAAGTGAAAGTGCTGTGGCTATACCCTTTTTGTTCTTGACTTTTGTGATGTCAACTGCATAAGACATAGCTTTTACATTCGCAACAATCACCCTACCATTCCTATCAATGATTTCCCCTCTTTGCGCTTGTAATGTCACCGGCACCATATGCTGTTTTCTTTTTTCCTTCATGATATCATCTGCTCTGATTACCTGCACATAAAATATGCGAATCAAGGCGAATGAAAAGAGAAAGAGAAAGAAGCCAAACATAATTTTGAGTCTATGAGGCGGAAATGCAAATTCCATTGAAATCTGCTGATCATCCTCATTACGATATTGTCGGCTTTGAGTTTGCCTAGAGCTCATGAATATAGAACCGGAGTAAATGCTGCTCCACGAATATACGCAATCGACGTTTTGTTTGATTCAATGCCATGTGGTGATTCCATACAAAGTTGCGAGAAAGTGGATGTTTCATTTTGCGTATCTTTGCCAATCAATTCAGGAGTTCGACATGAGTGGAAAAACCTATATCGTCTATGATATCGAAACAGCGGGCATGCCCATCGATTCCTTCGATGAAGCAAGACAAGAATATCTTCTTCGTGGGGCAATCACGGAAGAATTACGTGAAAAGAAAATCAATGAAATGGCTCTTTCTCCATTAACCGGCCGTATCATTACACTTGGACTTAAAGTCATGCAAAAGGGCGAAGATGGCTGGATTGAAGTACGAAGTGGAGCATTCATGACAGATCCGATGATTCCGGAAGGAGAAATGAGGACAGAAGACTTACCATCAGGAAATAAGATGGTCTTATGTTCTGAAAGTAAATTATTGGAGAATTTCTGGAAATTACTGACAATCTACCCATCACCACATTTGATCACTTTTAATGGCCGAGGTTTCGATGCACCATTTGTCATGCTTCGTTCGGCTCTTCTGAAAGTAAAACCACAAATGAATCTCATGCAAGGAACACGATTCAGTTATCGGGATTCTCATACGGATTTGCTCGATGAATTATGCTTTTTCAATCCACAGCAATCTGGTGCCACTCGTAGATATAATTTTGATTTTGTGGCAAAATCATTCGGCGTCCAATCACCAAAAGAAGCCGGAGTGGATGGTTCAAAAGTCGGTGAATTATATGCTGAAGGGAAATATGACATCATCTCTGAATATTGTCTTCGCGATGTGAAAGCCACATGGGAATTATATCTTGCAATGAAGGAATTCATACCGGATATCCGCTGATATGCATCTATTTCGACTTTGGATCACACTCTTCAAGAATTGTCTTTCGAGAGACATGGAATTTCGTTTGCATTATGCACTGCAAGTGATGGTGGACATCATCTGGTGTACCGTACAAATCGGCTTCTTTGAAGTGATGTTCATGTATACACCGGCATTTGCCGGACTGTCCAGAAGTGAAGCCTATTTATTCTTGGGCACATTATTCATCGTAGATTCACTCAATATGATGCTCGTTGCATCGAATTTCTGGCATTTTCCAAGACATGTCAATACGGGAGAATTGGATTTCTTTTTACTCAAACCTGTTTCACCATTATTCTTGAGTTATTTCAGATTTATCAATACTGCATCCATGGTGAATGTTGCCGTGAGCATCATCATATTCATCATTGGATATTTGATGCATGATCAATCAATATCAATTGTGCAGTGGATCGGCTGGTTCGTGGGATTGATATGTGGTTCACTCATCCTGATTTCACTTGAAACCATTGTCGGAAATATGTCCTTCTTTTTTGTGAATGCTTCCGGTGTGCAAAGTATATTTTATGCATTGTATCAAATTGCCATGAGGCCCGATGGCATTTATAATTCAGCGATGCGCCGAATACTCATCACAATTTTCCCTCTTTCTTTGATAGCATCAGTTCCCTCTTCCATGCTCTTCAATTCGGCTTCCATAGAAATGTTCATGATTATGGTTATCGTCACCATCATCATGTCATTTATATCAGTAACATTCTTCACCTATGCCTTGAAACGGTATAATGGGGCGAGCAGTTGATCACATCCAAATAGACATGATTTTCATGAATCCATAGAATATGGGAGCAGCAAATAGCATACTGTCAAATCTGTCGAATGCACCTCCATGCCCCGGAATGAGTTCAGAACTATCTTTTACATGTGCATCTCTTTTGATCATTGATTCAACCAAATCACCAATTGGAGCAAATAATCCGAGAAGAATTGCAGCAATCAGCATCAACCAAAGCGGGAAATCGGGCATGAGGAAATATGAACCTGCAAGCATGGACACTATCGTACCCAAGAATCCAATAATTGCTCCTTCCATTGTCTTTTTTGGACTGATATGTGGCATCAGTGGCCTTTTTCCGAAAGCCATCCCACCAAAATATGCGAAAGTATCACCTGCCCAAACACCAATAAACAACAATATCACCAATGCAGAACCCGGCTCCATATTCATATGTGTAAAATATGACATGTGATGTCCTTCCGGTACGAATCCACGCAATGCAATGACATTGGAGAGCATGATAGGTACATAGACAATCCCGCCAAGTGTTGATACTACCGAACCGGCCGGTGGAGCATGCTTCTCCTCATAAGAATTGACGAGTTCAAGAGAAAGAGTGGCCAATCCCGCAAGGGAAAGTATGAGTAATAAGAGGAATGCGGAATGCTCTCCCCCTATATCTAGGAGGAGCATCCAAACAAAACCCGTAATTATCCCAATCAAGGCATGAGGAGCAAAGCCTTTCGCAGAAAGCAGTGCATACAATTCCCTTAAAGCGAGTACGGCAATAATGGCAAAAAAGACCGTAAAATAGGGCGAACCAAGTAAGACCATCCAAATCATGAATGGAATTCCGATCAAACCCATGATGATGCGTTTTGCAAGCGTACTCATGAATAAACTCAAATGTAAAAACAAAGCATGCCCACCACTTTGGAAGGCCGTCAAAATTACCGTATTTTGTTCATACTTTGCCCCAAAGATTTACCCCTAATAGCGAATAATGCAATGGCGATTTATACATTGGAAGACAAAAGAACAACCATCCTTCTGCTTGGTGGATCCCGTCATTCTGCGGAAATGGCAATCCGACTCAGAGATAGAGAAATACCATTCAGCATATACCTTTCTTTTGATGATGCGCATCTTTTCAGCATGTCAGATATCCCAGTATTGCCACCACATTTGATTCCATTTTCATCCGAAGTGGTAACATCAATCTCTGATATTGCCATTCCACCTGATATCATCATGGATTGCTTGCCAATGGCGGCCGAACTCAAGATACCCATGATTCATGAAATTGCGGAAGAATTCCCACAAGCGATTTTGGTATCATCAACACTTGCTTGTACTGCAACTGAAATCATGCATTATATTCAAGATTCACATGATGTCATTGGATGTGGCTTCATACCAAGTCATACAGGAAAAGCAGAAGTGATCGAATTGACAAAAGGACTCAATGCTTCCGAACATAGTCTGCGAAAAATCGAATCATTGATGCTTGCTGCGGGATATTCCTGTGAAATCGTTGAAGATCGAGTCGGACTTGTCATGCCCAGAATATTGGCCACTCTGATGAATGAAGCAGCATTTGCATTGCTTGAGCAAGTTGCCACGCGTGAAGACATTGATTCCGCAATGAAATCAGGCGTGAATTATCCGCATGGCTTGTTAGAATGGGCTGATGCAATTGGACTTGATACAGTACTTTCGATTTTGGATGCATTATATGCGGAGTATAGACAAGAACGCTATAGACCCTGCATTCTATTCAGACAATTTGTTCGAGCACGTTGGATAGGAAAAGCCGGTGGAAAGGGATTCTATACATATGCTTCAGGTTTTGCATGAATAATATAGTCGGCATTGAACCAAGCATTCGAGTGTTTTGCGACTTCGATGGGACAATCACAAGAAAAGATTCAGGCGATGAATTTTTCCGCACATTCTCAAAATTCGAGCCGGCACATACGGATTTGATGAATGGGAAATATTCTGTGAAAGAATATTACGAAAAAGTGAGTTCAGGACTTTCAATGACTCATGATGCACTTCTTGCTTTCTGCGAATCCTGCGAAACAGATGCATATTTCAGACAATTTCTCGATTTCATACAATCGCAACATTGGGAATTGTGCATAGTAAGCGATGGATTCAATCTCTATATCGATGAAATTCTGAAAAGAGTCAATGCAGAAACAATTCCTGTCTATCGGAATCTTTTGCAATTTCAATCTGATACCGGTTCATGGAAGCCTCTTTTTCCCAATGCAGATGAACGTTGCAAGTGTTTTTGTGCTTCTTGCAAAACCAAGATCGTACTTGGAAATACTCATCCTGATGACTTGATTATTTATATTGGCGATGGCCTTTCAGATACTTGTCCTGTACATGTTGCAGATATGATTTTTGCAAAAGGGAGTTTATCTTCTTACTGTAATCAGCATGGAATCATGCATCATAATTGGAATAGTTTTTTTGATATTCTGCACATATTGAAAAAACGCAAACCCGTAATGCGAGATATCGCAAGAAAAGAACGAAAAAAAGCATTCATTGCGGAATGACATATTCATGTTTGAAGACTATATATCCTCCTATTCTCAACAGCTTTTTCTTTCACTTGGAGAAAAAAAGGAGAGATATGCATTGCATGAAATTGTCTCACAAAGGGCCTTACCTCCCTATATCCAAGCATTCATTGAGAATGAAATTTCTTGGTGGACATATACTGCGGTCTTACGAAAAGATTTCGGTAATCATTTTCCAATAGAGCGTGAAAGGGCATATTCAGCAGGTGAAACACTGAGAGCATATCTCCATTCAATTGCAGAATGTGATGCAGATGAAGTACAAGAATTGATTCGGATGTCTATCGAATTACAAGTAAATGCACTCGTCAGACCAGTCTTTACCTCAACAGCATTTCTCTTTCGAAATGAATCGGTCAAAACCGTTTATGAATTGGAATTACGGGCACAGGCACTGTCCGGCTCAATTCCATTTGTGAATGAAGTCATCAAGAATTGCAGTGCCAATGATACAAGGCATCCTGCAGCACTTTCGATAACAAAAGATCAATTCGTACAAGAATGCTCACATGTATTCTCGGGGTATGTCTCCACATTACAGCCCAAGAATCTGAGCAAAGCATTCGCTCCATTATTTGAACTCATGAAAGACCTCATGGGAACAGAGCATATACCAATTGAATTGCTTATTGCCTTCGCAGATGAATCGAAGCATGCTTCCTATCAATCATTTTTCGCATCAGTAGAAACCAAGAAATTCACCAAGCACACATTGCATGAGTCTTTGCATCAAGCAATGGGTCAATCAATAGAAATTCAAGAGGATGAGAAATCTTATCATGATAAGAAATCCGATCGCACATATTTTGCTGATAAAGGAATCATAGTACCAAAACCACGATTGGCCATTACACCAAGCATGCGAGCAGGAATTCCAACATCTCTAGAATTAAGTCCAATAGAAAATCCGGGAAATATCACACATACAAAGATGATTGATGAGTTATTGCAGCGTGAACAATCAATTGAGCAACCTCTGCGATTGATCCGGAAATCATTTCTTGGAACATTACCAATGCCCATTCAAGTACAGTATGCAAATGCGATATTTGATGGTGATCTTACACTATTCCGTAAAATGGGTGCTGCAATTGACAAATCAGTAGGATCCCAAGCTGCGATTATGACATGCAAGGCCTTTGCAATGCAATATGGTCAGCCGATACGAGAGGCCGAAGACCCAATGAGTGGATTATGCGCTTTGGTGGAGAGCTTCTGTTTACAAAGAGAATCCTAACGTACCGCTTCCCAATCTTTTGATCGCGCTTTCCCAAATAATAATACCCAGAACCAATTGATTGCCCATTCAAGGAGAATACGAGGATATCCATATCTGCGGAAACGTCTCGGGGATTCAAAGACTAATAGATTATGAACAAATGACAATCCCCCGATTTTTCTTGTTCTTCGAAAGATTTCAAAATCTTCTCCCGCAGGAATGGCTGCATTATACATGCCTGCAGAGAAAAATGCAGATCTCGTAAAAATCTGACATTCCCCTCTTCCCATCCCGAAGCCGGCAATATTGACCATGAAACCTATATAAGAATTCAGCATCCATGAAAACATGGAATCAGAAAATGTTCTTTCTTCAGGATAAATACTCACAGGACATGCAAGTGCACAAGGCTTATAGGTGAGGGTATGCCAATTTTTTATATACTCCAAGAATGCATCTGGGTCAGCGGGAAATGTATCAGCATTCAAAAACACAAAAATGTCACCATTCGCCTTTTCGGCTCCTTTATTTCTACCCTCAGCAATTGTCTGCCTTCTTTGCTCGGAATGACAAATCACGATATCAGCAAAATTATTCGCTATCTCGATAGTGGCATCGGTACTACCACCATCGCTGACAATAATCTCCAGATCAAAATTATGCTTTCTTTCCTGTGTAAACATCGCAAGCGTACGAGCGAGTAATTTCTCTTCTTGCAATACCGGAATAATGATACTGATCGAGGGTTTACGAGCATTGAGATTCTGTATGGATTCTTTGCGATGTCCTTCCTCGATCATCATAACTCAGTAACCACCACGCTATGATTCACCATATCTTTTCTCAGCAATGCAGGAAAATATGCTACCACTGATGAAGGCTTTGGTCTTCCTCCGGCAAATCCGGTAACACTTGGAGGTCCTGTCAAAATAAGCGGTGCAATTTCTTTCCCAAATCGTTCGACAGAAGCATAATCATGTCCACGAACTCCAATACGCATCATGACTTCATTAGGCTCAATAGCTTGAGCTATTGGACCATGGCATGCATTCATACCGATGAATTCTGTTCTGATTTCATCAAATCGCAAACCAAGTTGATCGAGTCTTTTACGCAAAATTGCATCTCCTGCTTTTGCTTTTTTGTATGCATCAGGTGCTGAATATGTCAATGAACTAAATGCGACATATCCATCTTCATAGGAAGCAGAAACCTTGAAAAAGGGTGTGGCAGGTTTTCCGGTGATGCCATAGACCTTCACTCTATCATTCCCAAGATCTTCTATGTTGATTGAAGTAAAATCAGCAATACAATCCGGAGTGATATATTCGGATGGATCACCAATCTCATACATCAATTGTTCACTTACTGTTTCTCTTGTCACTGCACCGCCTGTCCCTTCATGTTTTGTCACAATGAATGTTCCATCCGGAAATGCCTCGATAATCGGAAAACCAACATTTGCCATATCTGGCAATGATTCCCAATCACCAAGGAAATTCCCGCCGGAAGCTTGTGCTCCGCACTCATTTATATGTCCGGCAACAGTACCGGCAGCGAGTTTATCCCAATCGTCAAAACTCCAACCAAATTCATGAATCATAGGAGCAAGAGTTAAACCGGTATCAGTTGTTCTGCCTGTGATCACGATATCAGCACCGGCTTGCAGGGCTTCAACAATGGGCTTTGCGCCGAAATACACATTTGCGCTGAGTAATTGGTCTTTGACTTCACTGATTGGCTGACCGGTTTCCATATTATTCATGGTATGTCCCTCAGCAATGAGTCCATCAATATGCATCAGGATATTATCACCCAATACAACTCCGATTTTCAGACCAGTGATCCCAAGTTTTTTTGCCACTTCAAAGACTGCATCACGAGCACCTTCCGGATTAACACCACCACCATTCGTGATGAGCTTTATGCCTTTGGAAGCGATATATGGGAGGACATCTTCGCAGGTTTGAACCAAATCTTTTGCATATCCCAATGCAGGATTTTTCAATTTCTGTTTTTGCACGATGGACATTGTCACTTCAGCCAAATAGTCCAACATGAGATAATCAATATCACCTTTTGAAACCTGTGTAAGAGGAGCCGTGAGCAAATCGCCCCAAAAACCTTGACCGGAAGCTATGCGTATGGATTGTGTTGACATAATTTCATCCAATTTAAAGATAACGGACCTCACAAAGCGAAGTACGGTTCAGTACAGAAATAAGCGTGTTTTTTTGTTCCTCATTCAAGAGGCATTGTCCGGCATAGTCAAATGGCAATACATGAAATTGACAAGAAAACCATGACATGGTCGGAGTGATCTCGACTCGAATCAATTGTTCATATTCAATCGATTTCGTTTCACCCAGAAAGATTGGCCTGATGATCAGACCCTTTGTACAAATTTCAACTCTCTGTTCAGAAGCCCTATATAATACTTGAACAGCATTAGTAAATAGTGCAAGTGGAAATACATAAGCCAAGACTGTAGGAGTTGAAAGGCTCATTGCAATGACAGCAAAAATACAGAAAAGCAATAAGATTGTCCCTAGCAGAAGATAGGTCAAAGGATTGACAACATATATGAGTGTCTCCCCCATATTGATTTCCGATCTTTGCCTTGCATCCAAAGAATTACGAAAATATGTGGCACCCAGTGCTAGCATTCCATATGCAAAAGCAACATAGATGGCATAGAGAAAGATGATTTTATCGAAATACATTGATTGAAATTCCGCTTAATTCATGACAAACTTACTTGCTTTCCATCAAATCCCCATGTTTGTGCATAGTAATGTAAAAATCATCTAAATGAATGAATATTCACGGAGATAAGTCCGATATAATCCTTATGTTTGCAGTCTGTTTTCACGCAAACCTACCCGAATGAGTCAACTCGGTACGATATTACGAAATCGCAGGGAAGAGCTTAACCTTACACAGGCAGAAGTCTCTCGACAAACCAATATCCGTGTCAATATCATTGATGCCTTGGAGAAAGGGAAGAATAGTATCTTACCCCCAACATATCTTCGTTCATTCAGTAAATCATATTGGCAATTCTTAAAATTGCCTTTGGAAGATTTTGAAAAATCTTTTGCTGAATCAGGCATTATGCCACAAGTACAAGAGCAGTCATTCATCGGTACACTCATTCACCCTGAAAAAGAAAAGGAAAAGGAATATACTCCTCCACCTCCACTCAAAACAATAGAGTCTCCAAAGTATTCTCCTAGACTTGTTAGCGGCCTCATTTCTGCCTCAATGATACTGATTCTCATCGTTGGTGTATACTATCTATTTGTAAAAGATATCATAGATGATACTCCTGTTGAACCAGGTACACCTACAGAAACAGTTCAACAACAATCCGCAAAGGAAGAAGATTCGGGTGGTGAACTTTGGTCTGTATTTGAAAATGAACCAAGCAAAGACAGCATCATACTGGAAGTCACAGCAAAAAACAATACGTGGTTTACCATCAATGCAGATGGTAAAAAAAGCGAAGAAGTACTATTGGCATCTGGTCAGTCAGGACGCTGGACAGCAGTGGAATACTTTATCTTATCCATTTCAAATAATGGTGGGGCTATTTTTAAAAGAAATGGTAAGCCTCTGGATAATATTGGCAAGGAAGGCACTATCATCCGTGAAATGAAAATTACTGCCACTGAGATGCTAAATTCTGCGATGCCATATTCTGATTCAGATGGTAATACAGAACAGAAAAAAACAGTGGAAAAGCCAAAAACAGAACCGGCGAAAAATACTGCCCAAAAGTCTTCAGATAAGCAG